>WBZR01000206.1_pt1 | contig 101879 bp, 83 predicted proteins | sample 5204231 | NCBI WGS metagenome assembly WBZR01 (sample SAMN12412403, study PRJNA552823) | activated sludge metagenome | isolation source: activated sludge from anammox sidestream of wastewater treatment plant... | place: USA: Virginia | collected 2017-08
AACCTATTCGCACGGTCACCTGATCAAACAATTCGATTTTCCATTCGTCGGCAAGCGCCTGTTGTAAGCGATCATTTGGCGCTTATCTTTCTTGCACTGTCGTCAGCACTCATTTGGCGGACGGCAACTAATCTCTAATTACCAATCTCCAATCTCCAATCTCCAATTACCAATCTCCAATTACTCCTTCTCTTCCGGCTTTTCCCCGTGCGCCCGCTTGTGCCATTCCTCGAAGAAGGGCGGAACTTTTTCATCCCAATCTTTCTTCCAGTGATTGTGATGTCCCCAGCCGTGTCTCATGCGGCGGAAGAACATCATCTTCATGAAGCCGAGGAACAGGAAGAGGAAGAAGATGGAGAGGCAGACTGCGCCGAATGGATTGAAGAAGCGATGCGGATGCCCGAAGCCATAGCCTTGCGGGTAGCCATATCCATATCCATAGCCGTGACCGTACATCGGCGGGACGGGCGCGCCTTCTTCGGCGGCTTTCTCGATGGCGACGGCAACTTCAGGCGCCTGCGCGATTCCCTGCGCGACCCCGGCCTGGTAAGCCATGTACCCCGCGCCGCCGATCAGACTGAGCAGGATGAGGACGCCGATCGTGCGGGCGATCACCCAGCCGATAAAATTATCTTTTGACATTTTTACCTCCAGCGGTAATTTGGTTTGTTCTTACGGCTCAAATGTATCAACCCATTGTGGAGGGAATATGGATGGGCGGGCGAGGCTTTGTGGAGGATGCGTATGAGAATTGTTGGAGGACGCGCGTTTATTTCATCTTCCAGACTTCCCAGTTCCCGTTCCCGATGACGGGCATTCCCTCGCCGAGCCATTCATACATCGAGCCGTCGTACACGGCCACGTTGGCATGACCCGTCAACAAATGCGCCGCCGCGTTGACCGCCGCCGCGATCCCCCCGCCGCAATAAGTGATGATGCGTTTATGTTGCGACACGTCCTTCAATCGAAGCGCGAGCGCGTCGTCCGGCAGGAGATACTCGAACCCCTGGCTGAAATCTCCCTGCATCAACTCCATGCAGTTGACGTTGATCGAGCCGGGGATGCGCGCCCCCTCATAACTGACCGGCGGCAGGACATTCACAATCGCAACTTCTTTATTTTCCATCGAAGCCAGGACTTCCTCTTTACGGACGAACATTTCCGGCCTTGCCTTTCCCTTGAAGACGCCCGGTTCATACCGACGGGAGGACTGTTCCGTGTTTCCCCCGGCATTTTTCCACGCTGTCAGCCCGCCGTTCAATACGCGCGCATTGTCGTGACCCGCATACCTCAACACCCACCACGCGCGCATGGCATACGGAAGCATCCCGCAGGCATAAACGACGACTTCGTTTTCATTGGAGATGCCCGCCGCGCCGACCTGCTTCGCCAGTTCATCCGGCGGCAGGATGGCGCACATGTACGCGCTGTCTGGAATCGAAAACCGCTCATGGTCGAAATACGCCGCGCCAGGGATATGACCCAGCAAATATACATCGTCCGTGATGCTGGCGTCGAAGATGCGCAGGTTTGGGTCGCCCAATTTTTGCGCGAGTTCCCCAGCCTCGATCAACATTTCTTCGCGTTTCATTTTTGCTCTCCTTGCGCGGGCATTGTTTGCCCCGCCGTTCAATGGGAATGCGAACTTGCAATCGCGGATCGCGCGAATTTTCCCAAGAGTATCAATTCATTGTGGAGAAAATATGGACATCCCCGCCAGAGATTGTGTACACGCAAACCCGGACTTTGGGGCTGGTTGCCTTACACTTGCCCCTAATATGCCCCCGAGCAATTCCATTCTTTCCCTTCAGAACTGTATGCGCAGGTGTTCATGCCGGGACCGATGTAGTGAAAGGAAAAGGAGTAAGTCGCGCCGTCGCTCGAATATGAAAAATCCAATTCGTCTGTCTTAACCGGGACGGAGGGCAGATAGTCGGGGACGAGTTGATCGAGTTTTTCCGGGTACGAGCCGTGGTCAGCCTTATACGCTTCCAGCGCAACGATGACCGGCGCGCTTGCGGCGTAACCCTTCTCCGCTTTTTCGCCCACGCCGGGAGGTTCTTCGGTGGGCAGGAGGGCGTTGCAGGCAAGGACGAACGCCGCCAGGATGAACGGAATTTTGAAACGGCTCATGTCTTTCTCCTTGCGGGTTCTTCAGAATCCCGCCTGTCACTCCCCGCCGGGACTCTGAACTTCAAACTTGACCACTTTATCGTCGGTCGCGGCGGTCGCGTACAGGTTGTTTTGCGCGTCGAACGCGGCGCCGTAATAACCCGGCTCGATCTTGTCAATATAATTTCCGTCCGCATCGAAGACCTGAATATTGAAAAAGTCCACAACATACATGCGCCCATAGGCATCGAAGGCGATCTGGTGCGGATTGACGAACTTGCCCGGAACGAAACCGCTCTCCGTGTTTTCGCCGCCGAACCTGGAGAGAAATTCCCCGCTTGGAGAAAACTTTAGTATGCTCGCGTCGAAACTGCCCCAGATATAGATGTTCCCTTGCGCATCGAGCGCGATCTTTGCGTGTCCAAGCGGCAGGCCGGAGCGCTCTTCGACGGCTTCCACCGGGATTTGCAGATCAACCTGCCCGTTGCCGTCGAAGCGCAGAATCGCGTCGTCGGTCGCGGCGTAAAGCGAATCGTCCGCTCCCAGCGCGACATATTGATAGCCAAAGAAGACCGGGTCGTCCGTCCCGCCGATCTCGCCGAGTTTGTCCCCGTTGATGTCGTACGTCAGGATCGTGTCCGCCGGGATGTAGATTACCCCTGCGCGGCTGACCGCAATGTTGGTTATGTACAGGTCGTCCCGATTCGATTCGGGAGTGAAACTTGAAATGAGATTCCCCATCTGATCGTAAACCTGAATGTCGCCGCCTTCGAAATCGCAGACGACGATATTGCCGCTCCCGTCCACGCCGATGGCGCGCGGATCGCCGAGCCCGCTGACGGTGAACGAGATGGTTTCGACGGCAAACGAATCCGGGAGGGTCGCAGCGCCCGGCGTGAGAAACGGAACCCCGACCGGAAATTCCGCGGGAAGCTCGAAGGGCAGGGATTTGATGATGGACGGAAATGCCGAAATCAGGATGGCGATCATAACAACAAGATTGATGATGCTTCCGAGGCAGGAACGATTCCGGCGGCGCGGACTCGGCGCGGGCACAGCCGAAGGAACAACGAACGGCTCTCCCGGTCTTGAGCCGGTCTGTGAACCCTGAAAGACGAAAGGACCCGACGGCGTTGACGATTTGCGCGATTGGGCGGGAGCGCTTGCGGCTGGCGCATCGTCGTGGACACCCGCCATGGATTTGACGCTCATCATCGCGTATTCAGGGTTCAGCCCCGTGATCCTGCTGTAGATTTTCGCGGCTTCTTCGAGCTTTCCCTCTTTGGCGAGGCGGGTCACATCCGAAAGGCTGGCGGGCGCGTCGCTTGAAGCGGAACTTTGAAATGAGCCGATTCCCCTCAACGTTTCAGGGATTACAACCGATGAATTGCAATAGGGACATTTCATCGCCGCCATGCCCGGAGTCGGGTCAAGCGGCGCGCCGCAGGTGGGGCATTTGAATACGCTGATGGATTGGCTGTCTGTCATCGGGCGCCTCTCATGGATGAGGTTGACTTCGTTTATCCCGGCTGCCTGCCAGTTGGGAAGGTTCTTGTCTGCCGCAATAATACACGATTTTCAATCATGCCCCGTTATATCGCGGTTGCGCTGCCTGAATAGACATACTACCGTTGGGCGATGGTCATTGCCGGGCTTGCCGCTAAAATCCGCCATGTCCATGGTGGACGAGAACGTCAAACAAGGTTGCGGCGGCTTTTCGACTTCGTTTCGCCTTTTCAAGCAAAGCGTTTATTTCGGGATTCATACGGGTATTCCCTCCCGTCGGACATTCATCAAAAAGGGAACTTGCAACGTTTCATATTGGGATTTTGTAACAAACGCCCTTGAAATCACGACATCGTTTTCCAATGAAAGGGAAGCGACTAACCTTGAACTTAGACGGAGCATGTCGCTGTAATCGAAATCCTTTTTCATGACGACCAGGATATCAATATCAGAATCAGCCCGCGCATCCCCCCGCGCGCGATCCGTACAGGATTACTCTATCCACATTATCCCCATAAAGACGGATCAATTCTTTCTTCAATTTTTTCAGCAACCTGTCGATTTTTGCAGACATTTGAGCGTCTCCCATCCTTAATCATACACGATTTTACCGGAGTTTCATTTCAACACCCATTCGATGTGCGCGCGCAAAACATGTCAGGCAGGTTGCTCCCTGCGCCGTCCCCGGCGCAGGATTCCCTCGTAACACGCCGCCGCCCACAGGGGGCTTCGCACAGGACGGCGGCTTGAGCGTATGCCGCTGACAACCTTTATGTGCACACCATTCGATTTTACGCGCGACAGGCTTTCCTGTCACCGTTTATAATTGTCCACGCTCCAATCAACCTTCCAACCACCCAACCACGAGACTACATGACTACCCAACTCATCGAATGTATCCCCAATTTCTCCGAAGCGCGCCGACCCGAAGTAATAGACCGGATCGCCGCCGCCATCGGATCGGTCAGCGACGTAAAACTCCTCGACCGCTCCTCCGACCTCGACCACAACCGTACCGTGTTGACCTTTGCCGGGCCGCCTGCGGGCGTGGAAGAAGCCGCATTCCGCGCCATCAAAACCGCCGCCGAACTGATTGACCTCGACGCGCACACCGGCGAACATCCGCGCATCGGCGCGACAGACGTCGTCCCCTTCGTTCCGCTTCAAGGCGCGACAATGGACGACTGCATCGCCATCGCCAAACGACTCGGCGAGCGCGTCGGCAATGAACTGCAAATCCCCGTCTATCTTTACGAAGCCGCCGCAACCCGTCCCGAACGGACGAATCTCGAAAACATCCGCAAGGGACAATACGAAGGACTCAAAACAGAAATCGAATCCAACCCCGAACGCAAGCCAGATTTCGGTCCCGGCAAACTTCCGAAGGCGGGCGCCACCGTCATCGGCGCGCGCAATCCGCTCATTGCGTTCAACGTCTATCTCACCAGCGACGACGCGGACATCGCAAAAAAAATTGCAAAAGCCGTTCGTCAATCTTCGGGCGGTCTGCGTTACGTTAAAGGACTCGGCTTGCTCGTGGACGGTCGCGCGCAGGTCTCGATGAATCTCACAAACTTCCGCGAAACGCCAATCGCCCGCGTCGTCGAATTCATCCGCCGCGAAGCCGGGCGATACGGAGTCGGGGTTCATCACAGCGAACTCGTCGGCTTGATTCCGCAAGAAGCCCTTGTGGATGCGGCGGTCTGGTACACCCAGTTGGATCAGTTCTCTCCCGAACAGATTCTCGAATCCAGGCTTTTCTCTTCTCCCACCGCCGACGCTTCAAACTCCGCCGGTAGCGGATCCTCTTTCATCGAGCAGTTGGCCGCGCCGACGCCGACTCCCGGGGGCGGCTCCGCGGGCGCGTACGCGGGCGCATTGGGCGCGGCCCTCGTGGCGATGGTCGCGGGAGTGACCATCGGCAAAAAGAAATACGCCGACGTGGAAGCCGAAATGCAGGCGGTTCGCGTCGTGGCTGAAAATCTGCGCTCCGAACTGACCCAGGCCGTGGACGACGACGCCGCGTCCTTTGAAGTGTTAATGGCGAAATTCAAACTGCCAAAGGAGACCGAAGAACAAAAAACCGCGCGCGACGCGTCCATTGCGCAGGCAACCTTGAACGCCGCGCGCATCCCGCTTCATGTCGCCGAACACGCCGTCAAGGTGATGGAGCTCGCCCTCAAATGCGCCAGACATGGCTTGCTCAGCGCCATCTCTGATGCGGCCTCCGGCTTTGCCATGGCGCGCGCGTCATTGACCGCCGCCGCGTACAACGTGCGCATCAACATCAACTCGCTGGCGGATAAATCCCCCGGCGGGCGCATGTTGAGCGAACTGGCAGAACTGGAATCGGCGGCGGATAAACTCGAAGGGGAGATGAAGGCCGTGATGAAGGAAAGAGGCGGGGTTTAATCTCCGCCTTATTTGCTGGTTGTAATGTAATTCCATCATGTCGCCGCCAAATTTTTTGTACTCCACAATTCTGTTCACCGCCGGTTTTACCTGCCTTCTGCTGTCCGGCGTGATCCGGTATTTTCGGAGCGAGGCGGCAGGCGCCAAACCTCTGGCGTTTTTTCTGCTTGGGCTGGCTTGGTGGGATATTACCTACGCCGTTTTCTGGGCGGACCTCCCCGGTCCCCGCCCTTACTTCTGGCTGGATATTACGCTTGCGGGGGCGTTTGTCGCGCCGACCGCCTTTCTGGTGTTTGCGCTTGACTTTTCCAATACACGCCATTTGCTGAACCGCCGGTTTATTCTGGCGCTGCTGATCGAGCCGATTTTGGCGTTCGTCCTGTTGTGGACCGACCCCTTGCACAATCTATACTTCGGCGGAAAGCGCGCGCTGAATACAATGAGGATTGTGGATGCAGGACCCATTCATTGGGCGAATATTTATTATTCCTACCTGCTGATCCTGGTCGCATTCCTGATTCTTTTTGGCGTTGCCCGTCGTTCGAAGGGAGTCTATCGCAGCCAGGCGACGATAATTCTGGTTGCCGCCGTCGCTCCCTGGATTGCCAACACCGGGGTCGCCTTTTTCGGCGGGGGGGCGCTCCCCGATGCGGATCTGACTCCGTTTGTTTTTTCGATCACAGCGTTGGCCATCGCCTTTGCCTTGATCCGCCACCGCCTGCTTGACATTGTGCCTGTGGCGCGCGGCGCCTTGATCGAGAACATGAGCGAAGGCGTGCTTGTGCTTGACCTGAACAACCGCATTGTGGATGTGAACCCGGCTGCAAGAAAGGAACTGACGCCGGGGTTTTTGCTCGGCGACCGGGCGGAGACTTCGTTTAGCCGCCTGCCGGACCTCGTTGAGAGGTTTTCCGATGTCGCCCATGCCCGGACGGAAATCATAGTGGAGGACGCCGTGCTGGACCTGAGCATTTCCACCCTGCGGGACGCGAAGAACCGTCCGATGGGAAGGCTGGTTGTCTGGCGCGATATTACGGAGATCAAACAGGCGCAAAAGAAACTGGAAAGACTCGCCATTACCGATGAATTGACGTTGACGCATAACCGGCGGCATTTCATGGAACTGGCGGAGAAGCAGATCAGCCATGCCCGGCGGCGCGAGCTTCCGCTCACGCTGGCGATGATAGACCTGGATTACTTCAAGGAGATCAACGACAGGCACGGACACCCGGCTGGGGATAAGGCGCTGGCGGCGCTGGCGGCGACGCTGCGCGGGAATGTCCGCGACTTCGATATCGTCGGCCGGCTTGGCGGGGAGGAATTTGCAGTTTTGATGCCTGAAACAGACGGGCAAAGCGCCAGTCAGGCGGCGGAGCGCTTGCGCGCGGTCGTCGCCGACGCCCCAATTGACCTCGGAACTGAGACCGTTTACGTAACGCTCAGCCTGGGGTTGACCGAATTCGCGGACGAGGAAGACACCCTGAGTTCGATGCTCTACCGCGCGGATCAGGCTTTGTATCGGGCGAAGAATACGGGTAGAAACCGCGTCGTTCTATGGAATGAAGGCGCGGGGGAGAAAGTTTCCCCCTAGCCCCGGTTCTTTGGAGTTTGGTCGAATCATGAAACCCGCCAGACTTTTGTCTTGCCGATTCAAAATGACCTGTGTATAATGCCGCCATTCAAAAGCGTGGATGGGAACGAGTAGATTTATCGAGTTGCCAGCGAGTCTGCGGAATGGTGTGAGGCAGACCAACGAAGTAGATCGAAAATCCTCCCGGAGTTGCAAGCCGAAATTGGTCGAGTAGTCCGATGGTCAGGCAGTCGGATGGTCGCTGAAAGTAAGTGAGCCGAGGTTGTTCATCGTTAACTGAACAAGAGTATAAGCAAACGCCGTACTCGTTGAGTGTCTCGCAAGCCTTAAACGGCGAATGCGGGAAATGTGGGTGGTACCACGGGCTTTACGCTCGTCCCAATATGGGATGAGCGTTTTTTTTATCTCAACCCTTGACTATTCAACTACTCAACCAACCGACTACGCGACTAACCGACCAGGAGACTAATTTATGTTCAAAGCAGTCAACCCAAAACTAGACGTGCCTTCGATGGAGGACAATGTCCTCAAATTCTGGAAGAAGCACGAGATCTTCAAGAAGACCGACGAACAGAGACAAGGCAGGCCGGAGTACGTTTTCTACGAAGGTCCGCCCACCGCCAACGGACGCCCCGGCGTGCATCACGTCCTCGCGCGCGCGTTCAAGGATATGTTCCCGCGTTACAAAATCATGCGCGGATTTCACATCTCGCGCCGCGGCGGATGGGATACGCACGGACTCCCGGTCGAGATCGAGGTTGAGAAGCAGTTGGGCTTCACCAACAAACAGCAGATCGAAGAATACGGCATTGACCGGTTCAACGAACTTTGCAAGAAGTCCGTCTTTACCTACATCCAGGAATGGGAAAAACTGACCGAGCGCATCGGCTTCTGGGTGGACCTCGATACCGCCTACGTAACCTACACCAACGACTACATCGAATCGGTCTGGTGGATATTGAAAAACTTCTGGGAGAAAGACCTGCTCTTCAAGGGCTATAAGATCGTGCCATATTGCCCGCGCTGTGGCACGCCTCTCTCCGACCATGAAGTGGCTCTCGGCTACGACGACGCGACCGACCCCTCGGTCTTTGTGCGTTTCCCGCTTGTGGACAAGCCCGATACCTCCTTCCTCGTCTGGACGACGACCCCCTGGACGCTGCCCGCCAACGTCGCCGTCGCCGCGCACCCGGATGTGGAATACGTCACGGTCGAGCGGGGACACAACGGCTCGACCGAAAAACTCATCCTCGCCAAATCCTTGCTGGAGAAAGTTTTCCGCGGCGAGGAAGTGAAGGTCCTCGAAACCTTCAAGGGCAAAAAACTCAAGGGCGTAAAATACAAACCGCTCTTTACTTTTGTGCCTTTGGAAAAACCCGCGCATTTCGTCGTGATGGGAGATTTCGTCACCACCGAAGACGGCACGGGGCTCGTGCATCAGGCTCCGGCTTTCGGCGCGGAAGATATGGAGATGGCAAAGCAATATGATTTGCCCGTCCTGCTCACCGTGCAACCTGACGGGACATTCATCCCCGAAGTCACCCAATGGCGCGGAGTCTTCGTCAAGGACGCCGACCCGCAGATCATCGCCGACCTCGAAGCGCGCGGGTTGATGTTCCGCGCGGAGAGTTTCGTCCACACCTATCCGTTCTGCTGGCGATGCAGCACGCCGCTTCTTTATTACGCGCGCGAGTCGTGGTACATCCGCACCAGCGCCAGGAAGGAAAACCTCGTCGAGTTGAACAGGACCATCCACTGGGTTCCCGATCACATCCGCAACGGGCGCTTCGGCAACTGGCTGGAGAATAACATTGACTGGTCGCTCTCGCGCGAGCGTTATTGGGGCACGCCGCTTCCGGTCTGGGAGTGCGACGACTGCCATCACCGCGAGTGTATCGGCTCGGTGAAGGAACTTTCGGAGAAGGCAGACAAGAATTTAACTGAACTCGATCTTCACCGCCCCCACGTGGACAACGTTCACTGGAAGTGCGAAAAATGCGGCGGGCAAATGACGCGCGTCAAGGATTTGATTGACGTGTGGTTCGACTCGGGCGCGATGCCGTACGCGCAGTGGCATTATCCGTTCGAGAATCAGGACAAGTTCGAGGCGCAGTATCCGGCCGACTACATCTGCGAGGCGGTGGATCAGACTCGCGGCTGGTTCTATTCGCTGCACGCCATCTCGACCCTGCTCAACGACAAGGTTTCGTTCAAGAACGTGATCTGTCTCGGCCATATTCAGGACGCGGAGGGGCGCAAGATGTCCAAGTCTTTGGGCAACATCGTCCAGCCCTGGGATGTGATCAACGCTCACGGCGCGGACGCTCTGCGCTGGTATCTCTACACCGCCACGCCGCCGGGACAGGAACGCCGCTTCTCTTCCGATTTGGTCGGGGACGTGATCCGCAGTTTTACGCTTACGCTGTGGAATGTGTACTCGTTCTTCGTGACCTACGCCAACCTCGACAAACCGCAGGGGCTTAAAGTTCTCGCGCCGACGAACGAACTTGATCGCTGGCTGTTATCCGAATTGAATGTCCTCGTCCGCGATGTGACCGCCGCCTATGAAGAATATGATGTGACCAACGCCACGCGCCCGGTGGAGGAATTTGTGGAGACGCTTTCGACCTGGTACGTGCGCCGCTCGCGCCGCCGCTTCTGGAAGAACGAATCCAGCGCGGATAAGCAATCGGCGTATTCCACGCTGTACACGGCGCTGACGACCGTCGCCAAACTGGTTGCGCCTGCCATGCCCTTCGTCGCTGAGGAGTTGTATCAGAACCTCGTCCGTTCGGTGGATGAGACTGCGCCGGAGTCTGTGCATCTGGCGGAGTGGCCCGTCGTGATGGAAGAGTTCATTGACGAATCGCTCAACCGCGAGATGAAACTGGTGATGAAGCTGGTCTCGCTCGGTCACTCGGCGCGGCAGAAGGCGAATCGCAAAGTGCGTCAGCCGCTGGCGGAGGCGGCCTTCTCGGTTGGGAATGTGGCTGAGCGCGACGCGTTGATGAAAAACGCGGAAGTGGTTCAGGACGAGTTAAACGTCAAGCAGGTGAGACTGCTCGATGCGGCGACTGAGGCGGTCTCGCATTCCGTCAAGCCATTGCCCAAACAGTTGGGACAAAAATACGGCAACAAGTTCCCCGCCATTCAGAAGGCGATTTTGGCGCTGAACCCCGAAGATGCCGCAAAAACCCTGATGGGCGGGACTCCGCTCGAGGTCCAGGCTGGAGGCGAGGTTTTTCATATCCTCTCTGAAGAAGTGGAAGTGAAGGCTCTCGCAAAGGAAGGTTTTGCGGTGGCGGAAGATGGCGCGTATGTGGCGGCGCTGGTCACGGCGTTGACTCCCGAACTTGTCGCCGAAGGTCTGGCGCGCGAATTTGTGCGCCGCGTTCAGGATTTGCGCAAGACCGCGAATTTGGACGTTGCCGACCGCATTGAGTTGTTCGTGGAAGCCAGCGCGGGTTTGCGCGCCGCCATCGAGGCGCACGAGGAGTACATCAAAGCCGAAACGCTGACGGTGCAGTTGCGTTTCGCCGCCGCGCCCGCGAACGCGCCGTCGGTGGAGGATGGGTTTGAAGGGGAGACGGTGAAGGCGGGGTTGGCGAGGAGCGGGTGAGTGGAGATTGGTAAATGGTAATTGGTAATTGGGCTTCGGGAGCGGGTGGGGCTTCCGAAGTTTTTTTATGTACATATCCATTAAAGTAGGCGTTTGGGATTCTCGCCTTCCAGCGCAAATTGTATGGCTTTGATCACGCCGTTGATGTCGTTCATGACTTGGTTGTTCCAAAAGCGGATGACTTTGCAGCCTTGTGATTCTAAAAACTTTGTTCTTTCGCCATCATATACCCTCCCAGTTTACCCGACCCATCCCTCAATCGCGCGTTGCGATCAAAATCCCGATCCCGATCAGCGCGCCGCCAACAAGGAACAGCGGCGTGATTTCTTCGGAGAGGAAGAACCAGCCGAGGAGCGTCCCGACCACGGGCTGGGCGAAGAAGGTCAGCGAGGCGACCGCGGCGGGGAGTTGGGCGAAGGCGTAATTCCACAGGAACATGCCGACGGCGGTCGCGACGATCCCCAAAAAGAGCAACCCGCCGACGATGGCGGGGGTGATCGCCCCGACGCCGACCGTGCTCAACTCCCAGATTGATAAGGGGATGCTGAAGGGAACGCCGCCCAACAGCATGATCGCGCTGAAGACGAGCAGGTCGCCGGATTGCGAAAGTTTTCTGACCAATACCGAATACAAGGCCCAGGTCAGCGCGGCGGCGAGCAGGCTGATATTGCCCCAAAAAAGCGACGGCGATAACTCCGCGTTGCGCGGGTCTATGACGGCTAACACGCCGAGCGAGGAAAGTACAAGGGCGACGATGCGGCGGGCGGTGGTTTTTTCGCCGAGCAATATCGGCGCGAAGAGCAGGACGAAAGCGGGCGTGGCGGAGGTGACCAGCGCCCCGTTCGAGGCGGTCGAGAGTTTCGTCCCCACGAATTGAAAACCGAGCGAAATGCCGTAACCCACCAGCCCGATCAGGACGCTCCGCCAAAAAGTTTCTTTCGAGAGGGCGGCGTTTTTGTCCGCTTTGCGGTTGATGAAGACGATTGCGACTCCCAGCGTGGCGGCGCCCATCAGAAGCCGCATCAACAGCAGGGTGAAGGGTGGGATGACCTCCAGGACCACCTTGCTGACGACGTACATGCCGCCCCAGATCGAGGCGGCGACGAGACCGGAGAGCAATCCTGTGAATGTGTGATGTTTGCGCATGTGAGTCAGTTTTATGTAGCCCGATTTTCGATGAGAGTGAAGCGCGCCTTCATCCTTTGGAACGGCTTTTCCAATGCTTCATAAGAGAGAGCCGAGGTTGCGACTGTAACGACCAGCCCTGCGGCGAGGACGGCGATCGGAAAAAGCAGTTCGCGTTCCGGCGGGATGTAAATTTCCGTCAACTTTTTCACAGCCTCGAGCGCGAGTATGTGATAGACGTACAATCCGTAGGATATCTTTCCCAGATAGCCCAGCGATTTGGATTCCATCATGTTCGATACCAGTCCAAGCCTGCGCGTCGAGACGGCGGAAAGGACGAGTGAAACGCCGGCTCCAACCAGCGGGTAGGTCAGCATGGATTCCCATCCCAGGCGCGTGACATTTGGAAGGGTTGTTACGAAATAAAGCATGACAAGACCGCCCGCCAGTTGAATCCAAGCGGGGATTTTTTGCAAGGGTTTGTCGAAAAGCCCAAGCCCGACGCCCAGCCCTCCCAACACTGATTCGAAATGCGTAATCGGCAACGTCCACACGGTCAGGTAGTCCGCTTCGGCGTAAACCAGCGCGGCGCGCAGACATGAGCCGATGAGCGCGGCGATTCCAATGTAAAGCAGGGCGACTCTCTTCTCCCGCCTGTAGAAAAAGGCCAGAATCCAGGGGATGAATAGATAGACCTGTTCCTCGTACGAGATCGTCCACAAATGGGCGAAGTAGGGAATGGCGGCGTTGTAGCCAAGAAAAGCGGAGAAGATGTTATCGGTAAAAGTCAGCGAGCCCAGCAGGCGGGGCGAGATGCCGCCGTTCCAGCCGAACGCAATTAGTTGATACGTCAGCATGGCGGCGAGGAAGGCGAAGTACAGGGGCCAGATTCGCAACAGACGGCGCAAATAGAAATATCGGACGTTGATCCCGCCCTTTTGCGTATGTTCGGCGAACAGAAGTTTTGCAAAGAGAAACGCGGAAAGGCAGAGGAAGACATCCACGCCGATCCAGCCGTAGCGGTGCAGCGTCTCCCAACCTTCGATGAAACCGGCGAAGGGCGCGTGGTGGATGAATACCGCCAGAAAAGCCAAGAACCGCAGGCTGTCCAGTTCGGGGAAGTAAAGATGTGATTTCGGCATGGATCAGTCGTCGAACCGCCGCCCGGTTTGCCGAAGTTTTTTCATCTCGCCGCGCCTCTTTTTTTCCTTCATTCTTTCCTCTTTTGACGCCTTCGTCGGTCTGGTCTTTTTGCGAACCTTTGGCTTTTCCCCCGCTTTGCGGATCAACTCGCGGAATTTTGCCAGCGCGTCCTCGCGGTTCGCCTCCTGCGTGCGGAAGCGCTTCGCTTCGAGGATGAGAACGCCCTCAGCGTTGATCCGCTTTCCGGCAAGGCGGATCAGCCGTCCCTTAAGGTCTGAGCCGAGCGACGGGGAATTGATCACGTCAAAGCGCAGTTGAACCGCCGTCGCTGTTTTATTCACATTCTGTCCCCCCGGTCCCGAAGCGCGGATGAATTCCAGCGTGATTTCATTGTCGAGATTTTTCATCGGCGCAAAATTATAAAATAAAAAAACCTCCCCCAAACCCGTCCTGAGCGAAGTCAACGGATGATTTGGGGGAGGGCAGGGTGGGGGTCAAAACATCAACGCATTGACCTTGTCAATCATCGTCCGTTCGGGGCGCAGGTCGGCTTCGGTCAGGCGGTTGAGCGGCGTATCCACCAGGTTGTAGATGTCGGTCAGCGCGGGCTTGGCTTCGTTGAGGTAGATCAAACCGGTCAACAGCCAGTTGTTTTGCCGCGCCTCTTCCAGGACGCGCAGGGCTTCCATGCGGTTGGAAGGATCGTACCCCTTTTCGAGATTCTTGAGGATGATCACCGAACCGTCGTGCATGGGAACTTCGCGGATCTCGCCTTCGTTCATTTCGCGCTCCAGAATGATCTCGTTGCGCGGCGCGATATAAGAGATTTCATGCAGGGGCTCTTCGTGATCCTTGCCCCAGGCGTAGGAGTGATAGGCGTTATCCTGATTGTTGAAGGTCACGCACGGGCTGATGATGTCCAGCACGGCGATGCCGTGATGCGCGAAGGCGGCTTTGAGCAATTCCTTGACCTGCTTGGGGTTGCCCGCAAACGAACGCCCGACAAAAGTGGCGTTCGAGATCAGCGCCTCGGAGCAAATGTCAACCGGCATGTAGGGATTCTCGCCCTGCTTCTTCAACTGCAAACCCTTTTCGGCGGTGGCGGAGAACTGTCCCTTTGTCAGACCGTACACGCCGTTGTTCTCGATAATGTACACCATATTCACGTTGCGGCGCATGGCGTGTTTGAACTGCCCCATGCCGATGCTGGCGCTGTCGCCGTCGCCGGAAACGCCGATGCCCTTCATGCGCGCGTCGCCGAACAACGCGCCGGTGGCGATCGAAGGCATACGCCCGTGCAGGCTGTTGAACCCGAAACTGCGGTTCATGAAATACGTCGGCGATTTGGACGAACAGCCAATGCCGGAAAACTTGATGACATTCTCCGGCAGGACGCTCATCTCATACATCGCCGCCACAATCTGATTCGAGATCGAATTATGCCCGCACCCCTGGCACAATGTTGTGGGCAGCCCCCGATAATCGTTCTTGCTCAAGCCGACGGCGTTCAGGTTGGCGGGCGCGCCGGCCATGGGAAGAGTTTCAGTCATCATCTTTACTCCTTATTTCCTTTTCGATTTACCGGCGGTTTTTTTAGCGGATGACTTGCCCGCTTCTTTCCGGGACGCAGGCCGGGTCGCCGTTTTGGGGGCGCTTTTTTTCGCCGAACCCTTTTTCCGCTTCGCGCCCATCGGCTCGTATTTCGCCAGAATTCCTTCGCGCACCCACGTCGCGGAGGCGGGCAGTCCGTCGTGATGGGCGACCATCCTGAACTTTTCCGCAAACTGCGGGTATTCCGTGTAGAGAATTTGCAACATTTGACCGTCGCGGTTCATTTCAACGACGAAAACATGATCGTGCCTGGCAATGAACTCGTCCACTTCCTTTGTGAACGGGATGGCGCGCACCCGCAAAAACTCGGACTGGATTCCGTGATCGCGCTCCAGTTGATGCTGGGCCTCGAAGATGGCATTCTCGGTCGAACCGTAGGCGAGGATTCCAATGGAAGCCTTTTTATTTTCATGCAGAACCGGCGCGGGAACATAGCGCTTGGCCGTTTGTTGTTTGCGGGCCAGGCGGTCCATATTGCGCATGTAAACGTCCGCATCTTCAGAGTAACGGGCGCGCTCGTCGTGTCCTGTGCCGCGCGTAAAGTAGGCGCCGAATGGGTTTTTGTTGCCGGGGAAGGTCCGGTAGGGGATGGCGTCGCCGTCCACATCGAGATAGCGCCCCCAGTTGCCTTTGAGGTCTTCGATGTCCTTTTCCCACAATACCTTGCCGCGATCCATCGGCGTGTCGGGATATTGGAAGGGCTTGCTCATCCACTGATTCATGCCCATGTCGAGATCGCTCAAGACGAAGATCGGCGTTTGCAGGCGCTCGGCCAGGTCAAGCGACTTCCAGCCAAACTCAAAACATTCATACACGTCGCCCGGCAAAAGAATCACGGAATGGGAATCGCCGTGTCCGATGAAATAGGCAAAAGATAGGTCACCCTGCGAAGTGCGCGTAGGCAAGCCTGTGGAGGGGCCAATGCGCTGAACGTCCCAGATAACAACCGGCACTTCGGCGTAATAGGCCAGCCCGGCAAATTCGGTCATTAATGAAAGCCCCGGACCGGAAGTGGAAGTCATGGCGCGCAGGCCTGTCCAGCCCGCGCCAATGGACATGCCCAACGCGGCCAGTTCATCCTCCGCCTGTACGACGGCGTAGGTGTTTTTTCCGTCTTCGCGTTTGCGAAGCATGGGCAGGTAGTCGTTCAATGCTTCTGCCAGCGACGTGGCCGGGGTAATGGGATACCAGCCCGCAAACTGCACGCCGCCGAAGATCGAACCGAGCGCTCCGGCAACGTTGCCGTCCGCCATGATCAGTCCCTCGGTCTTGTTCATCTTTTCGAGGTAAAACGGGTCCTTCTTTTCGAGGTTGGCCGCCGCCCACTCTGCCCCGGCTTTCACCGCGTTGAAGTTCATGTCAATCGGCTTTTGCTTGCCTTTGAAGTGGAAGGCCAGCGCGGCGTGAATGGTTTCCATGTCAAGGCCGATCATCTGCGCCAGCGCGCCAACATAGACCATGTTGCCCACCAGTTCGCGGAAATCGTTCGGAATACTCGCGTCTCCGCGCACAATGGTCTTGATCGGCAGCAGGTAAATGGCCACGTCGGCGCGGGTGATGGGTTGTTTAATATCGTCCGCGTAGAAGAACGCCCCGCCCGGCGCGACCGAAGCCAGGTCTTTGGCGAATGAATCGGGGTTGATTGCGATGACGATGTCGTTGATTTCGCGCCGCGCAATAAACCCGTCCCTGTTCACGCGGATGGTGTACCAGGTGGGCAGTCCCTGAATGTTGGAGGGGAACAGGTTCTTGCCCGAAACGGGGATACCCATCTTGAAGATCGCCCTCAAAATGGTGTTGTTGGCGGTCGAACTGCCGGAGCCGTTCTTTGTGCCAACCGTGATTGAAAAATCGTTCACTATTTTAGTCATGGAACTCCTCGAAGAATTTTTCTATTTCGACGATGATATCAAGTGGTGGATCAGGTCTGTATGTTCTGAAAGAGCCTTATAGCCCGCCTCCGCGTCGTTGTTGCAAATGGCGTTAACCATTTGTTGATGATAATTCCATACCTGGGTGAGGTAATTGTAGTCGGTGAAAAAATTCAAGCCAACCGCCTCGTAGGCGTCCCAGTAGGATTGGAGCAACCCCGAAACGAAGGGGTTATCCAACCGACGATAGATGGTCAGGTGTAATTCGCGGTGTTCCGAGTGGGGAATTTCAATGGGCGAACCGCGCAGTTTTTCCCATGCGCGGGCGACGAGGTCGCCAAGATAGGCGCGGTCTTCAGAAGTCAGAAGTTTGACCGCTTTATGCCAGTAGGCGAGTTCGATGTTCTGGCGCAGGTCGGCGAACGCGATGAAGTGATCCCGGTTCATGGCGATGGCGTAGTCGAGGCTTTGCTTGACGGCCGGCACGAAGGAATACGGCTTGCGCCTCATCCCTGTGCGCGGCTTGATCTCCACCAGCCCGAGCGCGCGCGCCACTTCCAATTGCTCGCGCAACGATGCCAGGCTGATGTTTAATTCGCGGCTGAGATCGTTCAATGACGGCAATTTATCTTCCGACTCGTCATGCGAAGCCAGATAACGGAGGAATTCTGAAATATTGGGGGAGGGGCGTTCTCTTAACATAAATACGATTAATCCGATTAATCGTATTTTACGCCTTTCTCCCCTAAATTGTCAAGCAATTCAAGGGAGATTCTCACATCCCTTCGGAAAGCTTTGAGTCATATCTTGGGCTGTAATCTAATCTGATTCCAATACTGTCGGGGTATCCTCGATGGTTGGAAGTTCACGACTCGCCTTACTCGCCGTCCCAAAGGCTGGGGCGGAACACAAATTCAATTCGCGAGAACCTTGGGGGAGTTTCGCGCGGTATCAGTTAATAGAAAGGAACCCTGTATGATTAACGCTTTACTCATAACCGCGTTTGTCGCTTTGATTCTGTTCGGTATGATCGCTTCCACAGAAAGATTGCTGAACGACCGCTGTGATTATGTCGTGGTTGATGAACGCATGACGGATCATCGCTCGCGGTTGTAACCGAACCCATCGAGAATATTGTCCCGGCAGAGTTTGCGCGTCGGCCGGGAGTAGCCCAAATGGGTGACGCGGATTCGCGTCCTGCGCAAAGTGAATGTAAGGTTCAGCGGGCGGCGTTTCCTTGCGCTCGTTTCAAGAGGATGTATATTTATCGGGCGTCTCAATTTCATGTTCGGAAAAGCGTCTTCTCGATGTTTCGGGGCGCGAAATGCGTCGCCCTGAAGGGATGTTTCCCCGTTTTTTGAGAAGATCCTCGAAAAAGGAGAAAAAATGACACACCGATTTATGTCCACCTTGAACGCCGTTGTCCTTGCCGCTTTTGGGGTAATGTTTTTGGCATTGCCCGAATTTTCGCTTGAGTTGTTCGGAGTCGAGACATACACTGCCACGATTTTCGTCGCCCGGTTTTTCGGAGCCGCGCTGGCGTTGGCAGGCATGGTCCTCTGGATGGCAAAAGACCTGGGAGACGCCCGCGCCGCAAAAACCTTGACGATCATGCTATTGGCGGGCTCGGTCATCGGATTCATCCTGACTCTGGTGGGAATGGTCGGGGTGGACGTGATCCGCGCGAATGGCTGGATCCTCCTCGTGATCCACATTATTTTTGCGCTGGGGTATGGATATATGCTCTCAGGCGTCACGATCGTGACCAAAACCCAGCAACAAAGACAATATTGACGTTTCTTCGTATATCCCGGGACCGTTTTTTTTATTACTCATTTCTCTACCGTAACCATACATGCGCCGCGGACGGCGCATGTATGGTAGAGAATTACCCATCATCCTTCGCTGTTTCCCGCCGCCCCACCAACTCGCTCATCGCCAGGGATGGCGTCGCATCGCCCTGTCTGCCGGTGTTCCAGGTCACGATCAATTCGCGTTTGGCGCGGGTGATGCCCACATAAAAAAGGCGCAGGCGTTCCTTGACGTAATCCAACCGCGAGCGCAATGTCGCGGCGCCTTCCTCGTACCACTGAAATTCGTTATTCGATTCCAGCGCCTTCAACTGCGCCAGCGCCTCCGCTTCGAGATTCAACCCGCCGCGGATAAACCACTTTTCCGCAATAAAGCGGTCGCCGGGTATGTTTGAGGGGAAGTCATAATTATTGACCGACATCAGATAGACGCGATCCCATTCCAGTCCCTTCGCCTTGTGCATCGTCGCCACCACCACGCGCCCGCGATGCCGCTCCGGGTCGAAGCCTGAGTCGTCGTCTGAGAAGCCGATGAACTTTCTTTCATTTTTAGCAATGACGGCCAGTTCCGCGGTCAGTTCGGGCAGGCGCCAGTCGGGGTGATCGTCCGCGGCTTGACGCAGGACCAGGGCGAGTTTATGCGCCAGGGCCAAATCCGACGTTTTGTTGAATACATCCTGCGCGAGAGTCAAAACCAATTGGTCAATCGGAAGCGCGACCGCGTTCAACCATCGCTGGACGTTGACCCGGAATTGAATTAACTCTTCGATGACCTGTCCCGCCTCCGACTCGCCGATACCTGCCAGCCAGTCGTCCGCGTTTTGCGGCGCGATGAAGTTTTCCACATCCGTCATTTTGCGGAGAAGAGCAGCCACATGGTTGAGTAGTTCGGTAGTTGAGTAGTCCCCTTCTCCCAATTCACTATTCACTATTTCACTATTCTCTATTTCTCTATTCTCTATTCCTCTACTCTCTATTCTCTGCTCCCTCCAATCCCTTCGCCAAACTTCATAAGCCTTTGCCAGTTTCCGCGCATTGCCCGGCTCGGCGAGATAGGCCAGCAGGTGACTCAACGCTCCCGCCGCGGCGCGCGTCTCGCTGGTGGATGAGATCAACTCGATTGGCTCGACCCCGCGTTGACGCAGGGCGTTGACCACGTCCACGCCGCGCAGGTTGCGGGGGACGAGGATGGCGATGGTCGGTTGTTCTTCAACGGGGGAGTCGGCGAACGAATCCACATATCCCTTGACGGATTTGACGACCGCATCGAGTTCCTGCTCCGGCGTATACTTTGTGGAAATAAACTTGATCGCCCCCGGGTCGTCGGGCGGATTCTGTTGCGGGTCGCCCGGCGGGACGGGGACAATGCGCGGAACGCTGAGGGCTGTCCGCGCTTCGGGGTCGGGATGCGAGGTCATCACCCAGTCGATCAGGCGGTTTGCAGCCGCGAGAATGGACGGTTGCGAGCGTCCCGACTCGGGCATGTCTTCGTGGGGATTCTCCGCGATGAAGTCACGCAACAATTCGGGTTTTGCGGTCGTGAACGTTTCAAAGATCGCCTGGTTGGGGTCGCCCACTCTGACCCAGTTGCCGTTCTGGCCGGAGAGCAGGCTGAGAATCCGCTGTTGGGTCTGGCTTGAGTCCTGCGCTTCATCTTCCAAAATGAACGGATAGCGATAGCCCAGGCGCGCGCGATATTCTTCGTCCGTTTCGAGCAGGGTCAAGGCAAGGCGGATGAGATCGTCGAAGTCCACGGCGCCGCGATAGGCGAGGGCGCGTTGATAGTCCGCGTAGATGCTGTAGCCGAATTCCGCCAAAGGCAGAGGCGCAGGAGACTGATCGAGTTTGGCTCGCAGGCTTTCGGGAGTCAAGAGGCGATCTTTGGAGGAGCGGATAAAAGCCAGGGCGAGGGAATCCAAAAGATCAGGCAACTGTTGACGCTTGACCCAATCCCGTTTTGAATGATCGAGAGCCGGGTCGAGATAATCGTCGAAAGAATGATTCGCCAGCCAGGCGTTGACCGATTCTTTTCGGATGAATCCCGCTTCGCGCTCGTCCATGATGCTGAAGCGCTCCTCCAGCCCCACGCGCGCCGGTTTCTCGCGCACGATGTCGTGCGCCAGCCCATGCAACGTGCGGACGCGATATTTATAAAGGACGCGCAAAGGGTTGTCGAAAAAGCGTTTGATGCGCGTCTCGAAATTGTCCACCGCCGAGTTGACGAGCGTGACGATGAGAACTTCCTGGTCGTCGTCCAGCCGCCCATCCTGAATGATCTTGGCCGCCAACGCCGAGAGGATGTGCGTCTTGCCCGCGCCGGGGACTGCGGCAATGCCGAGCCGTCCGCTTGTGTAGCGGAGGATTCTTTCTTGCGAGGGGCGGGGGGTGAAGGGGAGGGTCATAGGGTGAGAGTCCGCTTTAGCGGGGTTTGTATGGATAGCGCGGGGGTTCATCCCCGCGCGGGTCCCGGGAGAAGACAAACCCAATGGACAGGATTCGCCTCCAGCCGAGTCGCCCGCCGTTCAGCATTTTCCTGCTTCGGCGGGTTGATTCTACCCCGCGAACCCGCCCGACGATGGAACCGTCGGGCTATTCCTACGAAGGCGGCTGAAGCCGCCTATCCCGCTTTAGCGGGAATTGAACGAATAGCGCGGGGATTCATCCCCGCGCTATTCGTTCATCCGCTCCATCGCCGGAATCAATGTCCCTTCCGCGTGATGCTTCTTCTGATTACGGATATATCGTACCACTGCGGGCAGGTTTTTTTCACCGAAGGACAACACGCCATATTCATCCTGCCAGTAGAATTCAAAATCCGGTTTGATGACGTGGTTGACGTAATGCGAACTATTCCCCTTCACATCGCCGACGAATTTGGCGGGCGCGAGTTTGGGCGGGATGGAAACCGCCAGATGCGCATGATCTTCGATGCCGCCGATGGCATGGACGAATCCGCCCAACGCCTGCGCCTTTGCCGCGATGGCTCGATACACCTCCGGCTCGACCATCGCATCCAGCAAAGGCAACCGGTTCTTTGTTCCCCATACAAAATGATAGTAGAGTTTCCAGTATGGCATGGATCTTCCTCGTTGTTAGGAGCAGAGGCGGCTTCAGCAGCCTTTGTACGAATAGCGCGGGGATACGCTCAAGGCCGAACCGCGCCCGAATCCGCGTCCGCCATCAGCCCGGATGTATCCACCGCCTCGAAATCGTCGCCTGTCAACACATCCAGCAAATGCAACATGTCGTTATCCCAGCGCTCATCGGGCGCGCCGCTCACATACCAGTTCGAACCGTTGTCCGCCAGCACAATCCCATAGGTTTTAAACGCCTGCAACAAAATTTGCATCTCAGTCGGAAAACCGGAAATATCGTAACCGGCTTTCAAACGAAACCGCGCGCCCATCGGCGGGATTCCGCTTTGCGGCTCGGAAGTTTGATGACGCGCAGGCCAAACATACCCGGCGGTCTCTTCGACAGTAAAGCGCAAAGCGTGCCGAATTTCCCCCTCTGCAATTTCATCATAACGAACCAGCCCCGGCAAAATCGGCAGACCCGCCGCGTCGGCAGACGTCCATTCATCCGGCCGCAAAGCGTTCGAATTCAAATCCCAGATCGCCCCCGAACCGCCGTTCCAATTTGCGCCGTCAAAACTCATGTCATATGTTTCATACAACGCGCAAGTGTCCGTGTCCACAACCAAAACGTGATGATCGCTTCCCCATTCACGATTGGGATTCTCCGGGATGGGATACGGGCCCGCATCGGATTCATCGGGATAATAAAAAACCGGCTCATACTTCGGGACGGCTGACCCGGCCGCGATGTTAAACGGGATTCCAATCGGGCCTCCCTCCCACGTCCCCGAGCCGAAATCCATGTGCAGGGTCTCGCCGCGCCCAATGGAGTCAACCCACGCATCCGATTCTGTGTGAACGGGCAACGAGTCAATTGGCGCGTTCCAGAAATTATCGGCGGGAAACATCGGGCAGTTTGCAATGACCGCTCCATCGCCCATGGATGGCGCGGGAGCAATCTCCGTGACGGGCGCTTCTGTGATCGGCCGAGCAGCCGTTGGGGGAACATCTGTGGCTGGAACAGTCAGGCAGGCAAAGAGAGCCAGGGAAATTCCCACAACCGTAAAAAATTGGGTACGTTTGCGATTCATGAGCGTCCTTTGTTTTCGGCGAAGTTGATTCATACGCTTTCCTGACGGATCAGTATCTTTTGAAGCGCCCGCAATAACGCGCCGCGCTGTTCAAAACCGGCCGCGCCAAGATCGGACAGGGCCAAAAATATTTTTTTGCGACAGCGCGCCAATAATCCCCCAGTCAGACGGGCAAGGGTTTCAACCTCCATGGCCGCTTCATCCGCGTCCAGCCAGAGGCGCTCCGGCTCCCAATATCGTGATAGGACGTAGGGATGCGTGAGCGGTTGCGACACGCGCTGAGACCAGCCGTCCGAGCCCGGGTCCAGCCAAAATTGATAGGTTGCGGGGCGGTTCATCATCAGGAAGGTATATGCGGGCGCGACCAGCACGGCATCCTTGTTTTCACTGCGCCACGCTTCGAGATATTGCGCCGCAATCACGCCGTCTTGCAACATGGCGATGTATTCCTTTCCCAACCCCAAACCTGACAGGTCTCCGAGACCTGTCAGGTTTGGATTCATTATCGGTTCCATGGCGATGCGAAATTTCTTCGCGGATTCGACGAGGCTTGCGGCGACTCGCACAGCGTCCAGGTTTGCGTGAAAACCAAAATCGGGCTGCGAAAGGACTTCGCCGAATATTTTGCGCAAAAAGAAATCGAAGGGCAGCGGTTGGTCGGCGCGATAGGTTTCGATCCAGTCTCTCAATAACGAGTAACGGGAGCCAAGCGAGTAGGTGATGCGCTCCTGTGCGTCGGGTTGAATCTTGTCGAAGGTCGAAAGCCGCAGATCGCGCTGACCGTAAACAATTTCGGCAAGCAATTGCGCGCGGATCAAATCCGTGTTCAAGGCGAACATCAATGCGTGCGCAACATCGAACTTGGGAGGGTGAATGTCCCAACCCGGATGGGCGAGCGCCGAAAGAGTGAGCAGGGTTTTGCTGGCGGGTTCATCGTGCAAGGATCGCGAGGGGCGGTTGCTGCGCCAGGGGATGCCCGCCGCGTCCAGCCGGTTTGTGATCGAAAACCGGAGCGAGTCAGATAAATATGGCGCGAGGACGACGATCTCAGACGGCTCTGCGCCGGTTTCGATCAGCGACCTTATCTTTTTCACAACCTCATCCAGCATCTCGGGATGAAAGCGCGCCATGATAAATTCCAACGCATCCTCGCCCGCCGCTTCAATCGGACCCTGATGCGCGATGGCGGCGACGAGCGAGTTCGATAACTGGATGATGTTCGCAGACGAGACGAAGGATTCCGTCAACTCGATCTGCGATTCGCACGCGCGGCTCAATTCGGACCCGCTGACCGAATCCCCGCCCAGGAATTTTCGATACCCCGCATCCTGATCGTAGAGTAACAACGCCGAGTTGAATTCCGGCATCCACTCGCGGATTACGTCGTGGGCGCAGGAGATGTCTTCTTCGAGGTTGTCGTAGATCAGGTGGCGGTACGTTTGAGTGAGAAACGACCGCGCCTGTTCGTTGCGCCATAGAATATTGTTGAAGATTTCGAGTTGAAGCGAAAAATCGAGCAGGTTATTTTCGAGGCAGTAATGCCGGAAGAGATTCGCGCATTCCTGCATGTCGGCGTACACTCTGCGTTGGGCCGGGTCGCCGAACCAGGCCGCGTCCAGCCGCGCGCCGATCTCGGTGTGCGGGAAGCCGACGATGGCGGCTTTGTTCAGGCTGTCGAGGATCTGCGAATACAAACGGTTGCGGCTGATCGTGACCGAGTCGAAGTATCCCTTTTCTTCGATCAGCGGGCGGACCAGATGCGCCATGAAGTATTGCGCGGTTTCGAGCGTGAGGAAGACGGGGGGGCGATCCGGATGCGAGAATCCCGCCTGCTCCGCCGCGAACGACCAGAATAAATCGCACATGCGTTTTGCGAGACCGCCCACCGTGGCGGGAGTCACTTCTCCGCCCGCGATCCGTTCCGGGCTTTCGAGCATGTCGAGGTACGGCTCTTGTAGCGTCCGTTGCGGCGTGAGGAGGAGAATCGAATCCGCCGGGATGCCGTTTGCAAGCAAAAAACGAAGCCGCTCGATCCCCGCAGTCGTCTTGCCCGCGCCAGCCTTTCCCGTGACGAAGAGACGGGAGTTGAGGGGAGATTCAACAATCTGACGCTGGAGAGGACTGAGGGGAGTCATGAAGCGAAGATAAAGTATCGGAGATGTTTTGTCAATGAAAAGTCCCCCGATCATAAAAGATCAGGGGACGATTTCAATTTAGGTTTCGCCTCATCCGCCCGGCGTAGGCGTCGTTTCGAGCGTCGGCTCGCCCGATTGGTCGGTGGAGGATTCATCCAGCGGCGCTTCGGTTTCTTCTTCAAAGAAAAAATCGTCGCCGGAACCAACGCTGCACACCGCCGCCCGTTCGCTCGTCAGGCAGGAGCCGACGCTGTTGTAACTCATCACGCCGAGCAATGCGATGATATCGTCGGGGGAGCCAGCCAGCAGGACGAGCGTGTTGCCATTTTTGCCCGACTCGAACAGCATGACTCCGTTGCCGCCGCGGTTGATCTCGCCGAAGGCGGCTGTGCTGATGAATTCGTCGCCGATCTCCACGTCCGCTTTCAGCAAATAATCCTCGAAGTCTTCCGTCGCGTCGAATGAACCGATCAAGATCGCGTCGCCCGATGACGGAATCTCGTCCACGAAGGCCGCTTTCAAGTTGAGCAGGCGCAATGCCGATTGCAGGCTGCCGAGCGCGCTGACCATGCTTGGGTCTTTCTCCACATCCGGCGAAACAAAGATTTGCACAGTGTTCTGTGTGAAGATGTAAGGGAACAGGTCGAGGGTCTGTGTTTGCGAACCTGCGAGCGCAAAGTCCGCCAGGTTTTGGATGAGCGCGGCGTTATCGGTGTACGTGTCGTACGGCGCGGAGAGGAAGGTGAAGTCGCCGAATGCCGCGACGCTGCCGTCCGCGCTGAGGGCTGCCCCGCCTGCGTTTGGATCGTGCGCATCGTTCAGCGACGAGAGGTTGGTCTCCGGACCCTGAAGCAGGAGCAACCCCGAATCGGTGACGACCGAACGCGCGCCGTATAAGGCGATCTCGTTCAAGCCGAAGGTCAGTTCGCTTTTCCCGAACTTGTCGAACAGCACGTTGCGGAAGTTGCCCTCGTTGGTCGAGGTGTTGTAGAGGTAATCGTTGTTGATCGAGATGTCGTAATGCTTCAAGAGCGAGTTGGCTGCGCTGGCGTCGCCGTAGGCGATGGGGTTGCCTGTGACAAAGTCATAATAAAGTTGGTTGCGGGTCGCGTCGGTGAAGACAAGGATTCTGCCGCCGCGTTCGGTAAAGTCGCCGAGCAGTTGTGACTCGTATTGCGAAAAGACGACGCTCGGCGAAACGGTCACGAAGGCTTTGGCGGTTTTGAGCAGGGTCTCGAGCGTGTAAACATCTGTCGCGGATTCCATGGTCGCTCCGCGCAGGCGGACGGCGGCGGCGAGGGCTTCGATCTCATTCAGGGTGAATTGGTTGCCATGATAGTAGTCCAGCAGAATCATCCCTTCGGTTTGGACGACGTTCTCTGTATCCGGCGTGTTGATCTCCACCTCGGGTCGTTCAAAGGATGTGAAATCGGGCGTGGCGATCTCGGAGCGTTCCGGGACTCCGCGATAGAACCACAGGGCGCGGAGCAAAGCGGGGAGGATCAATGCCAGCATTGCGATGGTAATGAATTGGCGTTTCATGTCATCCTCCTGTTATTTCACCGGCAGGGGCGGGATGTAGAGCATGTAGATGCCCGCTTCTCGCGGATAGGGCATGGTGATGCCGTTCTCGTCGGTCATGAAAAAGAAGAAGGCATCTTCTTCGACGCCGGACGGGTGGGCGAGATCGAGGACTTCGTAATTGGCGATCTTCGCCAGTTCGGCGGCTTTTTCCGCGCCGTCGTTTTCGGAGCCTATCTCGTCTATCAAGCCGATATTTAAACCGTCTATGCCGGAGAAGATCTGCCCGCTGAAGGTGACGGAGTCGCTGCCGGTGAGTCTATCGCCGCGCCCAAGTTTGACCGCCTGAAAGAACGATTCTTTGATCATCTCGACCTGGCGCATGTCTGAGTCGCGCGGCGCGCCCCATAGTTTGTAGGGACCGGTCGTGATGATGTCTTCGATCACGAAGGGCGCCGGCGGCAGGTAGCCGATCACGCCGATGTTGCCCACCAGCGAGGTCGGCTTGGCGAAGATGTAATCAGTATTAACGGAGAGGTAATAACCGCCGCTGGCAGCCATGCCGTTCACGACGGTCACGACGGGCTTTTTCTCGCGCAGGCGCGTCAGTTCCATGTAGATGGATTCGGTGTCCACCACCGTTCCGCCGGGGCTGTCCATCACGATCACCACCGCCCGCACTTCGGGGCGTTCGATGGCGTACTGAATCTGTTTGATGGTATTTTGCGCCGAGTAGGTGTAAATGGCGTCCTCCAGCCGGATCACGCCGATGATCGGCTTTGGCACCGCCGAGGCGGCAAGCAAGCCGAGAATTAACGGGACCGCCAGCCAGAGCAGGATGTTTCGAATCCGTTCCCAGCGTTGGTCTGCTTCGCTCATGATGTTCTCCTTTGTTGGGTGAATCGTCTTTCTCAGCATATACGAGAAAATCCGCTTTGTCAACAAGGTTGTTTTATGAACGGAGATAATGTATATTTGGTTTTAGTTTCGATTATCCCATTTTTACGGAGGTAACTTCCCATGCCCGCTCCAATCAAGTCCGGTCTTAAACCCGGGTCTGCCGTCTCCAAATCCGGCGCAGTTTCGTACGTCCGATTTTCGGATAAGTTGACGGCGTCCATTACCGATATTGCGAAGATCATCGAGCAGCACAAGGAGATGATCGACTCGATCCAGGAGGTCGCCATTGAATTGACCGGCTCCATCGGCTCGCTTCACACGCTGACTGTGAAGTATGCCCGCACTGCGAACCAGATTTTGGACGTTTTGCTTCCCATCCTGAAGAATCTGCCGCTTATCCCAAAGAACGTAATGCAGATGCTCGTCAACCTTGAAAGCCTGACCCAGAAAATCATTGACAACGAAACCGCCACCACCAAGACCATCAACGATGTGAATTCCGGCTTGAAGACCGGCGATGCAAACAAGTTGAAGGCTCACGCCGGCCAATTGCAGGCGGTGACAAGGACGATCACGTCCATCATCCCGAAGGGGTAGGGCTGGGAGTGAAAAATCTCCCGACTTTTCAACTGCAAAATCGGGAGATTTTGCAGCCCACTTTGTTTGACAGTTCCGCCTGTCTGCATGTATAATCTCGCTCGCTTCCGCCCCGGAGGACGAATTCCGGGGTAGTTGTTTGTTACAAACCCAGCTTCCCCGGGCGCAGGCGCAGGATGCAAGCCTACCCGCAGGCTCCCCGGCGAAGTGAGACTGGAGAATAAAAATAATGAAATTTGCAATCGTCGAAAGCGGCGGCAAGCAATTCCGCGCCGTCGAAGGCGCCACAATTGATGTGGACCGCCTCCCCCGCGAAGTCGGAGATAGTTTCGATTTCGAGCGCGTCCTGCTCATGGCGGATGGGGACGCAGTTTCGGTGGGGACTCCCACCGTCGGCGGGGTCACCGTCTCCGCTACAGTGGTGGATCACCTCAAGGGTCCCAAGGTCCTCTCCTTCAAATACCGCCCGAAGAAACGCATCCGCGTGCGCGGCGGGAACCGCGCCCATTTCACCCGTCTGATGATTGACTTCATCGGCGCGTCGGGCGAGAAGAAGGAAAAACCCAAGTCGGAATCGAAGCCCAAAGCGGAGAAACCGGCTCCGGCGAAGCAAGAAGCGAAGCCGACATCGCCGTCGAAGAAGGCGTCCACAGCAAAGAAGTCCGAGAAGAAGTAAAGGCAGGTAGAAATGGCACATAAAGTAGGCGGCGGTTCGAGCCGCAACGGAAGAGACAGCAATTCACAGCGATTGGGCGTGAAGCGTTATGCCGGTCAGTTTGTGCTTTCGGGCAATGTGCTGGTGCGCCAGCGTGGAACGCGCATCAAGCCGGGCTTGAATGTCATGGTCGGCAAGGATGACACCCTGTTCGCCACCGCCGACGGTGTGGTGATGTTCGATGTGTTCCGCGGGCGCAAGCGCGTTAATATCGTTCCGGCAGAGGCGGCGCAATCATGAAAGCCGATATTCACCCCGCAACTTACGACGCCAAGGTGACCTGCGCCTCGTGCGGCGCCACCTGGACGACGACTTCGACCAAGAAGGAACTGCGTATTGACGTGTGTTCCAACTGTCACCCTTTCTTCACCGGCGAGTCGGCGCGGCTGCTCGACGTGGAAGGTCAGGTGGATCGCTTCTATAAGAAGTTGACCGCCCGCCAGACCTATGTGGAAGACCAGAAGGCGCGCGAAGAATCCATGAACGTCAACAACCGTTCGGTGGACGATCTCGCCCTTACCCCCCGCGCCACCGACAGCCTCAAGCGCGCCGGGCTTCTCACCATCGGCAAGGTGGTGGAAAAGCTGGCGGAGGGCGACGCGGCGATCCTGGCGATCAACGGCTTTGGACAATCCGCTTTGACGGCAACCAAGAGGAAATTGCGCGCGTTGGACGTTGAACTCCCCGAGACGCCCAGGGTCGAAAAGGAAGAAAAGGCGGCTGGGTAGTCTTTCAGCCGGGTATCAGGTAAATTAAACAGGCAGATGCTGGCGCGTCTGCCTGTTTTTGGTAAAGAGATAAAACACAAGCGCGAGCATATCCATGTACGGTGGAGAAATGTTCAATCCTTGACTGCTAAATTTACGGAGAATCCATGATGCACACTCACGGTCTGATCGAAGTCGTTTGCGGTTCGATGTTCAGCGGAAAAACGGACGAGTTGATCCGCCGCCTCGTGCGGGCGACGATTGCGAAACAAAAGGTGCAGGTTTTCAAACCCGCCATAGACGCGCGCTACTCGGTCGAGAAAGTCGCTTCGCACACCGGCTCCACCTTCGACGCGATTCCCGTGCAAAAGGCGGCGGAGATTCGATCCAAGATCGAAAACGACACCACCGTAGTGGGTTTGGATGAGGCGCAGTTCTTCGACCCCGAGATTGTGGACGTGGCGCACGAACTCGCCGAGCGCGGCGTCCGCGTTATCGTTGCGGGGTTGGACATGGATTTCCGCGGCGAACCGTTTGGGATCATGCCAATCTTGATGTCGAAAGCCGAACAGGTTTTGAAGCTTCACGCCATTTGCATGGTCTGCGGGAACGAAGCTTCGCGCACGCAGAGATTGGTCAACGGCAAGCCTGCCCGGTACGACGAGCCGGTCGTCATCGTCGGCGCGTCCGAACTGTACGAGGCGCGTTGCCGGGTTCATCACGAAGTTCCGAAGTAGTCGGTTGGTCGAGTGGTCGAGTGGTCGGTTGGTCGAGTGGTCGAGTGGTCGGTTGGTCGAGTGGTCGGTTGGTCGAGTGGTCGAGTGGTCGGTTGGTCGAGTGGTCGGTTGGTCGAGTGGTCGAGTGGTCGGTTGGTCGAGTGGTCGAGTGGTCGGTTGGTCGAGTGGTCGGTTGGTCGAGTGGTCGAGTGGTCAGGTTGTAATGTTCCAGCGAACATGAATTTGATGTAAACTAACGGCAACGGATGTAAAATTCCCAAATCGCCAGACCAAAGGACAAAATCCATGCAAGATTACAAGGACATTCTCGCCGAAATCCTGATCGACGCCGAGATGCTGAACAAACGGGTCGCCGAACTTGGCGAACAGATCAGCGCGGATTATCAGGGCGAAGACCTGATTCTGATCTGCATCCTGCGCGGGGCGGTGCCATTCATGGTGGATTTGAGCCGTCATATTACTGTGCCGCACATGATGGACTTCATGGCAGCGTCTTCGTATGGAGTCGGAAAACGCGAATCCTCCGGCTTTGCCCGTGTTACGCTCGACCTGCAAACCGATATCCGCGACCGGAACGTTCTGCTTGTCGAAGACATTGTGGATAGCGGACACACCATCTCCGCCGTTTTGCAAATGCTCGGCACGCGCAGTCCGCGTTCGCTCAAAGTATGCGCCCTGCTCGACAAGCCCGAACGCCGCGAGGCGCGCGTCCCCATTGATTATCTCGGCTTCACCATTCCGAATAAATTCGTCTTCGGCTACGGCCTCGACCTCGACGAATACCACCGCAACCTGCCCTTCGTCGGCGTTGTGGATTTGGATAAATATAAACCCGCAGAGTGAAATCATAAATCGGGGATGTCGTGAACGAAGAAACTGCCAGCCCGAAGAATCAAGCGTATGCGGGGCGCTGGGTCGCCATGGTTCGCGGGCGCGTTGTGGCGCAAGGCGGCACGCCCGCGCAGGCGTTGCGCGCTTCTCAATCCAGTCGTTATAAAGAAAAACCCGAAATTCGTTTCATGCCCGCATCATTTGCCCTTCCCTCCATTCTCGAAAAAGTGATGACGGTTCTTCCGCCCGATGAGGAGATTTACCTCGTCGGCGGAGCCGTGCGGGATTTGTTGACCTCGCGCCCCTCCCCCGACTTTGACTTTGCCGCGCCTTCGAACGGCATTTCCCTCGCCCGAAGCGTCGCCAACGCTCTCCGCGCCGATTTCATGCCGCTCGACGACAAACGCGACACCGGACGAGTCGTCATCAGAAACGCAGACGACTCATTCACCTATCTTGATTTTGCCGCCTATCGCGGCGCGAGTCTTGAAGAAGACCTGCGCGACCGCGATTTTACGATCAACGCCCTGGCGCTCAACCTGAAAGACATGACCGTCATTGACCCGATGAACGGCGCGGGCGACATTCGCGCCAAAATCATCCGCGCATGTTCTCCTGATTCGATGTCTCACGATCCCGTGCGGGTCTTGCGCGGCGTGCGGCAGGCGGCGGCGTTCGGTTTTACGATAGATAAATCCACGCGCGAATGGATGAAATCCGCCGCGCATAAAATTGAAAACGTATCAATCGAGCGTATCCGCGACGAGATTTTCAAAATCCTCGGCGGACCGAAAGCCGGCGCCTCCATCCGCGCATTGGATATGTTGGGGGCGCTGACTCACGTCATGCCGGAACTGTCGAAGATGAAGGGCGTGGCGCAATCCCCGCCTCATATCCATGACGTATGGACGCATACCCTTGCCGTGTTGGATCAGCTTGATGGCTTGCTCTCGATCTTGGGTCCCGGCTTCGACGCCGAGACGACCAGCGACCTGTTCATGGGGCTGGTCAGTTTGAAGATCGGGCGCTACCGCGAAAAAATCGCGGAACGCCTTGCGAAACCGCTCAACCCGACGCGCCCGCATCGCTCCCTGCTGTTCCTTGCCGCGTTATATCACGACGTTTGCAAACCGGATACGAGAAGCATTGACGAGACCGGGCGCGTTCGCTTTTTCGACCACGACGTCAAGGGCGCGGAAGTCGTCGCTGAACGCGGGCGGTTTTTCCATTTGAGCGGCGATGAGATTGCGCGGTTGAAAGTTATCGTCCGCAATCACATGCGCTTCCATTTCTTTGCCGACCGGCTGGAGAACGAAAACCAGTCGCCGTCGCGCAAAGCCATCTACCGTTTCTTCCGCGACAGCGGCGGCGCGGGCGTTGATCTGGTCCTGCTCGCCCTTGCAGACGCGCGCGGGACTCGCGGCAGCGATCTCACGCAGGAAACCTGGGCGGCAAACCTCGATATTGCCCGCATCTTGCTCGAAAACTATTGGGAACGCCCTGCTGAGGTCGTCAACCCGCCGCGCCTGCTGGATGGCGACGACTTGATGAAGGAATTGAGCCTCCAGCCGGGGAAGGTCGTGGGACGGTTACTGGAGGCGATCCGGGAGAATCAAGCCTCGGGAAAGATCAACGACAGGGAACAGGCGCTGGAATTTGCCCGCTGGGAATTATCCCGCATGGATGGCGAACCATGAATCTTGTATTCTTCGGCTTGGAAACTCAACTTTTTTCGATGAGGCGGGCGGGCGCGATCGTAGCGCCGGGGTCGCCGTGAATTGGAAACAGGAGGACTCGTGAACAAGGCGGTTATTAACGGCGTCGAACTTGCCTGGGAGCGGCGCGGCAACGGACCTCCGCTTGTCCTGCTCCACGGCTTCCCCCTCGATCATTCGATTTGGAACGACGCGCTTCCCATGCTGGAAAACGACTTCGACCTCATCCTCCCCGATTTGCGCGGGTTTGGAGAGTCTTCCATGCTTGAGTCTCCTTATTCGATGAAAGATTTGGCGGGCGATATAGCGTCCCTGCTCGATTCTTTCGGCGTCGAAAAGGCGCATCTCGCCGGACATTCGATGGGAGGATACGTCGGGCTGGCTTTCGCAAAGGCATTTCCTCAAAGAGTGAACGGTCTGGCTCTCGTCGCTTCGCAAGCCGCGGGAGACAGCCCCGAGCGAAAAGAGGGACGATACAAAACGGCGGCGGAGGTCGCCGATTGCGGCGTTCGTGTTGTGGCGGAGGCGATGACCGATAAATTTTCGGCGGATGCGCGGGTGAGGGATGCGCTTCGTCCCCTGATGGAGAGACAAAGCGTCGCCGCCGTGATGAGCGCGTTGCATGTCATGGCGTTGCGCGAGGACTTGACGGATTTTATCGCCTCGTTCGACCGCCGGTTGGTTTTGATTCATGGCGATGCCGACGCGTTGATCCCGGTTGACCGGGCGCGCGAGATCAAGTCCCTCCAGCCGTCGGCTCATTTTTTCGAGCTTCCCGGCATTGGTCACGCTCCGATGATGGAGGCGCCGGGGCAAACGGCTTTGGGGTTGAAGGCGCTCAAGTAACTGGCCTTATGCAGTGCGTCGCGCTACACGGGTGAACTTATTCAAAAAAGCAGACGAATCTACCCTTTGAAAGAGTCCTGTTTATAAAGGTGCGACGCGCCCGCTGCGTAACATCAGTTAACGAAAAAACGCCCCAGGGAAGGGGCGGCTTGGGACGGGGATCCACTTCACAGTCGGGAGGGAAGCGGTTGATTGGCTTGTGGGATTTGGCTATTTTTTTTTATTTGGGCGGCGTCCAACGAGCCGGTGTTGCGGCGGATCAACTTCCTGATGTTTGCCACCAGCACGCCGCTCGGCACGGGCTTGACGAGGAAGTCGTCGGCGCCGGCGTCCAATACGCTCGCCACCATGCGCGGATCGCTGAGCGCGGAGAGGACCAGGATCGGCACATTGCTCGTCTGTCGGATCGCCTTGCAGACCTGCCAGCCGTCCACGTCCGGCATCATCAGGTCGAGCAGGACGACGTTCGGATTGAACTCGCGGGCAAGGCGAATGCCCTCCGCGCCGATGTTGGTGGCGATCACTTCGAAGCCGAAGGTCTTCAGCAACATGCTCATGAGTTCGGTGATGGCGATGTCGTCGTCTATCACAAGGATTTTTTGGTTGGTCGTCATATTGAATGATGATCCCTGATTTCTTTACCTATAGCTGGTCTGACTGGCTTATTATCTCCCATTTACATCTTATTTCACTTTGCAATATGTTTACAGGTCAGCGGGGATTGGATATGATTAGTCTTATTCATGGATTGATATCGTATGCATGGGTGATTTTCGTCAGATGCAAATTGGACTCTTTTTGGTACAATATTTCACAATTGTAGCGCGACCATAACTTTTCCGAGTTTAGGAGGCTGTCATGACAAAATGGGTCTATTTGTACAACCAGGTCAGTGAAGTCGAAAAACTTGCAGGCGGGTCATGGGACGGAGTGAAAGCCATCGTGGGCGGCAAGGGCGCGGGCTTGCTGGATATGACGCGCGCGAAAGTTCCCGTTCCGCCGTTCTTTACGATTACGACCGAAGCCTGCACTGCCTATCAAAAGGCGGGTAAGTTTCCACAAGGCATGTGGGAGCAAACGCTTAAAGCGCTTCGCAATATTGAAAAAGCCGCCGGTCAGAAATTTGGCGATCCGAAGAATCCCCTGCTGGTTTCGTGCCGGTCGGGCGCAAAGTTTTCCATGCCGGGCATGATGGACACCATTCTCAACCTCGGGTTGACGGATGCGGTGGCGGAGGGGATGATCCGGGCGGCGAAGAATGAACGCTTCGTATGGGACTCGTACCGCCGTCTGGTTGAGATGTTCGGGACGGTGGTCATGGGCATTCCGGATGAAAAGTTCGAGCATCCGCTGGATAAATATAAAAGGAAAAAAGGTTACAAGCTGGATATTGAAATGAGGGCGGAAGATTGGAAGGAAATGGTGGGAATTTATAAAGAAGCTTATCACTCTTCGTGCGGACAAATATTCCCACAAGACCCATACAAACAATTATCGCTGGCGACGGAGGCGGTTTTCAAATCGTGGAATGGAAAACGCGCGGTGGATTATCGCCGCAAGGAAGGCATCCCCGATACGCTTGGCACGGCGGTCAACATCTGCACGATGGTCTTTGGTAATATGGGCGACGATTCCGCCACCGGCGTGGCGTTCACGCGCAACCCCTCCACCGGCGAGAAAAAAATGATGGGCGAGTACCTGCTCAACGCGCAGGGCGAGGATGTGGTGGCGGGTATCCGCAACGCCGACCCGGTGGAAAACCTCAAGCGGCACATGCCGGACGCATACAAACAGTTTATGGCGATCACCGCCCGGCTCGAAAAACATTACGCCGACATGCAGGATGTCGAGTTCACCATCGAACGCGGAAAGTTGTGGATGCTCCAGACGCGCGTAGGGAAGCGCACTGCCAAAGCCGCGGTCAAGATCGCGGTGGATATGGCGAACGAGGGTTTGATCTCGCGCGATCAGGCGGTTCGGCGCGTCACCCCGGAACAGGTGGACGCCCTGTTGCATCCCCAGTTCGACGACGAAGCCATGATCAAAGCCGAGAAGGAAGGCAAGTTCCTTGCAAAGGGAGTGAACGCCTCGCCCGGAGCCGCCGTCGGTCAAATCTATTTCGACGCGGACAAAGCCGAGGAATACGCCAAAGAACACAAGCAGGACACCATCATGGTGCGCCCGTTCACCAAACCGGACGACGTTCACGGCATGATCGCATCCAAGGGCGTGCTGACCAGCGAAGGCGGCGCGACCTCTCATGCGGCGGTCGTGGCGCGGCAGTTCGGCATTCCCTGCGTGGTGGGCGCGTCGGCGATTAAGATCGATCTCGAAAAACGAAGCATGACTGTCGGCGGCATGACGCTGAAGGAAGGCGATTGGGTTTCTGTGGACGGCACGACCGGCAAGGTCTTTGCGGGGAAGATACCCACAGCCGAACCTTCGCTCGAAGAACAAAAGGAATTGATGACTCTGCTCAAATGGGCGGATGAAGTTTGCGCGCGCAAAAATATCCGCGCGGCGCTGGCGAAGGGATACCCGACTCGCGGTTTACAAGTCTGGACGAACGCCGATTACCCGAAGGACGCGCGCCGCGCCCGTTCGTATGGAGCGGTCGGAATTGGTCTGTGCCGCACCGAGCACATGTTCTTCGAGCCGGAACGCCTGCCCATCGTCCAGCGCATGATCCTGGCGGAGACGAGCGAAGCCCGCACTGAAGCGCTCAACCTGCTCCTGCCGCATCAGCGCAAGGACTTCGACGGTCTGTTTGAAGCGATGGACGGCTGTCCGGTCATCATCCGATTAATTGATCCGCCCCTGCACGAGTTCATGCCCGACGAGGAAAAGCTTTTCGAAGAAGTCGTTACGATGCGCGTGCAAGGACAGACCGAAGGATTGGCCGACAAGGAAAAACTGCTTGCGGCAATCAAAAGCCTGCACGAATCCAACCCGATGATGGGCTTGCGCGGCGTGCGCTTGAGCATCTCCATGCCGGAGATCGTCGAGATGCAGGTGCGCGCCATTTTCGAAGCCGCCGCCGACTGCGCCCTGCGCGGAATCAAAGTCAAGCCGGAGATCATGATCCCGCTGACGGGGACGGTGAAGGAACTCGAATGGATCCAGCCGCGCCTTGAACGGATCGGCAAGGCGGTGATGCAGGAAAAGAAAGTCAAATTCGCCTACAAGTTCGGCACGATGATCGAGATTCCGCGCGCGGCAGTCACTGCGGCGGAGGTGGCGGCGCAGGCGCAGTTCTTCTCCTTCGGCACCAACGACCTGACGCAAATGACCTTCGGCTACTCGCGCGACGACGCCGAGCGCAACTTCCTCATCACCTACCAGGAGCAGGGAATTCTCGAAAAGAATCCCTTCCAGACGATTGACCGCGACGGTGTGGGCGCATTGATGAAGAACGCCATCCTCGACGGACGCAGAACCCGCCCCGAACTCGAGGTGGGCATCTGCGGCGAACACGGCGGCGACCCCGACTCGATTGAATGGTGTCACATCATCGGCAACGATTACGTTTCCTGCTCGCCCTTCCGTGTGCCAATTGCGCGCCTGGCTGCGGCTCACGCGGCGTTGAAGTATAAGCCTGTGAAGCCAGCCCGCAAGCCCGGTAAGGCAAGGAAGAAAGCGAAAAAATGACGGATAGATCCCCGCCCGGGAAGGGCGGGGATTTTTTGGCAAGAGTTTCTTAAACCTGTTGTTGGACACGGATTACGCGGATTCACGGATTCTCAGAAGCGTTTGAAAATCCTTCAAAGAGAAATCTTCGTCCGCGGCGGAGAATATGCGGCAGCGACTCTCTGGTTACCAATGGTCTATTGTATTTTGCTCGAAATTTGGGGAGAATCATAAAAAGGAGCAGAGATGAATAAAAAACCGATCTACCTATTTCTCATGTTCTTGGTCGCGGCTTGCAATCTGCCAGAGTCCTCCGAAACGATCCCTGTTGCCACGCCGCCTCCGCCCACGGAAATCCCTTCTCAGTCGCCGCCCGAACCGACCTCCATCCAGCATCAGGATTTCCCCGTCTCGACCTTGAACGTCTCGTCGTATCCCGATGTCACGTCGGCGGATACCGCCCCGGAAAAACGCGCCCCCTACGGCGATTCCTACGAAATCAACCGCCTCGAACGCCCGTTCACGCAGGAAATGATCTACATGCCTGATGTGGATATCGCTTCCTTCGGCATCAGCGAAGACGATACCTGGTATTACATCTCCATTGAAATGGTCGGGAAAAACCCCAATAATGCGCCGGGAATCCGTTTTGCAGTCGAATTGGATACGAACCGGGATAGTTTCAGTGATTTCCTGATCGTCGCCGATCCGCCGTTTTCCGAGGAATGGTCGGCGGAGAATATTTCCATTTTCACCGACACAGACCGAGACACAGCCGGAATTTCCGCCTCGCGATCCGATGCGGTTTTTTCGGGCAACGGATTCGACTCATTGATTCACAACTTCGCGCAGGGGGTGGGGAGCGACCCTGACGTCGCCTGGGCGCGCATCAACGCCAGCGAATTTGCCACCGTGCAGTTTGCATTCAAAAAATCCTTCTCCGGCGCGATGTTCTTCTACGGCGTCCTGGCCGACGCCGGGTTGAAGGACGTCGCGCGACTCGACTATGTGGATTATTTCACCGAAGCGGACGCGGGCTCGCCTGTTCGTTCCAATCCCAACTATCCGCTGAAGGCGCTTTATTCGGTTGATAATACCTGCTATCAGGCGGTTGGATTCGAGCCGACACTGATGGAACCGAAAGTTTGCCCCGTCATCGTTCAACCAGTGATCGTCGGTCCGCAGGACCCTGGCAACCCCGGCCCGTCGCCCGAACCGACCTGCCCCAATCAATGTCCGTTCCCGGGGCAGGACCCATGGCCGAGCTGCCTTTGTTGGCCCGGATAATGCAGCGCGGTTAGACGAACTTTTCGAACGCCCGATTCCCCAATAACCTTCCGCGGCGGGTAAGGCGATAGACTTCCGAATTCTTGCAGAATTCGGAAGTCTTTTTTTCCAGCAGTCCTGCGCCGATGAGTTCCCCGATCTCTTTTGGGAAGACGTCCAAAAGCCCGCTTCCGAATCTTAATCTGAAATCTGATTCAGCGACCCCGGCCTCTACCAGCCTGAGATTATTGATCATGAAATCGGAGATGTCGTCTTTCAGCGTTTGTTTGTGTTTGTTGACAGTGGCGGGCGTTAATGGGTAATTGGTGATTGGTAATTGGTGATTGGTTAATCGTTCGATGTAGGTTTTTATACGAAGTGCGTTTGAGTAGCGATATCCGCCCGCGTAGCCGTGCGCGCCTGCGCCGAGACCGAGGTAGGGAAGGGAGCGCCAGTATTGCAGGTTGTGCTTGCATATAAATGCAGAATGAGGAATGAGGAATGATGAATTCGATTCCGCATTCTGCATTCTAAATTCCGTATTGACTTTTGCCCAGTTGGAAATCTCATACTGCGCGTAGCCAGATTGGAGAAAGTAGTCCATCGTCCACTCGTACATGTCGGCGGCGAGGTCGGGGTTGGGGATGGGGAGCAGTCCGCGCGACGCCCATCTGCCGAAAGGCGTGCCATGTTCGAGGGTGAGGGCGTAGGCGGAGATGTGTTCGGGGCGCAGGTCGAGGATTCGCTTGACGGTGGTCTGCCAGGATTGAAGCGTTTGTTCGGGCAAAGCGTAGATGAGGTCGAGGTTGAGGTTATCGAACCCGGCTTTCCGCGCGGTGGATACGGCTTCGATGACCGCGAAGAAATCGTGCGCGCGTTCGAGCAGGCGCAGTTCTTCAGTGATGGAGGATTGAACGCCGAAACTGATTCGGTTGACTCCTGCGCGGCGATATTCGTCCAGTTTTTTGGGCGAGGTCGTGCCGGGGTTGGCTTCGATGGTGATCTCCGCGTCAGGGGATAAGGCAAAGGCGGAGGATAAGGCTGATATAACGGAATCAATTTGAGTTCCGGTGAGAAGCGAGGGGGTTCCTCCTCCGAAGAAGATGGTCTTGATGGTTGGGTAGTTGGATAGTTGGGTAGTTTGGTTGCCGATCCAGTGGATTTCTTTGATGAGGGCGTTGATGTAGGCGGGGATCAGCGACTCTTGCCCGGCGTAGGTGTTGAAGTCGCAGTAGGCGCAGCGGTGGGAGCAGAAGGGGATGTGGAGGTAGAGGGAGGTTGAAGGTTTCAAGTTGAAGGTTTCAAGTTGAAGGTTTCAGGTTGAAGGTTTCAGGTTGAAGGCGTTTCGGTAAGCCGATGAGGAGGGCGAGGGGACCGAGGATGAGAATCCACATGGCGGAGGCGAGTCCGAAGCGGTCGGCGAGGATGCCGATCAGGAGCGGGAGGAGTTTCATCAGCGGGTCGGTGACGGCGCCGATTGCCATGACGCTGGCGCTTTGGCCGGGCAGGCTGGAGTATAACCGCCCTTGCAGGATGGGATACCAGCCGGTGTTGAACAGGTTGACGAGGATGATGCAAACGATCTTTGGAATGAAGCCGGGGGCGAGCATGAAACCGGTGAAGGCGGCGGCGTTGAGGAGCGCTGTCCGGCGGAGGTATTGAAGCGTGTCTCGTTGTTTTTCCACATAGGGGATGAAGAGGAAGTCGGTGATGAGACCCATGACCAGCCAGACTGTGACCGCGATGCCCGCCTGCGCGGCTGTGACTCCGGCAACATCCACGAAGTAGAGGGCGAGGAAACTGAACAGCACGTCGAGCATCAGGTCGGCGAATTCGAGCAGGAGAAGCCAGCGCCAGATTTCCTTTCGCTTGAGGGCGGCGAAGGCGGCTTTGAACCCGTCGAAGACTTCTTTGAAGGACGGGAAGGGAGTCTCTTTTTTATCGGCGGGGAGAAAGCGGATGGCGAGGAGCAGGCTCAGGGTCGAGAGGGAGGCGAGCAGGGCGTACGTCCCGCGCCAGCCCAAGCCGAGATGGACGAATAATCCAAGGAGAAGCGGGCCCGTCACTACGCCGAGCGAACCGGCAAAGGTCCAGCGCGCCATGTTTTGTTCGTGGCGCGATTCGTCGGAGTCCATCAAATTTGCCTGTGAGAGGTTGACGAATGCGCCGGAGGAGGGGTTGAAAAGGATGAAGGAGGAAAGCAGAAGGATGAAGGAAAAACTGGCTGAGGCGAGGAGGAGCGAGACGGTGAATAATAGCCCGCCGGTGAGGATGAGCAGGCGGCGGCGCCACACGTCGCCGAGGATGCCGATGAAGGGTTCGATGAAGGCGGCGATGATTCCCGGCAGGGAGAGGGCAAGCCCGATCTGCGAGTAGGTCAGTTGCAGGTCGTCGCGGATGAGGGGCCAGGCGGTTTCGCCGACGCCGAAGACGAGTTCGTCGAGGAATTCGATGAGGAGGTAGGGCATGGAGGGAATGGGAATGGGGAAGAAGAAGGAGCGGTTGTTTTGAATCGGCAGGAAGCGGGATTGTCAAATCACAATCGTTGCCCGGAGGGGATTATCCATGACGATTTTGATTTGGACAAGGGATTGCTGTGAAAATTATTCACCGCTTCAAAAGATTGACAGCCGGGCGAAAGCGGGTATAACTCGCCGCAACAGAGTCTACTCATGGACGGTTCCGTTTGTTACGCGGGGATACATCCCGCGGATCAACGGAAAGGTTCCCGGGTGGGTTCTTTACTTTTTAACGCCCGAGGTGTGAATGAACGCTGCTTTGAAATTGGGAGAGCATTATATTTTCGACCTCTCCGACTGCGATCGCGAGATTCTGATGGACAGCGAACGGTCTTACGCGCTGTTTTCCAATGCTGTGCGCGAGAGCGGGTTGACCGTTGTGGACGAGGGTTTTTTTAAGTTCAGCCCGCACGGGTTTACCTGCTTTCTTTTGCTCGCGGAATCTCACGCCAGCCTGCACGCCTGGCCCGAATATAATTACTGCGCGATTGACCTGTTCACCTGCGCCCTCGGCACGGATTTCATGCCCGTGTTGATGCGTCTCAAGGAAGCCTTCGGCGCGGACGATTTTGCCGTGCGTAAATTGGACCGCGAGGCTTCGATTGAGATGAAGATGGCGATTGCGGTATAACTAATCTCAGGCGACCGACGGCAGACCGCCGACCACAGACCATGGATTGCGGTCTGCCGTCGGCGGTCTACAAATTGTAGGTCAGGCTTACAGCCTGACTGTCACGTTGAAAACGTGACCTACAAGTCAGGAGATCAATGAGCATCTGGTTCACGGAAGAATTGCATCCATATTATCGCAAGGGCATTCGCGTCAAAAAAATCCTTGCGGATGAGCAAACGCAGTACCAGCGTTTGCAATTTGTCGAGACTGAATTCTTCGGCAATGCGATGATCCTCGACGGCATCATCCAACTCACCGAGCGCGACAACATGGGCTATCACGAGATGATCGTCCACGCGCCCATGCTGGCGGTGGGCAGGCCGAAGCGCGTGTTGATCGTCGGCGGCGGGGATGGCGGCTCGCTGAGACAGGTTCTGCGATACGAATCGGTGGAAGAGGCCGTCGTCTGCGAACTGGATCAGCGCGTGGTGGATTTATCCCGCGAATTTTTCGCCGCCTCTTTCGGGGACCCGTGGGCTGATCCACGCTCCAAACTTCTCGTCCGGGACGCCTTTGGCTACCTCGAAGAGAACCCGGGACAATTCGACGTGATCATCTCGGACACGACCGATCCCATCGGCATGGCGGAGCGGTTGTTCTCGGACGAGTTTCAAAAATTGGTCGTTCGGGCCCTCGTCCCCGGCGGCGCGGCGGCAACCCAGTGCGAACAACCGTACTTCGATACGGCGCTGATTAAAACGATCTATCAATCCGCGCAACGGTTGACGAAGAATCCCGCGTATTACTACGCCAACATCCCCACCTACCCCGGCGGCGGGATCGGCTTCATGTACCTCTCCGATACGCCCTGGGAGAATGGTTTGAAGACGCCCTATCCGCCCGGCGAGAATCAATACATCAACCCTGAAATTCACAAGGCGGCGTTTGCATTGCCGGAATTTTTCAGGCGGGAGTTGTACGGGTAATTTATCCATGATAGGTCGCCCTGAGCCGAAGCCCTGAACAAAGGGAAGGACTGGCGAAGGGTCTGATATGAAAAAATACCCGTCGCAGACCTGACAGGTTTCATCGTGTCGTGAGTCGATTCGGGTTCTGTGAATCGCAATCGCGCTGGTTGATTAAGGTTCTGCGGAAACCTGTCAGGTCTTTTTCAGGCGCTTTGGGGTGAAATCCTCATGAATACTCTGAGATAGCCGCAGAGTTTCTTCGCTTCGCTCAGAATGACATTGTAGAAGGACGGGGGAATTTGTCACGGTACGGGAATTTTATTTCTTCATCGAAGCGCTATAGTAAACATGGGCGGGGAGATTCTGCCCCGTCGTATGACCATGAGCGCGCAAATGTTTTCCATCCGTAGGAAGAATATCAGGTTGACCGTTTTGACCGCCGCTGTGATCGTTGCGTTGTGCCTGCCCGCGCAGACGGCGGGATCCGCGCGTCAGGCGGCGTTTGGTCAGATCAGTTTTGTGGCGAACATCGAAACGGCGGGCGTGACGGTGACGGGCGCGGGCCTGCCCGCATCCGCGCAGTTGGCGTACCGCGCGGCGGGAGAGTCGAACTGGCGCGCCGCGCATAACCTTGTCCGCATTAAAGACGGGCGGTTGATTGGGAGTTTGTTCAACCTCGCGCCGTCCACCGCGTACGAAGCGAAGGTTTCTTATTCAGGCGGGGAGATTGTCGGTTCGTTCACCACCCAGGCGGATGAACTGACGTTCGCGCCGACGAATGTGATTTACGTCAACGACGACGCGCCCGCGGGCGGCGACGGTTCATTTGCCGCGCCGTTTCAGACGATTCAAGAAGGCGTCAACCGCGCAACGCCGGGGACTCAGGTTTTGGTGGCGGACGGGGTTTACAGGGAGTCGGTCACATTCCCGGCGAGTGGAATGCCCGGGGCGTGGATTCAGGTCAAGGCGGAGGGCGGAGGCGCGATCCTCGACGGGTCGGAGATCCCCGCGTCAGAATCCTGGTCGCCGCACGAGTCGCGTTCCGGCGTTTGGGTCATGCGGCTTAATTATTGGATCAAGTATCTGGCGCGCGACGGCAAGCGCATGTATCAATACGATTATCTGGATCATTTGCTCGAGGGGCGCGGGCATGACAACGCGCCGATGAGCGAGGGTTGGTATTACGACCCGAACACGGGCAGGTTATATGTCCGCGCGCTGCGCGAGCCGCAAAAATATACATGGAACATTCCCGCCTTCAACCGCGCGTTTTATGCGGACGGGCGCGACTGGCTCTGGATCGAAGGCTTCGAGATGCGCTACTATGGCACGGGCTACGGATGCGGCGCGTGCTTGAAGGATGCCTCGCATATTGTTGTGCGAAAGAATCGCATTCACAACATGCAGAACCCGGTCTTCCTGGAATGGTCGGGCGCGGAGGGGCGCGGGGACGATACGCGCATTGAATACAACGAGATGTACGACGTGTTGGACAGCGCCTGGTCGTGGAACGCGCAAAAAGGGACTTCGATGGAATCCATCGCCATTGTTTTGCGCGGACATAACGGCGCGATCGTGCGCGGCAATACCATTCATCATTATTTCAACGGAATTTATACCAGTTCGTCCGCCGCGCTCGACAACCCGGGCGTGATGTTCGACGCGGATATTTACAACAACCGCATCTATGCCATCGGCGACGACGCGTTTGAACCCGAAGGGACGTGCGTCAATCATCGCTTCCGAAACAATACGATTGATTCAACATTGGTCGGCATCTCGCTCGCGCCGATCACAATGGGACCGGTCTGGGTCTTGCGCAACACCTTTTCCAACTTCACGGGGCGCAGCGTCAAATGGGACCGCGCTTCGGACGGCTGGGTTTTCATGTATCACAATACCAGTTGGACGAATTTCAACGCGCCCAATTCGCTGGAGTTCATCAGCGCGGCGCGAAATTCGATTTTACGCAATAACATTTTTCAAGGCGGGGTTTATTCGGTGGAGGCGCGCAACCCCGGCGCGTCCGGTCATGATTGGAATTACGATAACTGGAATACCGGCTCCGGCTCGCGCTTCAAATGGGAGGGCGTGGAGTATGCGAACATCGGCCAGTTCTGCCGCGCTTCGGGTTTGGAATGCAACGGGCGCGAATCCGCGCCGGGGCTGGCAAACCCGGCGGGCGGCGATTTTTCGTTACTGCCCACAAGCGCAAACATTGATCGCGGACTGTTCATCCCCGGCGTAAACGACGGTTTTTATGGCGCGGCTCCCGATGTGGGCGCAATTGAATCGTTCATCGTTACAACGCCTTCGGTTTCATCCATCGCCCGCGCGGATGTCAACCCGACCGGCGCGTCCATCGTCAATTTCAACGTCGCCTTCTCGAAGGCGGTCAGCGGCGTGGATGTTGCGGACTTCGCGCTTGCGGTTGATCCATCCATCACGGGCGCGTCTGTTTTGAGCGTAACGCCGATCAACGAATCGAACTATGTCGTCGGCGTGAACACGGGCGCGGGGAATGGAACCCTGCGCCTCGACCTGTTGGACGACGACTCGATCCGCGACGCAAACGGGACTCCGCTGGGGGGAATCGGCGCGGGCAACGGCGGATTCAATGCGGGCGAATCATATTCGATTGACAAGTCCCTGCCGTTTGCAAGCGCTATCGTTCGCGCGGATGCGTCCCCGACGAACGCCAACCTCGTTCATTTCACGGTCAATTTTACGGAGAACGTCGCAGGCGTGGACGCGGGCGATTTTGTTCTGACCCCGTCCGGTTCGATTTCCAATTATTCGATTACCGAAATTTTGGGATCGGGCAACTCGTACACAGTGACCGTCAACACCGGCGCGGGCGATGGAACCCTGCGCCTCGACCTCGCCGATAACGATTCGATTCTCGACGAAACTTCCCTGCCTTTGGGCGGAGTCGGCGCGGGCAATGGGAATTATTCCTCCGGCGAGTTTTATACGATCAATAAAGCGGCTCCTGGCGCGACCTCGATCCTGCGCCTCGACCCAAGCCCCACCGCCGCCGGAAGCGTTCGCTTCACGGTGAACTTCTCAGAATCCGTGACCGGCGTGGACGCGGCTGATTTCGCGCTGTCAACTTCGGGCGTGAACGAGGCGGGGGTTGTATCCGTAAGCGGCTCCGGGACGACGTACACCGTCACAATCGGCACGGGCAATGGCAACGGCTCCATCCGCCTCGACCTGCTCGATAACGATAGTATTCTCGACGCGGGCGGGCTGTCTTTGGGCGGCGCAGAGGACGCGAGCTATTACAACGGCGAGTCTTATGCGATTGACCGCGCGACTCCGTTGATTCAAACCGCCACATTCTATTCGGAAGGCGCCCACGACGGCTGGATTTTGGAATCGAAGGAAACCAGCAACAAAGGCGGGACGATGAACGCGGGCGCCGTCGTGTTGCGCGTGGGCGATAACGCGCAGGACAACCAGTACCGTTCGATCCTGCACTTCAATACGACCTCACTGCCGGATAACGCTGTGATCACGCAGGCGATATTGACACTGCAATTGGAAACAACCGTCGGGACGAATCCGTTCAAGACGCATCGGTATATCTGGGTGGACATCCGCCAGGGCGCGTTCGGCAGTTTCGGTCCGTTGCGGATCGGCGCGTTACAGGCGTCCGATTTCCAGGCTGCGGCTTCGCTTTACACGGCGGGGACGATGCTCGATAACCCGGTCGGCGGCTGGTATTGGACGACCCTCGACGCAAAGGCTTTGCCCTTCGTCAACCTGAAAGGCGCGACCCAATTCCGCCTCGGCTTTTTGCTCGATGACGACGACGACCGCAAGGAAGATTATTTGTCGTTCTTCAGCGGTAATTATGGCGTGACGACTGCGCGCCCGGGGTTGACAATCAAGTATTACACGCCGTGAAGTGAAGAATCAATATCTCCCCGCCGCCTGCATCATTTGAAAACTCTGGAAGGCGAGCAGACCGAACAGGAGCGCCATGTAAACGCTGTTGAGGAAGATCAAACCGAAGACGGCGAGCGTCCCGCCGGTGATGACGGAGATCCACAGCGAGGCGCGCAGTCCGTTCCACGGGTCGCGTTGGATGAGGAAGTAGCGGGAGACGTGTCCGCCGTCGAGCGGATAGACGGGCAGCAGGTTGATGATTCCCCAGAAGATATTGACCCACAAGAACGTGACGAAGATGTCGGTCAGGATGCCGTTGAAGGCGGGGATGAAAACGATCGGGAAGGGGATGACTCCGAGGATGGTGGTCAGGACGATCTCTCCGCCGAGGGCTACGCCTACAGCGAGGACAAGGATTGCGAGGGCGAACCCGGCGAACGGTCCCGCCAAAGAGACGAAGATGTGCTGGTTCGGGGTCAGCCCCACGCTGGCGTATCCGCTCCCCCAGGATATAGACTCCGGCACGGTCAAGCCGCCGGTCATGTGCAGGATGATGTGCGAGGGCTGTCCGTACTTGCGAAAGGCGAAGGCGTGACCCAACTCATGCGCGAGGATGGAGATGAAAATAACGCCCACCCAGACGAGGATCATGAGCGGGTTCCGCGAACTGCCGCCGAGCAACAGGGCGATCAACCAGAACAAAGGATGCACGCGCACGGGAAATCCGAAAAGGACGAAGCGCAGGTCGAAGCGGGACGAGGGGGCGGCTTGAAACATATTCTGCGAGTATATCACGCGAAAAAACCGGGGCGCAGTAAAATCGGTTTGAATAACGAAGCGTCGAACCGTCCGATCCCGTCTTTTCCCAGGCGAACAACCTCCCGCATCGCGGCGTCCGCGTCCTCCCTGAGTCGTCGGACATGGATTCCCCGGCAAACATCGCCCCAGCCTTCCATCCACTTCAAACTGCGCCCATAGACCTTGACCGCCCCGTCGTAATTTCCGCGCGCGATGTGCAGGTAGGTCACAGCGATTTGTAAAATCCCCCGGTACAGGTCGCGGATCGCGCCGGATTCCTCGTTCCAGGCAATTTCCAATTCTTCGTGCGCCTCGAAGAAGCGCCTTTGGTTGAATAACCGAATCCCTTCGGCAGCGTTGGGGTGAAGATCGCCGGAACAATCTTGCGGAGATCGCATCATGATGGCAGTATAACATTCCGCAGGCTCAAAGGCGTTTAGGTTTTTTTATGAATGGTACAATTTTTGACGGAGGAAAAATGATTCGCGCCGCTCTCGTTGCCAGCATCTTCGTCTCGACCGCTTCTCTCGCAAGAGGATACTGGATTGCTGGCTATCACGATGCCGCGCGCGCGATCGTCGTCTGCGGCGTCGTCTGGTTCGTCTCTCACTGGCGCAAATGGCGATGGTTTCCGGCGCCTGCGATATTGTGTTGCCTTTTGCTCGCTGCGTTCGGCGTCTGGTTCGGTTTCCACTACGGCTGGATGTTCAGCGGCGCGGCATTTGCGCTCATCGCCTACGATCTGGGCGAGTTTCAATCACAGATCAAGGCGTTGCCCATTCGCGAGGACATTCCCGGACGCGCGCGACGGCGGATTTTACGAATCAGCGTTTCGACAGGTTTGGGGCTTGCTCTTGCCACGCTATTAATGTTGTACAGAGGTCAATTTACGCGCGATTGGGGCTTGTTTCTTATTGTTGTCGCCCTGATCGTTTGCGCTCAGATATTTGCGTGGTTAAAAAGGTGACGGGCGCGGTCGCCCGATTATTGCGCCATGCTTTTCAGCCACCGCTCCAACTCGCGCGGAGATTTGAAATGGAATACCTTCAAGCGCTCGTACCCCGGCGGGGATAGCAACACAGGAAACTCGCGCTTCCTTGCCCAATAGGTTTTGAACAGCCAGTAGATCAGGGAATCGCGCGACCAGAAGCGAAGGAAGCGGCCAAGTGTTTCGCGGTTGCCGTTCCACAATTCCTCCTGACATACAGAACGACGGATTGTGCGCGCAAGCAAACGCCAAAAAACGATGGGCAGGGGGTAATCGAGCCAGATGACGACTTCGGCTTTCGTCCAGATAAGATGGCGCGCTTTGCTATAATTTCCGGCGACCACCCATCCCGGCGACTGAATGGCCGCTTCGACGCGCGCCAGGAACATGTCCGTTTCCGCCTCCTTCCAGTCTGGCTCCCAGTGTAGCGCGTCCAGTTCGATGAAGTCGAGGCGAAGTTTGTTTGCAATGCGCATTGCCAGCGTGGATTTTCCCGACCCGGTCGCGCCGATGATGACAATGCGTTTATAGGGAAAGACGCCCATGGATGGGGATTATAATTTGCGCGGACGCGGTGTGGTAAAACGTTACCCGTGATTCGGAACATGTAACGCGTGCCTTGTAACGCGCAACTTGTAACTCGTAATCCGCGCCCCTCCATCTCCAACCACAAAAGGACTGCCCATGTTCGACCTCCCCGATAACGAAATCCTCCCGCTTTCCAAAGAACACATCTTCTGGACCTGGTCTGCCCAGTCCAAAGTGAATCCCATCCCCGTCAAGCGCGCCCAGGGCGTTTACTTTTGGGATGTGGACGGTAAAAAATATCTTGACTTTAATTCGATGACGATGTGCGTCAATATTGGGCATGGCGACGAGCGCATTATCAGAGCCATGCAGGAGCAGGCGGCGGAATTGCCGTATGCCGCGCCGGGTATGACGACGAAAATCCGCGCGCTGGCGGGCAGGGAAGTGGCTTCCGTTACGCCGGGCGGGAAGTTGAGCAAAGTCCTGTTCACCCTCGGCGGCGCGGACGCGAACGAGAACGCCATCAAACTCGCGCGCGGTTATACGGGGCGGCATAAAATTCTTTCGCGTTATCGTTCGTATCACGGCGCAACGGCTGGGGCGATGGCGGCAACGGGCGACCCAAGGCGTAACGCTTGGGAGCCGAACCTGATGACGGGCGTCGTGCATTTTCTCGACCCGTATCGTTATCGTTCGACATTCCATCGCATGAACCCGAATATCTCAGAGGAGGAGTTTGCGCGGGATTATGTCAATCACCTGGAAGAGATCATTTTGTACGAGGGGCCGGAATCAATTGCGGCGGTTCTGTTGGAATCGGTCACGGGCACGAATGGGATCATCGTCCCGCCGGATGGGTACATGCAGGGGGTGAGGAAACTCTGCGATAAATATGGAATTGTGATGATCTGCGACGAGGTGATGAGCGGCTTCGGGCGTACGGGAAAATGGTTCGCCGTTGAACACTGGGGCGTTGTGCCGGATATGATCACGATGGCGAAGGGACTGACCTCCGCGTATGCGCCGCTGGGGGCCGTGGCGATGAAGCCGGAGATTGCGGCGGCATTCGACGACCAGCCTTTCGAGAGCGGTCTGACTTATACGTCGCATCCCATTTCGCTCGCGGCGGCGGTGGCGAACATCCAAGCCATGAGGGAGGATAAAGTCGTCGAACAGGCGGCAGGCATGGGCGCAGTCCTGAGGCGCATGTTGACCGACCTGGGCGAGGCGCATCTCTCCGTCGGCGAAGTCCGCAGCATCGGCTTGTTCGGCGTCATCGAATTGGTGAAAGATAGAAAGACCAAAGAACCGATGGCGCCGTGGAATGGATCGTCGCCGGAGATGACCGCATTAAGAAAATATTGTCTCGATAACGGTTTGTTTCTTTATACGCACTGGCATACTGTGTTGATTATTCCGCCGTTGATCATCAATGAAGCCGAATTGAAGGAAGGTTTCAATATTTTGAATGAAGCGTTGAAGATCGCCGATAAAAGCGCGTAGATGGCGCGAAGAGGTTTTGCGCCCGTTACGGCGCGGGCGGCGGGATGCGATCCGCGCCGGGCAACAGCGGCATCTCCGCCATGAGATAGACGACTTCATAGGCGATGTCGGCTCCGCACTCCCCGGCGAGCGCTTCAATGCGCCCGTTGCTGTTCGCGTCTTCGCCATAAAGTAAACGGCTCGAAACAAGAAGCATGTCGGCGATCGTCGCCTCCATCCCGGAGTCGAATTTCATTTCCCGTAATTTCAACGCAAGATCGAGCAATTGATTCCCGCGTTCTTCCATGCTCGCAACGCACGCGGCAAGGCTTTGCGTTGCTTCGATGATATTTTTTGTCGCGTCAGGCGCGGCGGCGGCGAATTGCGCATGGCTGAGCGTTTGCGTTAAATATCCCCGCTGAGCGGAATCGCCATTTTGCAACAGACCGAATCCATCCGTCGCGTCGCCAACCTCGCCGTCCCCATTCCAATCCTTATAAAGGTCCGCGTTTCCGCTCCCGACGAGCCCGTTGATGACCTCCTCGGCCGCCTGTCGCAGGGTTTCCTCGTCGCCCTCGTCGAACGCCGTATCGAGTTCCTCGACGGATATGACGATGTTGTCCGCCGCGATCCATAATCCCTGAATGAGCGCGATTCCCCCGGGCGCGCTGCCGATGGCGACCAGCACATGCCGCGCGTGATTCAACGCCAGCGGAGGAAAGATGGACGACGCGACGACGTCTCCGCTCGATTCATTTGGATTGGGATCGTCGTTCGGTTCGAGCGTGATTTCGACCTGGTCGTACAGCCCGAGCAGGTTGCTCCCCTGTGGGTTGACGTACGTCAGCGAGCCGTTCAGCCCTTCGAATTGGATGACGCCCAGGTTGAGCCGCTTTTCCCCGCCCTGCGAGAGGAACCACGCTTCGTAATGCGTTCCCTGCGCCGGGAGCGGAAGCCCGCTGACCGTGACGACCGTCTTATCCATCGGATTGTTGAAATCGAAGAAGGTCGCCTTCCCCACGATTTGATCCTTTTCGATGCGAGGCTGTAAAACGGGCGGGCGCAACATCCAAATTCCGAAAAAGGCGACGATCGCAAACACAAGCAAGCCGCCGACGATAAATGGAAGGCGGGAGGGCGCGTTCGATTGCGGCGGCAGGAGAGGGCGCGCGACAAGCTCGCCGACTTTTTCCGTCCGTTCCGAAATTTTTCCCCCCTCGCTTGCGGCGATGAATTCTTCCGCAAATTCCCCCGCGGATTCAAAACGCTGCGCCGGATCCTTGGCGAGGGCGCGATTGATCACGGCTTGCAGGGCGGGAGAGAGGCCTGCGATGGGCGGCGGCGGCTCGTTCAAGTGTTTCATCAGCACGCCGAAGGTGGATTCGGCGTCGAAAGGCACCGCGCCCGCCAGCATTTCATACAGCACAACGCCGAGCGAGTAAATATCGGTTTTATGATTCACCCTGTCGCCGCGCGCCTGTTCGGGGCTCATGTAAGAGGGCGTGCCGAAGACGGCGCCGGTCGAGGTTTGAGTCGAAGAGTCGAGCAGGCGCACCAGCCCAAAGTCGGTCAGAACCGGTTCCACATCCAAAGGCAGGGATTGACTCTCATCCACATCCGCGCTTTTTGAGCGAAGCAGGATATTGGCGGGTTTGATGTCGCGGTGGACGATGTTCTGACTGTGGGCATGATCCACCGCCGAGGCGATGGAAGCCAGCAGTTTTTTTACGATTTCGAGGGGAAGTTTTTCTCCGCGCGTTTGCAGCGCCTTGAGGTAGCCGCCGAGCGACGCGCCGGAGACCAGCTCCATCACGAGGCAGGGACGCCCGTCCGGCAGGTTGTAATCGTGGATTTGGATGATGTTCGGGTGCGAGAGGCTGGCGATCACCTGCGCCTCGCGCTCGAAACGCCTGCGCGATTCGGGGTCCTCGTCCACATGGTCGCGCATGATCTTGACCGCCACATCGCGTTCGAGCGTGGCGTGCCTGCCGAGATAGACCTCCGCCATTCCGCCGCGCGCGATGAGATTCCCGATGACGACGTTGCCGACGGTTCTTCCGCTCCACGATGACATGCGCCGGATTATAACCGACATAAAAAAACCTCCGAGGTTTTCGATAACCTCGGAGGTTCGTCGCATTGCCTGTTTCGACCTACTCGTTTTCCACACTTACCAGTACTGCGCGGACGACGCGACGGAAGAAGTATGTGTCGCTGGAGGGTAGATATAACTGGCAGGTAATCAGCGTCAGATACGACTCTTCCTCAAGGTCTTCGAACGCAAAGCCGGTGGTGTAAGGGCGCGAGAGCCGCGAATTTGTGACTTCGAAGGTGTATTTCTCGCCGTACAGGTGGACGATGATCTGGTCGCCGTATTTGAGTTTTCTCAGGTTCGCAAAGGGACCGTCCAGCCCGTCGGCGTTGACGACGTGAGCCGTCATGACCGAGTTGCCTTCCCAGGTTGGGAAGGCTGTGCCGTTCAGCCAGCCGACATTATTTGCAAGCCATGTCACATCCCATTCGCCTTCTGCGGATTGCGGAACGCCGACGATGGGGGTTTTCACTCCAAGAGCCGGGATTTCGATCCACAGGTTGCCGAGGTCCGCGTAAGCGAGTTTAACGGGCTGTTCCGGCAGGAGCGTGACGCGGTTTGGAGCGAAGCCCGTGGCGGGCAGGGCGGAGACATTGCTTGAAGAGATCTTATCGCTGTCTCTGTCTCCGCCTCCATCGCCGCCCGTGGTTGGAGGCGGCACAAGTTGGAAGTTGCGGACGAAGTCGGTGGCGTTTGCGATTCCATTCCCGGCAAGGGCAAGCAGGGGATTGTTCGCCTGCACGATGGATGTTGTGCCGCAGATATAAAGGCGGTAATAGCCCACCGTGGTCAGCGGCGCGCTGAGGTTGAGGGTGGCGATGAATGGGCCTAAACCGCCGCCGTTGTTGTAGTTTGCCGATATAACCGGAATCGGGATGTCCGGCGCGACCACGCCGCCGACGCAGCCCAAAGTATTGAACACCCCGGTCGTGGAATAGAGGAGGCGGTAGTTGGCGGGGTTGGTGACGTCGTCCGCATTCATATCGCCAGCCGGGTCGTAGACGTCCTTGTTGAACTGCGCGATCAATTGGCTGATGGAAAGAGCGGTCGAAATCGTTTCGCCCTCAGCCACATTCCCATCGCCCGTATCCGGGGTTGAGTTAATGAGCGGGACTTGAAGCAAGGCGGCGTCTATCACGATGCCTTTATTGTCGCCCAGCGACCCTGGGGCGCCCGGCGTTGGAAGAGAGAGATTCGCGTCGTTGAGAGCGACATCCCGGATCGTGCCGCCGTTAAGCGCAAGCGAACCCGCGGCGACATAATCCAGGTCCGGCGTGACGTCGCCGGTCACAACGGTGTAGGTGAACGTCAGGGTGTTTGTGCCGCTGCCCGACAAATAGTTTGCGATTCCATCAACTGCGCCCAGTTCGAGCGTAAGTTGCGGTACGCCGGTTACATTCACGGTCTCGCTAAAGACCACCTCGATCAGGATGACCGCGCCGGGGAAGTAGGTTCCGTCCGGTGTGGGCGAAGTTACGTTTATCACTGTGGGACCGCCGGTGTCTATGATGAAGTCCGGGTCGCCGATGGCAAAAGGCGTCCATGGGCTTGCGGCGCCGCCGCTGTCAACAAAGCGATATTGCCACATGTATGAATCGGAGGGGAAGGGACCGCATGGTCCCGTATTTGCTTCGACGCCGCTGTTGGCAAAGGGGCTTGTGCAAGTTGCCGTGTTGGAAAAAGCCCCTGAGGTCGGCGCGACTTCCACTTCAAGAGTATATTGGTCGCCCTCGATATCCGTTGCAGTTCCTCTAAAGACCGCCTGGGTTTCGTTGGTCGTCCCGCCTTGGGGAATGAGAGTCACCGCATCCGTCCTGTATTGATTGGGGGCGGCGGTTTCGCCCGGCGCATCGTTGACCGGGGTGATGTTAATCGTCATGGTGTAGCTGGCGGCGCTATATAACGCGCCGTCGTACACCTCAAAATCGAAGGTTGCGTAAGCGGCGCCGTTTGCGTTTGATGCGGGGGCGAAGGTCAGCGTTGTAACATTGGCGCAGGTTCCGTTAAGCGGCACGTCCACGCCGAGGCATTGGAGAGTCCCGGCAGTTTCGAGCGCGGTCACGCGGATGCCGGAGAACGGATCGCCGTCAACGTCCGCATAAGGGGGCGCGGTCAGCGTTGTGAAATCGGCGACCGTGAACGTGTAAGTCGTGTCCTCGTTTGCGGTTACGGAGCCGTCGCCGCCCGTGGGCGCGGAATTGGACGCTTCATAGGAGCCGATCTCGCAATTGACGCCCACGGGGCGGGCGACGCCGTTTTGCGATTGATTGTTTGTCGAGGCGGCATTTGCGCAAATTGCATTGTTCCCTGCGTTAAGCGCCGGGCTGCCCGCGTTAAGCGGGAAGTAAGGCGGCGAACCGGCAAGCGCGCCCAGCAGCGGATCGCTGTTCGCAAACCCCCCTCCGCAGTCTCCGGAAGAGAATGAGATATTGTTCCCGCCGTCGGTTATGACTCCGCCGCAGTTGCCCGCCGCGCCGTTTTCCGTCCCGCCGCTCAGGATAGTGTTGGCGACCGTCAACGTTCCGGCATTCTGGAAAAGAATCCCGCCGTCGGCTGCGCCCGTCCCGGTATCGTTCGCGCTGTTCCCGGAGAAGGTGGCGTTATGAATTATGGCATTATCGTTCGACCAGACCGCGCCGCCCTGGGCGTTGCCGCCCGCCGCGCCCGTCTCGCTGACGGAGTTCCCCGAAAACGTCGTGTTTGCCAGGATGAAATTTGTCCCGGCGTTGGCAATAGCCCCGCCGCGCGCGTTATTGTTAGCAGTATTGGTGACGCTGTTGCCGATGAAAGTTGACAGCCGAATGACGGTTCCATCCGCCGCGGCGGTATTTGAGATCGCGCCCCCATCCGTGTTGCCCGCGACGCCGGAGATGGAATTGTTTTGGAACAGGCTGTTCGAGATGACGGCTGGATTGCTCTGGTTGACGATTGCGCCGCCGTCGTCCTGCGCCGCGTTGCCTGTGAAAGCGCTATTGCTCACATTAAGGCTGGCGAGCGCGCTGGCGATAAACATTGCGCCGGCGTTGATCGCCGAATTGTTCAGGAAGTTCGAATTAGAAACGGAGAAGGGGGAATTGCCGTTGTGATAGACGGCGCCCCCGCCGCCGCCCGCCGTATTGTTGGAGAAGTTTACCCCGCTGGTATTGCCGATCGTGAGCGCGCCTCCCGCGCCGACGGCAATACCGCCGCCGTTTCCGCTGGCGCTGTTGCCGGTAAACCCGCCGCCGTTGAGTTCCAATGTTCCAGCAAGAAGATAGACGCCCCCGCCGTCGTCAATTGTGGCGCTGTTCTGGTTGGTGAAATTGGTGTTGTCCACGTTGACGACGCCGGTCGCGCTTACAATAAAAATCGCGCCGCCGTCGCCAAGACCGGTGGAAAAATTCCCATTAAAAGCGCTGCCTGAAATGCTCAGGCTGTTCGTGGTGTGCCAGATGGCGCCGCCGTTGGCGACCGCCGAATTGTTCGTGAAGGTGGAATTGGCGAGCGTAAAATTGCCGCCGCTGCGAATGGCGCCGGCATTCCCAATAATCGCCGTGTTATTTGTAAACGTGGAGTTCGAGACTGTAAACGTACCGGCTGCGGTCGTATAAAAGAGCGCGCCGCCATAGGAGCCGGAATTGCCGGTGAACGTTCCGGTGACGGTCAGATCGCCCGCGTCGTTTGAGATCGCCCCGCCGTTGCCGGATGAAGAGTTGTTAATAAAAGAAACGGAGGCGGTGTTTCCAACCGTAAGCGAACCGCCGTCCTGAAAGATCGCCCCGCCATCCCCGTTGGTTGTGTGGTTGCCCGTAAAGTTTCCGCCGTTGATTTCCAACGTTCCAGCCAGGAGATGCAGCGCCGCCCCGTTGTCAATGGCGGCGTTGTTCTGATTTGTGAACACGCTATTTAAAATTGTCATTGTGCCGACGCCATTGGCGATATAAACCGCCCCGCCGTCGTTCTGGGTATAGTTGCCGTCGAAGACGCTGTTGGAGATGGCTAGCGTCCCGTTGGTATGATAAACGGCGCCGCCGTTATTAACAGGGTTTGTGATGGTTCGATTGGCGTTGAACGTGGAAGAACTCACTGTAAGCCCGACCCCGCCCGCATATAGGATCGCGCCGCCGTTCCCGTTGACCTGCCCGTTCGACAAAGTAATATTTTGAACGGCGAACGCCCCGCCGGTCACGTTGAAAATTCGGAACGCGCCGCCGCCGTCCACCGTCACTGTGCCGCCGCCGTCTATGGTCAATCCGTCAACGTCGGTAATGTTTGGCAGGGCGGCTATTGCGACGGTGATGGTCCCGACCGCCCCGGAAAATACGATGGTGTCTGCGCCCGTTCCCGCGCCGCAGTCCGGATTCACCGCCGCGTCGTTGTTTGCGTTGATGATCGCCTCCCGCAGCGAGCATTGCCCATCAATCGCAACCGCCCCGCCCGCATTGGTGGTTACGGTCAACGTGGCCGCCCGCGCCTGTCGGACCGGCGCCAACGACACCGCTATGATCGCGATTAAACTTGCGGAAAGTAACTTCTGAAAAAACGGGTTTTTCATCAATGCGTCCTTGCCTTTTGGGCGGTGGATGGGCGCGTCCTCTTTCAAGGGCGGGTTCGATCTTGCCGCCGCTTTATGAAGCCGCTCAACCATGAGTTATTCTTGTTGAAATCGTTGGAATGTGTTTCATTTCAAGGGAAATCGTCCCGAAGATCGTTACGAAAACGAAAAAAACCTCTCGTGAAGACCTTTGGGGCGTTTTTCCTGATACCTCATTCGAAATGCGCCCAGACCGTTGAAATATTCACACTCATTGCGCCGGATTTTCGTTGCGGTCGGCTCGCGGCAACCCGCTTCGCGCTCCTATTACGGCGGCTCCGGCTGCCTTTCACTTCTGCAAGGAATTGGGAGGATTTTAATTTAAACTTGGAAGATGTCAAGCGACGATTATCGAAATTCGCCAGATAATATGTTTTTACAATCTATGCGGGACACAACTGCCGCGCCTACGGTCTTGTCGCGCAGTTTATATCCCGTCATAATTTGATTGATACAATTCACAGAAGAGGAATCAGTATTGCTTATGACACTCGAATCGCGTATAGGCGACGTAATGAACCAAAAACGCCTCACCCTCGCCGCCGCCGAATCCTGCACCGGCGGACTCGTGTCCAGCCGCATCACGGATGTCCCCGGCTCATCCGCATATTTTCTGGGCGGGGTTGTGGCGTACTCTTATGAAGCCAAAGCCTCCCTGCTTGGCGTTTCGTGGGATACGTTGAACAAATACGGCGCAGTTTCGCGCGAAACAGTGATCGAGATGGCGCGCGGCGCGAGAAAACTTTTCAACGCCGATATCGCCGTCAGCATAAGCGGCATAGCGGGACCCGGCGGCGGGACGGACGCCAAACCCGTAGGGACGGTCTGGGTCGGGCTGTCCGCTTCGGGCGGGGAAGAGGCGCGGCATTTCGTCTGGGAAGGCGATCGGATTCTCAATAAACAACTTTCAAGCGAAGCCGCGATGCAATTCATCCTCGATTATCTTGAAGGAAAGCTCGAATGAAAATCGTCGTCATGATTTCGGCGAACGCCGAATGGAAGGCGGCGAAGAAAATTTTTTCGCGGCTCGAAATTCATTCATCCCCGTACGGCGAAACCGCGCATTTGAATCTCGGGGGCTTCGACCTCAAACTCTTTCACAGCGGCTGGGGCAAGATCGCCTCGGCGGGCGCGGTTCAATATGCGATCGATCACGACCGCCCCGATCTGATCGTCAACCTCGGTTCCTGCGGCGGCTTTGAAGGCGCGATCAACCTGGGCGATATCGTCCTCGTCGAGCGGACTTTCATCTACGACATCGTCGAACTCATGGGCGATTACGACTTCGTGGAATATTACGCCTCGACCCTCGACCTGGGCTGGGTCGCCGAACCCTATCCTTTTCCCGTCCGAAAGGGAATCCTCGCCTCCGCCGACAGCGACCTGCCGCCCGCAAGAATCGCTTATCTCAAATCGCAGGGAGCCATCGCCGGCGATTGGGAATCCGGCGCGCTTGCCTGGGTGGCGAAGAAAAACGCCGCGCGGTTGTTGATCCTGCGCGGCGTGACCGACCTGGTGAACGAGGATACGGGCGAAGCCTATGACAATCTCGCGCTGTTCGAAGAACGGACGGAAGGCGTCATGCGGACGCTCTTCGATCAACTGCCCGGCTGGTTGGAGCGGGTGAGAATATAGTTATTTCCAATTCACCAGCGCGTCGAGCGCCTTCAAATTTTTCTCGAAGTCGGTGTATTTGTGCGTGGAAAGTTCCATGTCCACAGCGGTGATGCCGAGTTCGACGGCGTAATCGGCGAGCGTGCCGGTGTAGACGCAGCCGGTGTCAATGGGCGGGTAGGGGTATCCGGTTGACTTGGCGAGCGACTTGGCGAATTTCTTCGAGTCCGCCTCCCAGGGTTCGCCGCCGGGGAAGACTCCCAGCGCCGCGCTGTGATAACTGATGAGGGTTTCGATCTGGTGCGATTGCAGGAAGTACATTACCGCGCGCGTTTCCGGTTCGGAGCCGGGAGTCAGCCCGCCGGTGGTGGGGGTCAGCGTCCAGCATCCGTCGCGGTCCCAGGTCTTTGCCCAATTGGCGGGGAAGTTGCGGTTCAAATCCACGCCGTTGTCGTTGACGCGCCCATCTATGCCGTGGTCGCGCGCGTCGCCGTCGGGGTTCAAGTTCCGTAAGATGTAGAGCGTCACATCGTCCGGGACGATCTCGGGGTTGGCGAAGATATGCTGGATCAATTCGTCCGCCAGGGCGATGGTGTTCCATTCATAGCCGCCGTGAATTCCGGCCACGATCATCTTTTCGCGCTCGCCGCGCCCGAAGATATAAACCTGGATGGGCCTGCCGGATACGGAGTATCCAATCGTCGCAATGCTGGCGCGTCCCTGCGCCGAAGCGGGCAGGACAAACGGGGTGGGCGATTGCGCGACGATCAGCGTCGCGCGCGGCTTCGGCGTGATGGTTGGCAGCACAAGCGCGACCGGGAGCGGCGTGTAGGTGGCGGGCATCGTCGCCGTAAAGACGACCCGCGGTTCCTGGGTGGCGGCGCGGGCGGGTTGCAGCGCCCAATATGCGACGAACACCAGCGCGAGCGCGAACAAGCCGATGATATTCAACCCCCAGGCGAGGATGACCAGCGGGGTATCGTTCTTTTTGCGCGGCTTGAGTTTCGCCATTATTTCATTTCCTCGAGCGTCGTCCTCAGCCAGTTCAAGGCGAGGTTCACGCTCCAGCGCGCGAGGCTGCCCGGCGGTCCGCCGTATGTGATGCGGTGAGTCTTTTCGCCCGTGGGCGCGATCATGACCATATCGGCGGCGCGTTCATCCAGGTGGACGGCGACGCCGAGGGCGATGTCTGCATGTGAGTCGGCTTGGGCGGCGCGCAAGGCTTGGGTCAACGAATCAAGCGTCGGATTGGGCAATGAAGCGGTAGGGGAAACGCGAAGCGCGCGAAGGAGCAGGCTGTCGAGTCCGCTTTCGATGGCGGTCAACTTCCAGCCGCGTTTTTCCAATAAGCCCAGGACGACGTTTTCGAGTCTGTCGTCGTCCGCGCCGAAGATGAAGGCGCCGAGCCGCTCGCGCACCTGCGACTCGATTTTGGCGATCATCTCATCCGCTTCGTTTTCGCTCGTCGCTTTCGCCGCGATGCGAACGTCCACCACGCCGGTGTGCGCCGCGAGCCCGACGGTGGGGTTGCTGAGCGTTTCGAGGTCGGCGATCTTTTCGTCTATCGTTCCCTCGCCGAGACCGGAGCAATGCAACACGCGCACTTTGATGACATCATGCAGCCCGAATCTTTTTTGCAAATACGGAATGACCGACTCGCGCAGGATGTGTTCCATTTCGGCTGGCACGCCGGGCAAAGATATAACCGCGTTTTTTTCGGTCTCGAAAATAAAGGAGGGGGCGGTGCCGACGGGATTGCGCAACCCAATGGCGCCCCTTGGAACATAAGCCTGCCGTTTTTGATTCTCGGAAGGTTTGCGTCCGTAACGCGAGATGGTTTCGACGACCTGTTCCCAAAGGTCTTCGCGGAATTCGGTCTCGACGCCGACGGCTTTTGCGACCGCCTCGCGCGTCGGGTCGTCCACTGTGGGACCCAGCCCGCCGGTGGTGATGACGATGTTTGCGCGTTCCATCGAGTTGTGAATCGCGCGGGCGATTCTTTCCACGTTATCGCCGATGGTGACGGTGCGATGCAGGTCCACGCCCAGGCCGCGCAGGGTCAGGGCGATGTGGCGCGTGTTCGTGTCCACGATCTCGCCGAGCAATATTTCGGTGCCGATGGTGATGATTTCTGCGGAGGTCATAGATATAATTCGTGAACCTGACGCCTCCCCCAGTATGTTCTCTTATTCCTCTAAATTGATATATGGTACAAGTCTCTCTCCATGAACGGCTTTGCGACCGGTTTCAGCGCGTTTGGGGTCTTGCGACCGAGCAAATCCTCCAGGAAGAATTTCAGTCCGATGTAATTTGCCCACGTGGATTTATCGAACTGAACCAGGATGTCAACATCGCTTTTTCCGCGCATTTTGTTTCTCGCGGCAGAGCCGAACACCGCCAATGACTTGACGCCATAACGCTTGAGGGCGCGGCGATTGTTTTTGATTTTGGCAATGACCTGCTCGCGGGTGGTGATCGGCATGGGAAAATTATACACCAGCAGGAGATGACGAGATTTTACACTGCATTACCCCTTTACCAATCCATCCGTTGACCGATTCCCATTTTATCAGCATTCTTCAACGCCAATTGCGCGGCGATGGCGTCCTGCGCTGCCACGCCGACAGATTTGAAGAATGTGATCTCGCTTTCCGATTCTCTGCCGGGATTTTTGCCGAGAACGACCTCGCCCAATTCCGCGCGGATGTGCGACTGGGAGATCAGTCCATTTTTCATCGGCTGGATCAAATCTCCGGCTTCTTCCAAAACTGCGGAGCGCGAATCTGCGAAGACTTTGGCGCGCTTCACGGTTTCCGGCGGGATTTCGACCATGTCGGGCGTGTAGGCTCCGATGGCGGAGATGTGCGTCCCGGGCTTGAGGTCTGCATTAGAAAAGACGGGCGTAATCGAAGTGGTGGCTGTGCAGATAATGTCTGCGGCGTGGACGGCGGCTTGGGGCGAGGAAGCCGGCTTGAGGTCGGCGGGAATCGGGCCTTTTCCCGCCATTTCTTTGGCGAAGGCTTCGGCGCGTTCCGGGTTTGAATCGTAAATCCAGGCCTTCTCGATCTTGCGGACGGAGCAAGCCGCTTCGAGTTGAGTCCGTCCCTGGGCGCCCGCGCCGAATATCGCTACAGTCTTGCTGTCTTTGCGCGCGAGCAGGTCAATCGCCGCGCCGCTTCCCGCGCCGGTGCGAATGGCTGTGAGCGCCGCCCCTTCCAGCATGGCAGAGACCTTGCCCGTCGCCGCGTCGAAGGCGACGACCGCCGCCTGGATGTAGGGCAACCCGCGCGCGGGGTTGTTCGGAAAGATGGAAACGATTTTCACTGCAAGCGCGTCCGCTTCGCCGGACTGGACGTAGGCGGGCATGAAGAGCGCGAGCGCGTCGTGGTTTGCGATGGGCAAACGAGTCCGCAGCGGGACCTCCGCCCTCCCGTCCGAAAGGGAGGCGTAGGCTTGTTTCATGGCTTCGATGGTTTCTTTCATTGGCAGGGCTTTGCGGACGTCGTTCGCTGAAAGAATTAGCATTTTGTCTCCTATTGCGCGGCGGTTGTCTTTTAAATTTCGTTTGGTCTGATTACCTTACACTCTTAAAATCAGGACGCAGACGAGCGCGAAAAACGCGGATACAAGGCATTGTTTCGGGCGTTTTGCCAAAAAAATCTGCGTTCATCCGCGTTTTCCGCGTCCTAAAAACAAAGTGTAAGGTAATCAATCGTTTGGTATAATTTTTATCGGGTTAAAAATCCAGGTTGCAGTCCCTCATTCTAATGGAGAATGGTGTGAAATCAAAGTATCGTCGAGAATTGTTTTTCGCGATAGTTTTCGGCTTTTTCGCAGTGTCTGCATGTTCGTCGTTGGATGAAACTGCGACTTCCGCCGCGTCGCCGTCGCCGACCTCCACAAGCGTCTGGACTGCCTTGCTCGAAGCGACACCTTTTGCATATCTCGCACCTTTGCCGGAGCCGGTCCAAAGCGCGATTGACGGTTTGTATGTCAAACTGGATCAGTCCCGCCCGCAATGGTGGAAGTGCCTGCGCTGCGCCGATTATCGCCCGGCGGGCGGGCTTTGGCGCTTGCAGTTCGATAAAGGCGTGATGCGCGTCTTTTACGATGTCACGGGTTGGCGCAGTATCGCTTCTTATTCGGTTGACGGCGACAGGATTCGCATCTTCAACGATCCGTATTGCCCGGAGTATGTGGGCGAGTATCGTTGGAGCGTTTCCGGGGAAGGGCTGAATCTTGAAGTCGTGAACGATCCGTGCGCTTTCGACCTGCGCGCGAAGAACCTCGGCAGACAATCATGGAATTCCTGCGCCGTTGCGAAGGCTCCCGGTTGCGCGGATATCGAACGCGGCGAGACTTCCATCATCTCTGAAAATATTTCTGAGGATGTGGCTGTGTACGGCGGCGACAGCCGCTTCTTCGCCTCGCCCGCGGACTTGTACGCTCACGCCAACGCCGGCGACATGCCTCCGCCGGAGGGGATTCAAATCTCGTACGCCGATGAAGCCATTCCGTACGGTTTGCACCGTGTCTTGTGGTGGAATGGGACGTGGATCGAAGCGTCTGTAAACGACGAATCGTTCACCGCCATGGGAGTCCAGATCCTGGGCGAGCAGACCATCGGCTGGGCGCGCGTCCTTTTCGATGGAGAAGAGGTTTGGCGCGGCGATACTGCGGCGATCTGGGAGAAATTGGGCAGGCACGGCGGGTACATCCAAATCTCGGGATTCGAGCCGGGCGCCCACGTCATCCGTGTGGAGGCGTTGGGTTTCGATTACCGCCCTGTCACTGTGGCCAGTTTCGGGTTCAGTCGTGAGAATGCGGTTCAGCCTTGAAAACAACTCGGCCGCCGACTGAGTCTGGAGGTTGCGAGCGGTTGAAATAAATCAAAAGAGGCGCGGAAGCCAAAATGACTTCCGCGCCTCTTTGTTTCGAACGGAATTATTCCATTCCAAGATAAGCCTTCTGCACGGTGGGGTCGGCTTTTAGTTTTTCCGCCGTGTCGCTTAGCACGATCTGCCCGGTTTGCATCACATATCCGCGGCTGGCGATCCCCAGCGCCATCAGCGCGTTTTGCTCGACGAGCAGGATGGTCGTGCCTTCCTTGTTGATCTGCTGGATAATGTCGAAGATCAGTTCGACCAGCACGGGCGCAAGACCCATCGAAGGCTCGTCCATGAGCAGGACGCTTGGGTTTGCCATGAGGGCGCGCCCTGTGGCGAGCATTTGCTGTTCGCCGCCGGAGAGCGTGCCGGATACTTGCGTGCGGCGCTCCTTCAGGCGCGGAAATAGCGAGAACACTCTTTCCATGTTGCGGTTGATCTCGGCGGTATCTTTGCGGCTGTAGGCTCCCATTTCCAGGTTTTCGGTGACGGTCAGGCGGGCGAACACGCCGCGCCCTTCGGGAACCATCGAGATGCCTTTATAAACCACTTCATGCGCCTTGTACTTCGAGAGATCTTCGCCGTTCAGTCGGATCGTCCCTTCGCGCGGGGTGAGCAAACCTGAGATCGTCCGCAGGGTGGTGGTCTTTCCGGCGCCGTTCCCGCCGATCAGGGTGACAATCTCGCCTTTTTCGATGTGAAGCGAAATTCCCTTAAGGGCGTGGATGTTGCCGTAGTAGGTGTGGATATTTTCAATGCTGAGTAAGGACATCGTAGCCTGCCTGCTAGTGGGGTTTGCCCGGTTTCCCGGTTGCGGCCGCCATGCCTTCCGTGGCGGCGCCGCGTCCGAGATATGCTTCGATCACGCGCGGGTTGGACTGAATGTCCTTTGGCGTGCCTTCCGCGATCTTTTCGCCGAAATCCAGCACAGTCACCTGTTCGCTGATTCCCATCACCAGGCGCATATCGTGTTCGATGAGCATGATGGTGATTCCGAAACTGTCGCGCAGGTTGCGGATGAAGTGCATCATCTCGACGGTTTCGTTTGGATTCATGCCCGCTGTAGGCTCGTCGAGAAGGAGCAATCCCGGCTTGCTTGCCAGGGCGCGGGCAATCTCCAGTCTGCGTTGAGCGCCGTAGGGCAGGTTGCGCGCAATCTGGTCGCCCAAGCCTGTCAGCCCGACAAAACGAATGAGTTTGATCGCTTCTTCGTGCGCCGCCTTTTCATCGTTATGGTAACGCGGCGTGTGGAAGACGGCGTCCAGCCAGTTGGTTTTCAGGTGAGGTTCGTATCCGACCATGACGTTTTCGATGGCGGTCAGGTTGGAAAACAGGCGGATGTTTTGGTATGTGCGCGAGACGCCCATTTGCGTCACCTGATCCGAGCGCAAGCCGTCAATGCGGTTGCCGCGGAAATGAATCGCGCCCATCTCCGGGGTGTAGAACCCGGTGACGCAGTTGAAGAAGGTCGTCTTGCCCGCGCCGTTCGGTCCGATAATGCTCGAGATGGACTGGTCGGGGATTTTTATCGAGAGATTATTGACCGCGGTCAAACCGCCGAATTGCTTGGTAACGCCGGTGGCAGTGAGGATGTCTGTCATGCCGCGCCTCCCTCTGCCTGGGGTTCGGCATTCTCCGCATGAAGTTCGCGTTTATGCGTCGCTTCGGGCCAGAACCCTTCGGGACGCACCTGCATCATCACTACCAAAAGCGCGCCGTAGATCAACAGGCGATATTCGGCGAACTCGCGGAGCAGTTCGGGCATGCCGGCCAGCAGAAGCGCGCCGACGAACACGCCGGGGATGCTCCCCATGCCGCCGACGATGATCAGCGCCAGCACGTTGATCGAGATCAGGAGCGCAAAACTGTGCGGGTAGATCGTTCCCAGTTTGATGGCAAGGATGGAGCCGCTCAACCCGGAGAAAGCCGCGCCCGTGGCGAAGGCAAGCAGTTTCGTGGCGACCAGGTTGATGCCCATGGCTTGCGCCACGTCTTCGTCTTCGCGCAGGGCTTTCCACGAACGCCCGAGGCGCGAATCCCGCAGGCGCGAACTGATGAATAACGCCAGTAAACACCCGGCTACGATAAGATAATACAGCGTTTGCGGCGTCTTGATGATCACATCCAGAAAACCCGGCGGCGGAATGTTGACGATGCCCTGCGAACCGCCAATGTGAGGTTTCAGGAAATCGGAAAGCGCGAGGATGCGGATGATTTCGCCGAAGCCGAGCGTTACGATGGCAAGGTAATCGCCGCGCATATTGAGCACAGGCACGCCCAACGCCACCCCCGCCAACACGGCGAGCGCAACGCCTATCGGCAGGGCGAGCCAGAAATTCCAACCAAGATTTAAAGTCAATTCGCCCGAAAGGTTCGTCAGAACGCCCACCGTGTAGGCCCCGACCGCGTAAAAAGCGACATAACCGAGATCGAGCAAGCCCGCGAACCCAACCACGATATTTAAACCGAGCCCCATCAGGATGAACAACCCGGTCACATTCACTACTTCGGTGAGATACAAACCGAGTACGACGGGCAGATAGATCAGCGCGAGGAAGAGCAATCCATACCCAAGCCAGCGGAACGACTTGCGGCTGCTTTGGGGTAGTTTTTCGAATCCTGCGCTTATTTTCGACGCATTCCCGGTCCAAAGGTAGTTTCCGGCGGCAACCACAACGAAAACAAGGATGGCGCCAGCCAGGGAAAGCCCTTTTTCCGTGCCTTTGCCGAACATCCATTCGACCGCCTTGCTGGCGCCTTCGAAATTGGCGAGGCTGACCTGGATGATCTCCTGAAGCAAGCCCAACAGCGCTGCGATTCCCAAACCGAGGGATATCGCCCTGCGGATATTTTCCGGGAGGATCTGGATCACGCCTCCCAACCCCCCGACGGCGGCGCCCAGCCCGATGAGCATGAACAACCCGTTGGGGATTCCCTTTTCAAAAGTCAGGTGTTTTACAAGAGTCGGGGAGGCGTTGACGAGAATATCCCGTATGTTGTATTTGTCCACGATCCAGACGAGGATGCTCATCACCGCGCCGAAGATCGTCCCGGCGACGATGCTGCCGACGACGCTGGACGCATTGCTGGCGGCGGCGCGGGCGGCAAAAAGCCCTGTAACCAGCATGGTCAGTGAAAGTATCGTCCAGCCCATGGTGAGCGTGCCTGCAATGATGTCGCGCTTGTTGAATTCCTCCACCATGCCCACCATCGCGATCAGGACGCCCACTGCCCCGCCTATCAAACCAATCTGGAGGGTTTTTTTCCAATCGAACGTGTTTTGTTGTTGTATCGAAGACATCGCGACTCCAACTTAGGCTTTTGTCTTGCTCAACCGCTCGCCCAGAATGCCGGTCGGACGGAAGATCAACACCATGACCAGCATGGTAAATGCGATCACATCCTTGAGCTGGTAAGGCGCCGGAATGCCAAGCCCGTCCAGGAAGAGGGTCGGACCGAGCGATTCAAAAATGCCGAGGAACAAACCGCCGAGCATGGCGCCGGCCGGGTTGCCGATGCCGCCCAGTACAGCGGCGGTAAAGGCTTTTATCCCCGGAATGAATCCCATGTAAAACGTGACGATGCGGAACATGAAGCAATACAACACGCCCGCCGCGCCCGCCAGAGCCGCCCCGAGCGCAAAGGTGTTGACGATGATCTTGTCCACGTCTATGCCCATCAGCGCCGCAACAGCCTTGTCTTCCGAAACCGCCCGCATGGCTTTGCCCGTCTTCGTATATTGCACGAAGAGAACCAGGAGCGCCATCATTAACGCGGCGGCGAGTATGACGACGATCTGGATCTTCTGGATTTGAAAGTCGCCCGAGATCGGCACCGTCCCCTTGATGATCTCGATTTCCGGGTACGCCCGGTTGTGAGTTCCGAAGAGCCCGCGAAAGACATATTGTAAAAAGAAAGACGCGCCGATCGCCGTGATCAGCGGCACAAGGCGGGGCGCGCCGCGCAGGGGGCGATAAGCGATTCGCTCCAGCAGGACGGCAAGGACGGTTGAAGTCGTCATTGCCACAAAAAAGGTGATCAGGATTCCAAGCAGGGGATTCTCCTGCATGAAACCGGATTTTTGCATACTGCTCGCGGCGAAATAACCGATGAACGCGCCGCTCATAAAAATTTCACTGTGGGCAAAATTGATCATGCGCAGAATGCCATACACCAGCGTGTACCCCAGCGCGATCAGGGCGTACACGCTCCCCTGCGCCAGACCGAAGACAGCCAGATCGAACCACTGCACCGCCGTGTACTTTTCCTCTTGAAGGGTTAGAAACGAGCCAACGACGATCAGTAAAAGCAAAGCCGCCCCGACCACCCACATGAAGACATCTGTGAAATTGATCTTTTTGATTCGGTAGGATTGCATTTCAAATTCCTTCGCAGGGGGAGATTGGAATAAGCCAGACCGCGCCGGTTGCGGTCTGGCTCGATAGCCCAAATTCAACTCGCCGGCTGGGCGTTATACCGAACTACGGCTGCCAGAGGACCGGGGGAGGCCAGGCGCCGTTGACTTCCGCATCGGAGAGCTGGAAGACACCCAGCGCTTCGCCGGTGGCGCAGTCGCCATTTTCGTCGCAGGAGAGGGTGCCAGTCAAACCGGCAAACCCTTTGACAGCGTAGATCGCGTCGCGCAGAGCCTGGCGGCCGATATGCACGGTGCCGTCGGCATCCACGACCGCCACTTCTTCAATGGCGTTCAGGAGGATGTTGGTGGCGTCGTACGCATGAGCGTGGAAGCCGGACGGGGGAACGCCGCCGATCTGATCGGCCCACTTCTGCAAGAAGGCTTTGTACGCTTCGTTGTTCACGTCAACATACGGGCCCGAGAGGTACATGCCGGAAGCGGCAGAGCCGGTGGCTTCGGGGAAGGTGTCCGCAAAGAGACCGTCAGCGCCCATCAACAACACGTTTTCCAAACCGGCCACTTCCTTGGACTGAGCCGCGATCAGGTTGCCTTCGGGCTCGAAGATCGGGAAGTAGATCAATTCCGGGGCGCCGGCGGCGATGCTGGTCAGAACGGGCTTCATGTCGGTGTCGCCGACGTTGACCGCTTCCTGGGCGGTCACTTCGCCGCCGAGTTCCGCGAACACTTCGGCGAACACGCGCTGCAGGGATTCAGCGTAGGGGGAGCCGTCATGAATGGTGGCGACTTTCTTCAAACCGAGTTCATTGTAGGCGAATTCCGCCGCAATGCGACCCTGGAACAGGTCGTTGTGCGCGGTGCGGAAGTAACCGGGGTGATGGTCGGAGTGAGTCGGGTCGGTCAGGTCGGGGTTGGTGTTGGACGGGGAGATCATCACCATGCCAGCCTGCGAAATCAACGGCATTGCCGCGCGAGCTTCGCTGGAGCAGTTGGTGCCGATCACACCGATGATGGTCGCGTCGGCGGAGATCTTGGTGCCGGCCGCCTGGCCGCCTTCGGCGTTACAGAGCGTGTCTTCGCCGGTCAACTCGATCGGATGACCGACCAATTCGCCGCCGCGGTCGGCAATGGCGATCTCAATGGCGCCCTTGCTGTCCTCACCGAGGGAAGCGGTCGCGCCGGAAACGGTCAACGCATACGCAATGTGGATCGGGTCGCCGGGGGCGATATCCACACAACCGATTGCGTCGGTGCATTCGAACCCGGCGGCTGGGGCTTCGGTCGCGGCTTCGGTGGCGGCTTCGGTGGCGGCTTCGGTAGCCGCTTCGGTAGCCGCGCCACCGCCGCCACAGGCGGCGAGCGCCATGCTGGCGATAGCCAACAGGGACAGTAAAGCGAGTAAACGCTTATTCATTTTCTTACTCCTCCAAAATTTGGAACGAAATTTAATTCCCGCAGATGCGGGTGACTGCAAACAGGCAGACCATGCTCGGGTGGGTCGGCGTCACCTCCTTTCCGTTTGTGTATATATAAAGAAAGCCTAAAAACCCTGTTCCTCGGATTTTTACGGCTTGCTCGACGTTACCTTGATGATTATCCGGACCAGATTAGCGGATTGCCAATAATAAGGCGTATTTTCGTTCAGGTCAAGCCGGTTGTCCATAGTGTGCAAGCAAAGGTTGTCAGCGCCTCCGCTCAAGCCGCCGTCCTGTGCGAAGCCCCCTGTGGGCGGCGGCGGTTTACGAGGGAAATCCCGCGTCGAGGACGGCGCTGGGAGCAGGTTACCTGACATGTTTTGCATGCACACTGTCCATAATGCGAACACATTGTGAACCGGCCCGTCTCGAGATCACTTATCCGCGGGCTTGTAGAGCAATTGTTCGCGGATGCGCAGGTCGGTGTTGCGGATCTTCATCGCCAGGTCGGCGGCGAGGTTGTACATCATGCGGTATCCAAGTTGGGGATAGGTCTCGCACAGCATGATGATCTTGTCGCGCGGGATGACCAGCAGGCGCGTATCCTTCTGCGCCGCGCGCGCCGTCGCCGAGCGCAAGCCTTCGTCCACCAACGCCACCTCGCCGAACGATTGTCCCCTGCGCAGGCGAGCCACCACAGTGTTGGTCTTCGTCAGCGACCCGGTCGCGCTGCGATTGATCAAAATATCCACTTCGCCCTGCACGATCACATACAATTCCTTCGAGCCGCTGTTTTCTTTAAAGATAACCTGGTCTGTGTCGTATGCCGTCTCCTGACACAAATTGGCGACCAACTCCAACTGGGTCGGCGTGAATTGGTAAAAGATGTCGCTCTGTTTCAGGAAGTTGACGAGATTGCTCATGGAAAAAACCTCTCAGCAGTTTAGCATAATCAAGGATGGAGCGCAACGACTTTTCGCCCTCCTCAGCGAAGGGGGATTGCTACGCTTCAGACTACGGGTAGGTCTGGTTCAACCAGTCGAGCGGATCCACCTGGATGCCGTTGACCCATAACTCCCAATGCAGGTGCGCCCCGGTCACGCGGCCTGTCCCGCCGACCAACCCAATCACGTCGCCCTTGTTCACTGATTGCCCAACTTGAACGTCAATTTTTGACTGGTGCCAGATTCCACTATACACGCCCCAACCGTGATCGATCACCGTGGCGTTGCCGCGAACGGTCCAGGGACCCGCAAATGCCACCACTCCCGCGGCTGGAGCCGATATCTGATATCCTTCGCCGCCGCCGAAATCCAGCCCGGTATGAAACCCCTGAATTGACAGCGTCGTTCCCTGACCGATGTATGTGCGGCGGTTTCCAAAACGGGAGGTGAAATATGTGGACTCGGCGTAGGCGATTGCGGGCGAAATAAAATCGCCGACCCACAGCCTGTTCGGCGTGGCGGGCGTTGTGATCGAAATCAATTGCTGCAACTCAGGCTCGGTTGAAGCGGGGTCTATTGTGGCGGGATCCACATATAGCAACGGGTCTTCGGGGTAATTGCCGGAAACGATCAGGATCAACTGCTCATAAGATTGAACGCTTCCATCCGGCAGGGTCGCTTCCAGCCGCAGCGGATGGACACCCGGCTCGAGCAAAGCATGGACGCCTTGCAGGGCGGTTTGAACGCCGTCTTGATCCGGGAAAAAATGAAGCGGGCGATCCACCAGCGCGCCGCCAAGACTGACTCCCGGTTGCGCGACAATGCTGATAACCCCTGTGCCGCCCTGTTTGATGGGCAAGCCTCGTATTTCCGCGCTGATGAACGCGGACGGCAACCCGCTGGCGTTATTCCCGGTATCTTCGCCGGGGACATACAGCGTATCGCCCGGCAACCCTGCCCACGAGCCTGCCATTCGATTGATGCTTGCAAGCGTCCAAACATCCGTGTTGTTCTTTACCGCCAGTTCCAAAAGCGACTCTCCCACGGCGGGGGAAACGCGTTTCGCATATTGCGTTTGATTCTGGATCGGCACGATCATGTTCGCGCCGACATAGAACTCGCCCGGGCTGACGACATGATTGAGCCTGCGAAATAAATCTTCGTGAACCTGCGTCTGCCGCATCAGCCCGCGATACGAGTCGCCGAAGTTGATGAATTTGGTGTCGAGAATGCCGTTTATCCCTTCGAGCCCGGGGATGGTCAACTGCTGTCCCACTGCGAGCGTGTTCGGGTCGCTGATGCCGTTGACCGCCAGCAGCTCGTCGAGACTGACACCGAAACGCGCCGCAATGGAATACAGGCTGTCTCCCGGCTGGACGATATAGATGGCGCCGCCTTCCTGGGCGCGGGTGGGATAAGAAGGGAAGAAGAAAGAGGAAAGAAGAAAAAGGAGGAGGATATATTTCGTTTTAGGCATCTTTGAATTCGACTTTGTCCCCGATCTCGTAATCCGCCCAGCGGTTTGGGTGAATCTCCAGCGTAAATTTCGCGTCCGCCTTCGGGAAGTAGGCGGGCTTCCATGATTTGGCGATGGCTTTATCCACAACCGTCATGTCGGAGTTGATCCAGAACACGGCAAGATCAAACGGGACGAAGAGCATGTGGATGGACGAGTCGAGGCGCGAATCCCGCTTCTCGACCAGCAACAAGCCGTCGTCCGGGTCGAGGCGGGGACGGAACATCAACCCGCGCAGGCGGCAGGAAAACGAGTCGCAATATCCAACGCGGGCGGGCTTTTCGAGAATCCGGCTGAGGTTGGCTACGATTATGGGGCGGGGCATATCAGGTTATGAAAAGGGCGGCGTGTCTGCCGCCCGGTTGCGTTACTGCTGGGACAATACCCTCTCGACGCTTTCGAGCAATTCCTGCGGGCTGAACGGTTTGGCGATGTAGTCGTCCACCTTGGCGATGTGCAAACCCAGGACCTTGTCTATATTTTGCGCCTTGGCGGTGACCACGATGACCGGGATTGCGTTCAGGGACTGGTCGGCTTTCATTTGTTGATATACTTCCCAACCGTCCATGTCCGGCATCATCAGGTCGAGGAGGACCAGGTCGGGATGCAGTTCGCGCACGAGCCGAATGCCCTCCACGCCGCCCGCCGCGCCCTGCACGTTGAACCCCTTGCGCGCCAGGATCAAGCGGATCAGGTCAATCATCTCGGGCTCGTCTTCCACGCACAGGATGGTCTTTGCGAATGTTTCATCCATGATCGTCTGCCTTGCAAACTAGTTTACCATAAAGGGACGCCGCGACTTCTTCATGTTAGAGAATCGTAATAATAAAACGCCTGCCCGTCTTGCCGGGAAACGACTTGGTATAATGCCCCTGTAAGTCAAATTTGGAGGATTCTGTGAATTCCCGTGGTCAATCATTTTTTGTGTACTTTCTCCTGCTCCTGGCGATTGGGGCGATCATTTACGTCGGCTTGAAGGACAATTCCACAGTGACCGAGCCGCTCATCATCAGCGATGTGGCGCGGAAAATCCAGGCGGGCCAGGTCGCGCGCATCATTATCGAGAGCGACAATACCATCCGTGTGATCGAACCCAACGGCTCCGAGGATACCGCGCTCGAGTCGCGCAAGGAGTCGGATTCTACCCTGATCGAACAGCTGCGCGATTACGGCGTCACGCCGGAGCAACTCGCCGAAGTGAAGATCGAAGTCAGCGCGCCCTCCCCCTGGGCGGGTTTATTGAGCGGCGCTTTATACCTGCTTCCAGTCATCTTCATGGGCGGGCTGTTGTGGTTCATCTTCCGCCAGGCGCAGGGCAGCAACAACGCCGCCATGTCCTTCGGAAAATCGCGCGCGCGCATGTTCAGCGGCGAGCATCCCACCGTTACCTTTGCCGACGTTGCCGGAGCCGACGAAGCCAAGCAGGAACTGGCCGAAATCGTCGAATTCCTGAAAGAGCCGCAGAAGTTCATCCAACTCGGCGCGCGCATCCCCAAGGGCGTTTTGTTGGTGGGTCCTCCCGGAACGGGTAAGACCCTTCTTTCTAAAGCCGTTTCCGGCGAAGCAGGCGTGCCTTTCTTCTCCATCTCCGGTTCTGAATTTGTGGAAATGTTCGTTGGCGTCGGCGCCAGCCGCGTGCGCGACCTGTTCGAACAGGCCAAGCGCCATTCCCCCTGCATCATCTTTGTGGATGAAATTGACGCGGTCGGCCGCCAACGCGGAGCCGGACTCGGCGGCTCGCACGACGAACGCGAACAAACCCTCAACCAGATGCTGGTCGAAATGGACGGCTTCGACACCGACACCAACGTCATCATCATCGCCGCCACCAACCGCCCCGACATCCTCGACCCGGCGCTGCTCCGCCCGGGCCGCTTTGATCGCCGCGTAACGCTCGACCGCCCGGACGTGAAAGGACGCGAAGCCATCCTCAAAGTTCACGTTAAAGGCAAACCGCTCGAACCCGCCGCCGACCTTGCATCCGTCGCGCGCGGCACGCCCGGTTTTGCAGGCGCAGATTTGGAAAACCTCGTCAACGAAGCGGCGATCCTCTCCGCCCGCCGCAATAAAAAATCCATCGGGCAATCCGAATTGGAAGAAGCCATCGAACGCGTCGTAATGGGACCGGAACGCAAAAGCCGACTGATCTCGGATGAAGAGAAACGCATCATCGCCTACCATGAGGCCGGTCACGCCATCGTCGCCAATGCCTTCGCTGAAGCCGATCCCGTCCAAAAAGTGACCATCGTCGGGCGCGGGCAGGCTGGCGGCGTAACCTGGTTCCGCCCCGACGAAGACCGCATCCTCATGTCGCGCAAGAAGATGCTCGCCACGCTCGCCATGGCGCTGGGCGGGCGCGCCGCCGAAGAATTGATCTTCGACGACATCACCTCCGGCGCCTCCAACGACATCGAACAGGTCACCCGCATGGCGCGCGCCATGGTCACCCGCCTCGGCATGAGCGCGGAGATGGGCACGCTGGCGTACGGACAAAAAGAAGAATTGATCTTCCTCGGGCGCGAAATCTCCGAACAGCGCGACTACTCCGAAGCCGTCGCCGAGCAGATAGACCGCGAAGTCCGCAAACTGGTGGAGGACTCCTACAAGCAAGCCCGCGCCCTGGTGAAGAAATATCGCAAACAGTTGGACCTTGTGGCGAAGAAACTTCTCGAAGTCGAATCGATCACCCGCGAAGAATTTGAATCCATCTTCCCGCCGCCGTTTGGCAAGAAGAGCGGCACGCCGCAACTGGCGTAGAGCGTAGGCGCGTAAGCAGGAAGAGAATCAGACAAGTAAGCAGGTAAACAAGAAGAGCCTTTGGCAATTGCCGGAGGCTCTTTTGATTCATTTCTTAAAATTCTATCTCCCCGATTTGATCGAAATTAAGATCGAACAATTCCTCGGCTTCTGTTTCCAATTCCGCGTCGAGCGCGTCGCCCGCGCGGACTCCGCGATTGCAGTACGATCTATAGGGGCAGTACAGGCATCGGGCCGTGTCGTCCGTTTTCGGGTAGGCGGAAGCGGACGATATTTCCTCCGCGAAACGAGCCAGGGCGTCCCAATCCCGTTTGAATTGATCGGACTGATAGGGGAATCGTCCCGGGTCGTTGGGAAAGTCTGAGAACCAGTAGATCATTTCGATCTGTTCGGGGGCGATTGATTTGCCGTCGTTGAGAAACGCGCCCGCCCGAACCAACAACGCGCGATAGACCCGCGTTTGCAGACGGACGGCGAGAAATTCATTCTTCGGGCGTTTGCGATAGGTCTTCCAGTCGTAGATGAAAAACCTGTCCCCATCCCTCGCGATCAGATCGTATTTGGCGACGAGACGGAACGCTCCAAGCGGCGCGGATAAAGTAACTTCGGTTCTAAGACCTGCCAGGTCTCGCAGACCTGTCAGGTCTTTGTCTGTCATAAAATTATCCCACCAGCGTTCAAGATTATCGGAGTTGGCAAGTTTGCCGGCCTGCTCCGCAGGAATGCCGATGAAATATTGCTGTGCCATCCGGTGAAAATACTCGCCCTCGCGCTGGTGTCTTTCGTTCTCCAGCGCGGGTTCGGTTTCGATGGCGGGATACGCCAAACGTTGCAGATAACGCAACTCGAATCGGCGCGGACAATCGTTGTAGTCCTGCAGGGAGGACTGGCTGAGCGCGGTCAGTTCGGGCATGGGCTTATTTTGCCACAGAACTTTGCGCCTATGCTATACTCCCGTCGCACATTACGAAAAGAATTTGGAGTTTTATGGGACAGGCAACCCAGGTAGCCGTTTTTATTGACTATGACAACATCGAAATCAGCGTGGAGGAAGCGTTCGGCAAAAGCGCCGACGTGGACTGGAATCGCATCTTTCAATACGCCGCGCAGATCGGGCGCGTGGTCATGCGCCGCGCCTATGCCGACTGGGCCGAAGCCGCCGCCAGACAGCGCCAACTGCTCGGCATGGGCGTGGAATTGATCCACGTCAACAGCAAACGCGGCAAGAACGCCGCCGACATCCGCATCGTGCTGGATGCGATGGAATTCCTCTACAACGAAAAGGACGTTTTTACGCATGTCCTGCTCGTCTCCGGCGACGGCGACTTCACCGAACTCGTCCATCGTTTGCGCGCCAACGGCAAGACGGTCATCGGGCTGGGCATCAGCGGCACAACGGCCGATTTCCTCGTCAGCGCCTGCGACAAGTTCGTCTATTACGACAAATGGCAGGGCGTCGGTAAATTCAAAAAGGATTCTTCCACAAACGAGAATCAGAAACAACCCGCGCCGAAAGCGGCGAGTCCATCCGCGCAAAAACAGGAGAAATCCCAGCCGCAGAATCCGCCCGCGCCTGTCGCGCCTGTGTCGAAACCCATCGCGCCCATCTCCGCGGAGAAACGGCTGGAGCGCTACGTCAACATTCTAGCGGCGCATAAGATCCGTTTGACTCCCAGCCCGCATCGCCCGTTGGCGATCTACAAATTGTACAACCTTGTGCGCGAGAATCCGGGCGTCACCTTCAATCAATTAAAGGAAAAATGCCAGGGCTTGTTTGCAAACGCCTCGCCGCAAATCGAGCCAGTTCTCGCCCTCGACACGGCGCACCAGCTTTTCCACACCTTCTGCTTCGAGTTCGAACAAAACTCCAGCGAACGCATCATGGATCGAAGGATGTCCCTGCCCGAAGCGCTTCAATCCCCCGCCGACCTGCTCGATAAATGCGACCGGAAGATCCTGCAAATGATCGCCTCCGATCTCGGCGCGTCGGAGGAACTCGACAGGGAGATCGCCGCAAAAATCCTGTATGGCGGAGCGCGAAGCCCCAAAGTTCTCGCTCATATTCAAGAGTTGCTCGAAGCGGAGTCTCAGGCATGAACCTTGCGCGGAATAAATGTGTGCAAGCAAAGGTTGTCAGCGCCTCCGCTCAAGCCGCCGTCCTGTGCGAAGCCCCCTGTGGGCGGCGGCGGTTTACGAGGGAAATCCCGCGCCGAGGACGGCGCTGGGAGCAGGTTACCTGACATGTTTTGCTTGCACACAATAAATATTACAGCCCTTCCCGGGTTGGAGCGGATGTATAATAACCGCAAGTTCCCGTGTTCAAAAGCCTTCAAACCCGTTTGACATTTTTATTCCTGGCATTCGTCCTGCTCGTGCTGGTTTCCGTCGGCGTGATGATGTGGGGCTTGGAAACACAACGTCAGGACGCGCTGGTGATCAACCTCGCCGGGCGTCAGCGCATGTTGGCGCAGCAAATGGCGCGGCTTGCCTACGAAGCGGGCGCGGGGGAGGATGCCGCCAACGCCGCCCTCGCCGAAGTGGAATTGACCTTCGACCAGACCCTGCGCCTGCTATTGGATGGGGGAACGCTTCCTTCCTTGACCGAGCCTGATTCTGCGCTCCCAGCCCCTTCCCACCCTGAGATTCGATCCGCCTTAACCAAAGTCAACGCGTCGTGGATGGAATATCGCGCCCTGCTCGACGCTTTAAAAGCAACCCCGCGCAACGACCCGACCTTCGACCCCGCCCTGCAAACCATTGAAGAAAAATCCTCCGCGCTTGCGGCGAAAGCCGATGAGACCGTGCGCCTATATGAAGCGGACGCCGCCGCAAAAATCAACCGCCTGCGCGGGATGCAGTTCGGATTTTTATTTGGGGCGTTGATCCTGCTCGGCGTTGGCGCGTGGGTCACGCGCAAATCAGCGCTCGAACCGTTGAAGGAATTGGGGCGCGCGGCGAACCGTCTGGGAGACAACGACCTCGACGGCGCGATCCAGGTCGAAGGTCCCGAAGAGATGCGAAAGTTATCCGAGTCGTTCGACTCGATGAGAAAAAATCTGCTTGCCTCGCGCTCCGAATTGCTGGACATAATGTCCACCCTCGAAGACCGCGTGGCGCAACGCACGCGCGAACTGGACGCGCTGAACGAAGTCAGCCGCGAGATCGCCTCGCAACTGGACGCAAAGCATGTGCTGAACTCCGTCACCGAAAAGGCGCGCCTGTTGCTGAACGGCGACTCGGCGCTGTTGTGCCTGCTGGGCGAGCGCAAACGGCATTTGCGTTTGCAATCGGCAAGCGGGCTTCCGACGCTGGACATCAGCCGCGAGTATATGTCCACTGTCAATCGCGCCAGCGCGGTGTTGAACAGCCCGCGCGCGCTGGTCTGTAACAACGCGCAATGCGTGGGCGGATGCGGCTTGCTGAACGACGCGCACGCCGCCAGTCACGCCGTCGCGCCGTTGAGAATCGGCGAGAAGGTCATCGGCGCGTTGTGCGTCAGCAGTTCCGCGCCGAATCATTTTACGGACGAATCGGCAGACCTGCTGACCAAACTTGCCAACACCGCCGCCGTCGCCCTGCACAACGCGCAGTTATACGCGCAGGCGGAGCGCGTGGCGACTCTCGAAGAGCGCCACCGCGTCGCGGCGGAGATGCACGACGGCTTGGGACAGACCCTGAGTTACCTCGGCTTGATGACCGACCAGACGATGGAGTCGCTTGCAGACGGGCGGGATGAGATTGCGCTGGAGCGCCTGCACAAGACGCGCAAGACCATTGAACGCGCCACCCGCGACGTGCGCCGCGCCATTCACAACCTGATGGACGAATCGCCGAACGCCTTCGATCTGTGCGAGCGCTTGCAAGACGCGGTGAACGACTTCGCCGCGGAGCATCGCCTGTCTGTGACGTGGCGGGCGGAGTCTTCCCCGCAATGTTCGCGCGAGATGGCGGAACAGGCGCTGAACGTCGCGCTCGAAGCGTTGAATAACGTGGCGCGGCACGCGGGGGCGCATCGAGTCACGGTGCAGGTCGGGCGGATGAACGGTTGTCACTTCATCGCCGTCGAGGACGATGGGCGCGGGTTCGACGTTTCACTGCCCGAGCCGAACGGCCATTTCGGCTTGAAGGTCATGCAGGCGCGCGCCGCGCACATCGGCGGGAAGGTGGAGATCAAGTCCGCCTGCGGGCGCGGCACAAAAGTCACGCTGACATGGAAGGCGGAGGAGTAGGATGCGCGCCCTGCAAATCGCAAACTGAAGTTTGCGGTACTTTTGCGACACAATGGAGAAATGAGTGGATAAAATTCGTGTCCTGATGGTGGATGATCACGCGCTCTTCCGCGAAGGGCTGGCGGGCATCATCGCCTCGCAAACCGATATGGAAGTGGTGGGCGAAGCGGGCGACGGGCTGGAGGCGTGCGTCAAGGCGCAGGAACTCAAGCCCGATTTGATCCTGATGGACGTGCAAATGCCGGGCATGGACGGCTTGACGGCGGTGCGACAAATCAAAGAGGCTCTGCCAGAAACGGCGGTCGTCATGCTGACCGTGCGCGACGACGACGATAAACTTTTTGAAGCGTTGAAGAACGGCGCGCAGGGATATTTGTTGAAGGAAATCCGCTCGCAGGATATGCTGGCGATGTTGCGCGGCGTCATGCGCGGCGAGGCGGCTCTGTCCCCGGCTTTGGCGGGGCGCGTGTTGACGGAGTTCCGCCGCCTGAGCAGGCGCGGCTTCGTCAAGGCGGACGACGACTGCGGCTTGACCGAACGCGAGCAACAGGTTTTGTTGAAAGTCTCCGAAGGCGCAACCGACAAGGAAATCGCCGAGTCGCTGACCATTAGCCTCAACACGGTCAAGACTCACATCCGCAACATCCTTTCCAAGTTGCAGGTCTCGTCCAGAAGAGAAGCGGCGAAGGTGGCGAAGAGCAAGGGGCTGGTGTGAACGCCTGGTTTTCCAAATCCCTCGGCGACGGCATGTGGGCGGACATTCCATCCGAAGAAATCAAACAAATCTTTCAACCGATCTTTGAGTCGGCGGGCAGTCCGGCTGAGATGGCGGTCTTCACGCGGAACGAAGAAGGCGGCTTGCACTGCGAATGGGTCGCGTACTTTTCGCCCGCGGCGGCGGAGGTCGCGAAGGCCGTCGAGGCAGGTCCCTGCAAAATGCCTTTGCGCGAAGGTCTGAAACTTCTGGCGGGGGACGGGCGCTGTTGGAAGGCGTTGTTTGGGGGGTAATCAAGCGTAACATTCGTAACACAAGGCGCAAGGCTGCAAATTAAATCCCCTGGAATCATTTCGTCTATGCGTTAAGAATCGCCGCCAAATCTGGTCAGGAATCGTAAAGTTTGTATTTCAACATGCGGGGATTGGTGAAAGGTGGTCATATTAGGTTCCATTGCGAGGTAATTCAAATCCTGTAATGGGTAATTCTTTTCGCCTCAATGGCTGTGAAAATTTCATTCTTTTTTTCCGTCCGCGCGTCATGATGCGAATGTTTTTGAAGGGGCGGATTTATGCTACTCTACAGGATGTCCGCCAAAAGGACAAATTTTGACAAAAGAAAGAAGCGGCGCGGTCGAGGGGGAGAGAATCACAGAGTCGCCGACGATCAGCGGAGTCTGGTTGATGGCTCCGTCGGTTTGAGTCGTCCATGCGAGGGTGAGCGTTTCATCGGGAGTGGATTGCGCGGGGGCGCAGGCGGCGATGAGCAGGGGGAGGAGTAGTTTGTTCATGGTTGGATTTGAATTTTGCGTTTAGAGAACGCCTGTTAGGCGCTGGGATGTTTGTACCACAAACTGAAGTTTGTGGTACGGGGGCGCTGTGACTTAAGTCGCTTTGCGCGTCATAAAAAAGAATTAGTTCGCGCGCGGCAAATATCATTCTTATTCCATCCCAATCCTTGTGATGTGAGGGATGACATTGCACCCTGTTTTCCAGTAATCTTTGCAAAGTGTGTCTTCATTAAATGGGAATGGGTCATGCCAAAACGACGGGTATTGCTGGTGTGTTCGAATCATCTTTTCGGCGAGAGCATGGAGAAGATTTTGCGCGCCGAGAAGGATGTGGAGTTGATCGGGCCGTTGGGCTTGGGCGATGACGTCGGCGGGAGGATAACAGAATCAAGCCCCGACGCGATCCTGATCGCGGATGAGGATTCTCAAAGCGAGGCGGCGGCGAATCTCACATCCGCCATCCTGGAGAAGAATCCGAACCTGCCCATTATCCGCGCGGGGTTGACGGAGAACGTTGTCCGAGTCCACTCCACGCACATCCTGCCCGCCAGCGGCGCCGACTTGCTCGAAACCATCCGAAACCTGCCTGCCATTTCGGCGGGCAAATCATCCGACGAGAGGAGCAAATAAGCAATGAGCGATAACAGAAAGCCCGCCTCCATGCCCAGGCATTTTTCCCTGCCTTTGATATTGGGGGCGGCGTTGATTTTCATTGCGACCACGTTCAGCGTTGCCTCCGCCATGCCGCCGCTTCAGACGGACGGAGAGGCATTGTTCACGGCGAAGGGGTGCAACGCCTGCCATACGATTGGCGGCGGCGATTTGGTGGGACCCGACCTTGCGGGCGTAACCGAGCGCCGCACGGAGGAGTGGCTGACCAAATGGTTGACCGCGCCCGATCAGATGCTGGCGAGCGACCCAGACGCGCAAGCGATGCTGGCGCAGTACAACAACGTCCCGATGCCGAATTTGGGTTTGACGCCCGATGAGGTGGCGGCGTTGATGGCTTATATGGGCGGCGGTGCGACGACCGGCGGCGCGGCGGCGGGACTTCCGGCTGGGGACGCGACGAGCGGCAAAGCCTACTTTGTGGGCGATAAACGCTTCGAGAACGGCGGACCGCAGTGCATGTCGTGCCACAGCGTAGCAGGACTCGGCTCTCTCGGCGGCGGCAATTTGGGTCCCGACCTGACGACGAGCGGCTTTGTCCAATCGGATGCGGCGTTTGGTTCGTTCATGAGCGCGCCCTCCACGCAGACGATGGGCGCGATTTGGGCGAACACTCCGCTCACGGCGCAGGAGCAGGCGGATCTGTACGCCTTCCTGAGCAAAGCCTCAGTGACGAAGCGCGATCCGAGCGCATTATTTCAAATTGCGGCGCTGGCTGTTGCAGGCGCGGCGGCGTTGATCTTCGCGGCGCAGTTGTATTGGGGCAAACGCTCGAGGGGCGTGAGAGTACCGATGATCGAACGGACGTTGGCGAAGAAATAACTTTACTTTCGTCATTGCGAGCCGCGCACTTGTTCTTTGCGGCGAAGCAATCTCCCCCTCGCATACGCGGAGATTGCTTCGGCGGAAGAGCGCCGCCTCGCAATGACGGAGAGATACACGGAGGCACCTAACATGAGTTGGATTCAGGATTTGGTCAACCCGCAAGCCCGCCAGTGGGAGGAGTTCTATCGCAACCGCTGGCAGCACGACAACATCGTCCGCAGCACGCATGGGGTGAACTGCACGGGCGGATGTTCGTGGCAGGTCTATGTCAAGGACGGCATCATCACCTGGGAAATGCAGCAGGTGGATTACCCGTTGCTGGAAGACGGACTCCCGCCCTACGAGCCGCGCGGCTGTCAGCGCGGGATTTCGGCGTCGTGGTATGTGTACAGCCCGATCCGCGTCAAGTATCCGTACGCGCGCGGCGTGTTGCTGGATTATTGGCGCGAAGCAAGGCAAAAACATCTTCATCCGGTGGATGCGTACGCTTCCATTATGGAAGATGAGGATAAGCGCAGGCGCATTCAGAAGGCGCGCGGCAAAGGCGGATTCCGCCGCACGACCTGGGAAGAGTCGCTGGAGATTGTCGCCGCTTCGATGATCTATACCGCGCGGAAATACGGTCCCGACCGCGTCTTCGGCTTCTCGCCCATCCCGGCCATGTCGTATCTTTCATACGGCGCGGGGTCGCGCTTCCTGCAACTGTTCGGCGGCGTGAACATGAGCTTCTACGACTGGTACGCCGACCTGCCGAACGCCTTCCCCGAGATCTGGGGCGATCAGACCGACGTGTGCGAAAGCGCCGATTGGTACAACAGCAAATACATCGTCTCGATGGGCGCGAACCTGAACATGACGCGCACGCCCGACGTTCACTTCATCGCCGAAGCGCGGCATGAGGGGGCCAAGTTCGTGGTCATTGCGCCGGATTTCTCTCAGGTGGCGAAATATTCCGATTGGTGGATTCCGGTCAAGGCGGGGCAGGATACGGCGATCTGGATGGCGGCGAATCACGTCATCCTGAAAGAATTCTACGTTGACCGGCAGGTCCCGTACTTCGTCAACTATCTAAAAGAAAACACCGATATGCCGTTCCTGATTGAGCTCGAAAAGGATGGCGACGGCTACAAGGCGGGACGTTACATCCGCGCCAACACGGTCAAACGCTACAAGGATGTGGAAAACGGCGAATGGAAGTTCCTCGTCCATGACGCGAAGCACAACGCGCCGCGAATGCCGAAGGGCGCGGTGGGGGACCGCTGGAGTCAGGAAAAAGGCAAGTGGAATATTAAGATGGAAGATGGGCTGGACGACTCGCCCATCGAGCCGACGCTTTCGTTCCTCGGTTCGCAGGATGAGACGGTCAGCGTCGCGTTCTATGAATTTGCAGAACAGAAGACCGCCATGCGCGGCGTCCCTGCGAAGTGGATCGAGACCGGCGAAGGCAAAAAACTTGTCACGACCGTGTTCGACCTGGTCATTGCGCAGTTCGGCGTTGGGCGCGGCTTGCCCGGCGATTACCCGCAGAGTTACGACGAGATCGGCGCGTACACGCCTGCCTGGCAGGAAGAGTATACGGGCATCGGACGCGATACGGTCATCCGCCTGGCGCGCGAATTTGCGTCGAATGCCGAGGCGACCAACGGCAAGTCCATGATTATCATCGGCGCGAGCATCAATCACTGGTACAACAACAACCTGGTCTATCGCGCGCCGATCTATGCCTTGATTTTGTGCGGCTGTTGCGGAGTCAACGGCGGCGGCATGAACCATTACGTCGGACAGGAGAAACTAACTCTGGTCGCGCCGTGGACGAGCCTGGCGTTCGCGCTCGACTGGCAGAAGCCGCCGCGCCAGCAACAATCGCCCACCTGGCATTACGTTAACAGCGACCAGTGGCGCTATGAGGGCGACTTTACCGACTACGCCCACATTCCGCCGCAGACGAAATGGGCGAAGGGCCACGCCATGGACCTGGAAGCGATGGCGGTGCGCATGGGTTGGATGCCGTACTTCCCGCAGTTCAAGACCAACTCGTTTGACGCGATGAAACAGGCGGAGTCTGCGGGAGCAAAATCTCCCGAAGAGGTCTCCAAGTGGATGGCGAAACAAATCAAAGACGGCAAGCTCGAATTAGCCGTTGACGACCCCGACGCGGAAGAGAACTGGCCGCGCGTGTGGATCCTGTGGCGCGGCAACGCCATTCAATCCAGCGCGAAAGGACACGAGTTCTTCCTGCGCCATTATCTCGGCACGCACGACAATATCATCGCCGAGGAACACGCCAGGGACAAGGTCAAGACCGTCAAGTTCCGCGAACCCGCTCCGCGCGGCAAGATGGATCTGGTGGTTGACCTCAACTTCCGCATGGACTCATCCGCGCTGTATTCGGACATCGTCCTGCCGGCTGCATTCTGGTATGAGAAGAACGACCTGAATTCCACGGACCTGCATTCCTTCGTCCACCCGCTCGGGCAGGCTGTTCCGCCGGTGTGGGAATCAAAAACGGATTGGGAAATCTTCAAAGCCTTCGCCAAAAAGGTCAGCGAAATGGCTCCCGATGTTTTCCCGTCCCCGCTCAAAGACGTGGTGATGAGTCCGTTGAAACACGATACGCCCGACGAACTTTCTCAGCCAGACGTAAAAGACTGGCGCGCGGGCGAATGCGAAGCCATCCCCGGCAAGACCATGCCGCACTTCAACGTGGTGGAGCGCGATTACGCCAACCTCTACAATAAGTTCATCTCGCTCGGACCCAACCTGCGCACGGACGGAATCAGCGGCAACGGCGTAAATATTCCTGTGGCGAAATTTTACGACGAACTGCTGAAGAACCCCGTCGGCGGCTCGCCCGACCCGCGTCACATGCGATGCGTGGAATGGGGCGGGAACAAATATCCGTCGGTGGAAGACGCGCTCGACGCGGCAAACGTCCTGCTCTTCCTCGCGCCTGAAACGAACGGAGAAGTCGCCTACACGGCCTTCAAGCACGAAGAGGAAAGAGTAGGGATGCCGCTGGCGGATCTTGCCGAAGGCGTCCGCGATGTGCGCATGACGTTCTTTGACCTCACGCGGCAGGTGCGGCGCACGCTCGTCAGCCCGTGCTGGTCGGGCATTGTCAACGACGGGCGGGCCTACTCCGCCTGGTGTATGAGCGTCGAGCGGCGCGTCCCCTGGCGCACGCTGACGGGACGCCAGCACTTTTATATTGACCATCCCTATTACATGGACTTCGGCGAAAACCTGCCGACCTTCAAACCGAAACTGGTCGCCAAGCCCGGCGACTGGAAGAAGATCGGCGACATCGTGAAGAGTCAGGTGGATGACAAGAGCCTGATCCTCAACTACATTACGCCGCACGGCAAGTGGAACATCCACTCGACCTACAAGGACAACCACCGCATGTTGACTCTCTCGCGCGGCATGGATCCGGTCTGGCTCAACGACAAGGAAGCCGAAGCCGTCGGCATCGTGGACAACGACTGGGTCGAAGTCCATAACGACAACGGCGTGGTGGTGACGCGCGCCGCAGTCAGCGCCCGCGTCCAACCCGGAACGTGTTTGTACTATCACGCGGTGGAGCGCACGGTCTTCATCCCCAAGTCGCAGGTGCGCGGCGGAAAGCGCGCGGGCGGGCACAACAGCCTGACGCGCACGCGCATCAACCCCGTCGAACTGGCGGGCGGCTACGCCCAGTTCACTTATAGTTTCAACTATTGGGGACCCATCGGCGTGTTCACGCGCGACACCTACTGCGTGGTACGGAAGATGGAAAAATTGGAATGGTAAAGGAACAGCGCCGCACACTTGCCCTGGCGGGCAGCGCCAGGGAAATTCATTTTGCGCAATTCGCAAGATAAATCTTGCGGTACGAACCAAAGGAGTCAATCATGGATATACGCGCACACGTTTCAATGGTCTTCCATCTCGATAAATGTATCGGCTGTCACACATGCAGCGTCGCGTGCAAAAACATCTGGACGGATCGCAAAGGCACCGAGTACATGTGGTGGAACAACGTCGAGACCAAGCCCGGCACGGGTTATCCCACTCTGTGGGAAGACCAGGAAAAATATAAAGGCGGCTGGGACCGGGAGGAAGACGGAAAAATCCACCTTCGCCTTCACGGCCGCAAAGGCGGGTTGGGCAACATCTTCTACAACCCCGCCCTGCCCACCATTGACGATTACTACGAACCCTGGACATACGATTACGAGAATCTCTTCAACGCGCCCGAAGGCGACGACCAGCCGACCGCCCGCGCCGTCTCGATGATCACAGGCAAGCCGATGGACAATATCGAAGCGGGTCCCAACTGGGACGACGACCTGGGCGGTTCGCCCCTCTACGCCCGCAACGACCCGAACCTCGACGAGCTCACAGAGGATGAGCGCGAACAACTCAACGAGATCGAGCGCGTGGTCTTCTTTTACCTGCCGCGCATCTGCAATCACTGCCTCAACCCCGGCTGTGTTGCGGCCTGCCCGGCGGGCGCCATCTACAAACGCGGCGAAGATGGCATTGTGCTGATCTCGCAGGAAAAATGCCGCGCCTGGCGCATGTGCATCTCGGGCTGTCCTTATAAGAAGACATACTACAACTGGTCTTCGGGAAAATCTGAAAAATGTATTTTATGCTTCCCGCGCCTCGAGTCAGGACAACCCCCCGCCTGCTTCCACTCCTGCGTGGGACGCATCCGCTATCTGGGAGTCCTGCTCTACGATGCAGATCAGATCGAAAAATGCGCCTCCGTCCCGAACGAAGAGCTGGTCGCCGCCCAACGGGACATGATCCAGGACCCGTTCGACCCCGAAGTGATCAAAGCCGCCAAAGCCAACGGAATCTCCGACGCGATGATCGCCTCTGCTCAGAATTCGCCCGTTTATAAATTCGTCAAGAAGTGGCAGATCGCGCTTCCGCTTCACCCTGACTTCCGCACCCTGCCCATGCTGTACTACGTCCCGCCCATGTTGCCCGTCCTCGCCAAGACAAAAGACGGCAACTACGACGTGGACGGACTGGAAAAGGAAAACCTGCCCGCCATGCTCAGTTCTCTGGAGAAGGCCCGCATGCCCATCAAATACATGGCAAGCCTGTTCTCGGCGGGCAACATCAAGGAAGTGGAAGACGTGTACCGCAAGCTGATCGCCGTCCGAATCTTCAAACGCGCCCAAAAGGTGAAAGACTACCAGCAGGCCGAAGTGGACGCCGCGCTCGCGCAGGGCAACACCACCGCCGACGAAGTGGAAGCCATCTTCCGCCTCACCGCGCTCCCGACCTACGAAGAGCGCTTCGTCGTCCCGCCGCTTGGGCGCGAAGTCGCTGTCGAAGCGTGGGAAGTCCCGCTCGACCGCAAGCGCGAAGCGGGCTTTGGCGTCCGCAACAAGATCGCGAAGAGGAAGTTCTAATCCCTACGAGGGCAAGGGGATTGCTTCGTCGGGAAGAACACCCTCCTCGCAATGACGATAACGGAGATTCATTCATGTATACCGAAACCGAAATGCGAAGCCTCTATCAATGCTTTGCGCGCATGTTGGAATACCCCGCGGGCGGCACGCTTCAGGCCGCCATCAAGGCGCAGGGAATATTAATTGACGAAGACCCCGCCTCCGCCGCGCAGTTGAAGAAATTTCACGAGTACGCCGCATCGCTCCCGCCGGGACGGCTCGAAGAAGTGTACACAGGAACGTTCGATCTCGATGCGGCCTGCCACCCCTACATCGGCTACCATCTCTTCGGCGAAACCTACAAACGCAGCATTTTCCTCGTCGAATTGAAACAACGCTACGCCGCTGAAGGCTTTGTCTTTTCCGACACCGAACTGCCCGACCATCTCGCCGTCGTCCTGCACTTCCTCGCCTCCACCAACGATGAGAATCAGGCGCAGGAGATCGCGCGCGACGCCTTGCTCCCCGTCCTCGACCGCATGACGGGACGCGCCAAATCCGAAGGCTTCGACGAAGACGAAAACGCCGAAGCGCCCAAGGCGGAGGAAGAGTCCGAGAAGCGCACTCAATTCCACGGCGTATTGGAGGCGTTGCGCTCCGTCCTGCAAAACCAGTTTCAAGTCCTGTCCATGTTGGAATCTGCATAAATCCCGACGCGCCCTCATCCCCAACCCTTCCCTCGCGGGGGGAAGGGAGTCCCCTCTCCCTTCGGGAGAGGGGTTGGGCGAGGGAACACACAAGGAGCAACCCATGTTCGATAACGCCCTGTTCATCGGCTTTCCCTACATGGCAATCGCCATCGCCATAGCCGTCACCATCTATCGCTTCTTCTTCGACCCATATTCGGTGTCGAGTCAGTCTTCGCAGTTTCTCGAAAATCGCAAACTGTTCTTCGGCTCGGTTCCCTGGCATTACGGCGTGATCATCATCCTGCTTGGGCATCTCACCGCCCTGCTCTTCCCCGGCGCATGGGGACTCTTCACCGCCAACCAGACGCGCCTCTACATCATCGAAATCATCGGGCTGGCGCTCGCGCTCATGGCGACCATCGGGCTGATCTTTCTGCTCTACCGCCGCATGTCCAACGCCCGCGCCCAAGCCGTCACCTCCGAACTGGACTGGATTCTGCTGATCGTCCTCTTCCTGCAAGTCGGTCTCGGCTTCTGGGTCGCCTACTACTATCGCTGGGGCTCGGACTGGTATCTGCACACCGCCGTCCCCTGGCTGGTCTCGCTCCTCAAATTCCAACCGGATATCACCTACGTCACCGCCCTGCCGTTCTGGGTCAAGTTCCACTTCCTCAACGGATTCGTCATCGCATTGCTCCTGCCCTTCACGCGCCTTGTGCATCTGCTCGTCTATCCCCTCTCCTATCTCTGGCGCGAACATCAGGTCGTGATTTGGAACAAGGCTCGGCATTAAATTCGCACCCGTCATTGCGAGCCGCGTAGCGGCGAAGCAATCTCCTTCTTGTGCGCGGAGATTGCTTCGTCGGGAAAAACGCCCTCCTCGCAATGACGAACTGAATCCCATGGACTCCCTGACCGACCTCCTCGCCCAAAGCGCGACGCATCACAAACGCGTCTGCCCGCGCCAGGTTCTCGGCGCTCGCACCGGACTTTTGGCCGGACTCCTGCTCGACCTGCCTTTGCCCCAACCCGAGAAACGTCTCATCGCCATCGCCGAAACGGACGGCTGTTTCGTGGACGGAATCTCCGCCGCGACAGGCTGTTACGTCGGCAGGCGCACCCTCCGCATCGAAGACTACGGCAAGACCGCCGCCACCTTCATAGACTCGCTCACGGAGGGAGCCGTCCGCATCGCGCCGCGGCAGGATGTCCGCGAACTGGCATGGGACTACGCCCCCTCCGCCCGCAACCGCTGGGAGGCGCAACTCATCGGCTACCAACACATCCCCGACGATTTGTTGCTCGACTGGCGGCGCGTCGAACTGACGACTCCCATCAAGCAGATCATCGGTCGGCCGGGCAAACGCGCGAAGTGCGAAATCTGCGGCGAAGAGATCATCAACCAAAGGGAAGTCGTCCGCGAAGGGACAACCTTGTGCAAACCCTGCGCAGGAGAGTCATACTTTCGTCTCCCCCATGAATATCAATTGGACGCGGACAAATACGGAGAACGCGGATGTTTATAAAAATTTCTCCGCGTACATCCGCGCGCTTCGCGATCCGCGTCCCATAAATTTTTAACCGCCATGCTCATCACCTATACACTCCTCGGCGAACACGGCATATTTCACTTTATGCTCGCACAGATCGAGCGCTCTCTTCCCGCCCTTGACTCGACTTCCGCCATCCAGCATCGAATTGCCCTCTTCGCCTCCGCCCTCGAATCCCATGCAGACATCGAAGACGAACTGCTCTTCAACGCCCTCGAACTCCACCTTGGCGCGCAGGGCGGGCCGCTCTTCGTCATGCGAATGGAACACGATCAGATCAAGGAGTTACTCGGTCGCATCGAATCCGCAACCGACCCCGACTCCGCCCGCGCCCTTGCAAAGCAAATGATCCAGGTCACGCGCGAGCACTTCCAAAAGGAGGAACAAATCCTCTTTCGCATGGCGCATCAATTTTTGGGCGAAGATGAACTCGCGTCGCTCGGCGCGGAGTGGGCGCAGAGACGAGCGCCGTTGATCGGGCTGGATACGCCTTAATACAAATCGGGCGCGTCAGTGTTGGGGGCTTGTGAATTATCTTTGGTTGACCCGCCTATCGCGCACCCCTCCCCGCGTTCACGCCGCTACTCGTTCGTTCGCACATCAGTTACTTCATTTGCCGGGGGTCATTACCTGGCATTGTTCAATTTGTCACATACTGTTATGATAGGGCTTTATAACCGGAAAATAAACAATTCAATTAGAGGCGGATGAGGAGCGCAGGTTGTCTCCAATCCAAATCGGGAGTTTACAAAACTCATGAGTAATCTCAATGGCAAATCCGGGACGCGAACCTTCATGCTGGTTATCGCCTTCACGGTTTTTCTGTTCGGGTGCGCTGTGCCAGAACCAAAGACCGCCCAGCCTGTTTCTGCCGTGGCAATCGCCGCCGGAGACATCGAAAATGGGCGGGATCTCTTCATGGGTTACACCCACTTCGAGAACGAAGGCCCTCCCTGCATAGGCTGTCACAGCATCGGGGATAACGGCGTGTTTGGGGGCGGTTCGATGGGTCCTAATTTGACGAATGTCTCCCGCGAACAGAGTCAGACCGCTCTGGCTTCGATCCTCTCGAATTTCGGGTCGGAGTTTTCGCCTGTCATGAAACCCATCTATACCAGACATCCTTTAACTGTGAATGAACAGGCGGATTTGATCGCCTTTATGATTGCGTCTGAAGGACAGCCCGAAACCGACAAGGAACTGGTCGTTGTTGGACTCAGCCTGGCTGGAAGCGCGGCGGCGACGTTTGTTCTCGGCTTTTTTTACAGGGGACGCATGCGCGGCGCGCGCAAGCCGTTGGTTAAAAAAGCGATTCGCGGTAAATAAATCGGACAAGCCCGACAGATACGGCAAATTAAGCCAAGGAGTCCCTCATGGATTGGATAAAAGAGATTGCAAACCCCAAAGCCCGTCAATGGGAGGAGTTTTATCGAAATCGCTGGCAGCATGATCGCGTGATACGAAGCACACACGGCGTCAACTGCACCGGCGGTTGCTCGTGGTACATCTATGTCAAGGACGGCATCGTTACATGGGAGTTGCAGGCGCTGGACTATCCGCTCCTGGAGCCGGGACTGCCGCCTTATGAACCGCGCGGCTGTCAGCGCGGTATTTCCTTCTCGTGGTATCAGTACAGTCCCATTCGCCTTAAATATCCGTACATGCGCGGCGTGTTGATGGACTTATGGCGCGAAGCGAAGAAAAAGCACGACGACCCCGTTGAAGCGTGGGCAAGCATCATGGATGACGCGTCTGCCCGCAAGTCCTTCCAACAGGCGCGCGGCAAGGGCGGGTTTCGTCGCGTAAAGTGGGATGAAACGCTGGAGATCATCGCCGCATCCACCATTTACACCATCAAAAAATACGGGCCCGACCGCATTATCGGTTTTTCGCCCATTCCCGCCATGTCCATGTTGAGTTATGCGGGCGGGAGCCGCCTGATGCAATTACTGGGCGCGGTCAGCATGAGTTTCTACGATTGGTACAGCGACCTGCCGCCCGCCAGCCCCGAAGTGTGGGGCGAACAAACGGATGTAGCGGAAAGCGCCGATTGGTTCAACGCCAAGTTCATCGCCTCGGTCGGATCGAATATGAGCATGACGCGCACGCCCGACGTTCACTTCGCCGCGGAAGCGCGCCACAACGGGACCAAATTCGTGGTTTTCTCGCCCGATTTCAGCATGGTTGCCAAGTATGCGGATTGGTGGGTCCCTGTCAACGCGGGGCAGGATGGCGCGTTCTGGATGGCGGTCAACCATGTCATCATGAACGAGTTCCATTACCAGAACCCGACGCCATACTTCCTCGAATACATGAAGCGCTACACCGACGCGCCCTTCCTGGTTGCGCTGGATGAAGTGGACGGGAAATACGCGCCGGGGCAAATGCTCCGCGCCGCGCAGGTGGAACGCACCAGGGATGTGGAAAACGGCGAATGGAAATTTTTAGTGTGGGATGAACTGAGCGCCGCTCCGCGAATGCCGCAGGGCAGTCTCGGATTCCGCTGGCAGACGCAGAAGGGACAATGGAACCTGGAGCCGAAAGACGGTCTGGATGGAAGCGAGATTCGTCCGCAACTCACGTTCCTCGACGATTCCAAAGAGCGTCTTTCCGTTTCGTTCGCCGAGTTTGGCGAAGGAAAATCCTTTCAACGGGACGTCCCTGTGCGCTACATTGAAACCGCCAAAGGAAAAGTCGCGGCGGCGACCATCTACGATTTGTTGATGGCGCAGTTCGGCGTGGGGCGCGGGCTCGCCGGCGATTACGCCAAAGATTACGACGACGAGAATCTTTCGTATACCCCCGCCTGGCAGGAACGCTACACGGGCATTGACCGCCAGACGGTGATTCAATTTGCGCGCGAGTGGGCGGTCACAGCCGCCAGGACCGAAGGCAAGTGCATGATCATCATCGGCGCGGGCGTCAATCACTGGTATCACAACAATTTGATCTATCGCGCCTGCATCAGCGCGTTGATGACGACGGGCTGTGTGGGGCGCAACGGCGGCGGGTTGAATCATTATGTGGGACAGGAAAAACTGGCTCCACAGGCGCCCTGGGCGGCATTGGCGTTTGCGCTGGATTGGGCGAAGCCGCCGCGCCAGATGAACTCGCCTTCCTTCCATTACATCAACAGCGACCAGTGGAGATATGAACGCACCTATACGGAACTCCAGCCTGTTCCCCGACCCGAAGCGGAACGCCACCGGAACATGCCCCAGGAACACACGCTCGACGCGAACATCCGCGCGGTGCGCATGGGCTGGCTGCCTTCATATCCGCAGTTCAACGTCAACTCGTTGGAGATCGTCAAGCGGGCGGAACAGGCTGGAGCGAAGTCCGATGCGGAGATCAAGCAGTGGATTGTGAATCAACTCAAGTCGGGCGAACTGAAGTTCGCGGTACAGGACCCTGACGCGCCTGAGAATTGGCCGCGCCTGTGGTTCATCTGGCGCAGCAATGCCCTGAACGCCAGCGCGAAGGGGCAGGAGTATTTCTTCAAACACTATCTCGGCACGCATCATCAAGTCATCTCGGACGAGGTGGATAAGAGCCATTTCCGCGAGGTGAATTACCGCGAGAACGCCCCCGAAGGCAAGTTCGACCTGATCGTGGACATCAACTTCCGCATGGACACATCGGCGCTCTATTCGGATATCGTCCTGCCGACCGCAAGCTGGTATGAGAAGGACGATTTGAACACCACCGATATGCACTCGTTCATCCACCCGTTTACGATGGCAGTGCCGCCCTCCTGGGAGTCGAAATCCGATTGGGATATTTTCAGAATTTTGGCGGAGAGGATCAGCAAATTGGCGGAGAAACACCTGCCCGAGCCTGTGCGCGATCTGGTCGCCATGCCGCTCCAGCACGATACGCCCGCCGAGATGGCGCAGACGCGCATCCGCGATTGGGCGCGCGGCGAGTGCGATCCGATCCCCGGCGTGACCATGCCGAACTTCGTCGTCACCGAACGCGATTACGTCAATTTGAGCAAGCGTTTCATTTCGTTCGGTCCCAAAGTGCAAAAGGAAGGGCTCGCCATTCATGGCATCCACTGGGATGTGGCGGACCTGTACGAGCAATTGCTGAAAAGCAAGCCGACGGTCGAATGGAACGGTCAACGCTATCCGTCATTGGAAGTGGCGCGCGATGCGGCGGACGTCATCCTGCACTTGGCTCCCGAGACCAACGGCGAAGTGGCGTACCGCGCCTTCCAAGCCGAAGAAGAACGCATGGGCCTCAAATTGACCGACCTGGCGGAACCCACCCGCGCCGCGCGCATGACCTTCAAGGATATCGTGCGTCAGCCGCACCGCCTGCTCAACAGCCCGGTGTGGACGGGCATCGTCACGGACGGGCGCGCCTATTCGGCATATTGTCTGAACGTGGAGCGACTCGTCCCCTGGCGCACATTGACCGGACGCCAGCATTTTTATCTCGATCACGAAGGGTATCTGGCATATGGGGAACACCTGCCCACTTACAAGCCGCGCCCCGATCCGCAGGAGTTTGGCGATTTAGACAAGAGCCGGGGCGACGGCGGCGCCATTCAATTGAACTATCTAACGCCGCACGCCAAATGGCATATCCACTCGAATTATTTTGACAACGACCGCATGTTGACGCTCTCGCGCGGCATTGAGCCGCTCTGGATCAGCGAAAAGGACGCCAGGACGATCGGCATCGTGGATAACGACTGGGTGGAACTTTTCAACGATCACGGCACGAGCGTCACCCGCGCCATCGTCAGCGCGCGCATCCCGCCCGGGTTGTGTCTTGTCTATCACGCCCCCGAAAGAACCGTGAGCGTGCCGAAGTCGCCGGTTCGCGGCAACAAACGCGCGGGCGGGCATAACAGCCCCACGCGCATCCACCTCAAGCCTTCGCTGATGGTGGGCGGCTATGGGCAGTTTACCTACGGCTTCAACTATTGGGGGCCGACGGGCGTCAATCGCGACACGTTCGTGCTGGTGCGCAAACTGCCGGGCAAGCCGCAGTTCTAGGAAACCGACCCAGACCTGCCACCTTATTTTTGTCCAAATTAGGATGCATTTCATCGCTCGTCACCAAGTTCTGGACACGGATTTCGCGGATTTCACGGAAGAACACGGAAAAACCCAGGAAAAAATCCTCAAAATCCGTGTACGAAAGGGTTTTATTCAGCCCATCATGCGATGACTTGTCGGTTATTTTGGGCGAAATCTAGGCGCCAGGTTTTGAAGAAAAGGATATAACATGAAAATCCGCTCGCAAGTCTCAATGGTGTTTCATCTCGACAAGTGCATCGGCTGTCATACGTGCAGCATTGCCTGTAAAAACATCTGGACCGACCGTCAGGGCGCGGAATATATGTGGTGGAATAATGTCGAGACCAAGCCCGGAACGGGTTTTCCCACCCTGTGGGAAGACCAGGAAAAATACAAAGGCGGCTGGGAATTGAAAAACGGCAGGGTGGAATTGAAACTGCAAAACCGTTTGCAAACCTTTACCAACCTGTTTTCCAACCCCGCCCTGCCCACAATGGACGACTACTACGAACCGTGGACGTACAATTACGGCGACCTGTTCAACTCCCCGCTCGGCGACGACCAGCCGGTTGCGCGCCCCATCTCGCGCGTGGACGGCAAGCCCATGGAGATCGAAGCGGGACCGAACTGGGACGACGACCTGGGCGGTTCGAACATCTACGCCGTCAACGATCCGCTTCTCGAAAGCATGAGCGAAGAGGAAAAACAACGGCTCTTTTCCATCGAGCAGCTTTTCTACTTTTACATGCCGCGCATCTGCAACCACTGCCTCAATGCGGGCTGTGTGGCGGCTTGTCCATCGGGCGCGATTTACAAACGCGCCGAAGACGGCGTGGTGCTGATCAACCAGGACAAGTGCCGCGGCTGGCGCATGTGCGTCTCCTCCTGCCCCTACAAAAAAACCTACTACAACTGGGAGACGGGCAAATCGGAAAAGTGCATCCTGTGCTATCCGCGCCTCGAATCGGGACAGGCGCCCGCCTGCTTCCACTCCTGCGTGGGGCGCATCCGTTATTTGGGCGTTCTGCTTTACGACGCCGACCAGATATTAGATGCCGTCAAAGCGCCGGACGGGCAACTGGTACAGCGCCAGCGCGAGATGATCCTCGACCCGCGCGACCCGAAAATTATCGCCGCCGCAAAAGAATGCGGCATCCCCGACGCCGTGATCGCCGCCGCGCAACGCTCCCCCGTCTATCGCTATGTGAAGGACTGGGAACTCGCGCTGCCCCTGCATCCTGAATATCGCACCCTGCCCATGTTGTTCTACGTCCCGCCGCTTTTGCCCGTGCTAAACGCCGTCCAACAAAACGGAACCCAGCGGGTCGAAAGCGATCTGTTCAGTTCGCTCGAAAATGCCCGCGTGCCTGTTCGCTACATGTCGCGCATGTTGGCTGCCGGAAACGATGAACTGGTCGTCGCGGCCTATCAAAAAATGATCGCCGTCCGCCTGTACAAACGCGCCCAGGAGGTGGGCGATGTGACAAACGAAGAAGCGACCGCCGCCCTTGCCAAAGCGGAGATTAGCGCCGAAGTGGCGGAAGCCATCTACCGCCTGACCTCCCTGCCGACTTACTCCGAACGATTCGTTGTTCCGCCCTACAGCCGCGAAGGCGACATCGAAGAAATTTACGACCCCCAACAGCGCAAAGCGGAAACGGGATTTGGCAGAAGCCAGGGCTCGCGCCGGGGACTGTGATCATGAACCAGGATGTCGTCGGACGTTTATACGCTTCCTTCGCGGACTTGTTGTCCTATCCCGCCTCTTCGATTTTTGATCAGGCTGACGACTGTCTCGCCCAACTTCACGACCTTTGCCCGGAGGCAGTTCCCGCCTTTGAACAGTTCCTGCGCGGATTGAGACAATGCGAGTTGGAGAAACTCATGGAACTTTACACCACAACCTTCGACATGCAGCCCGTCTGTTATCCGTACATTGGCTATCAACTGTTCGGAGAAAGTTACAAGCGCGGCGCCTTGATGGCGCAACTGAACGAAACCTATCGCGCCTTCGGCTTTTCGGCGGAGCGGGAACTACCCGACCACATAGCCGTCACTCTGCGCTTTTTGGGGCTGGACGCAGCCAACCGCGAAGGCGAGTTCTGCCAATCGCTGTTGCGCAGCGGGTTGATCCCCGCGCTCGAAAAAATGATCCAGCCCTTTGGCGCCGAATCCGAAAACCCTTATTTCTGGCTTCTCATAGCCCTCCAGCATTTTCTCGTTCAAATCGCTGAAAAGGAGTTCGACCATGCTCGATAACCTGCTTTTCGTCGTATTTCCATATGTGGCGGTTGCGGTTGCCGTGGTTGGGACGGTATATCGCTATATCGCCAACCAGTTCTCGTTCACCAGCCTTTCGTCGCAATTCATGGAATCGGACCTCCAGTTTTGGGGTTCAACGCTCTGGCATTACGGAATCATTCCCACGCTGATCATCCACATGATGGGTTTTGTTTTCCCCAAAGTAATGGAAGCCCTGCACGGAACGCCGGAGACTCTCTACCTCTCCGAACTGGCGGGCAAGATCCTTGGCATCATGGCTCTGGCGGGCGCGTTGATCCTGTTATATCGGCGGCTGTCGTCGAGCAAGATTCGCGTCGTCACCACGCCCGCCGACTGGGTGGTGATGGCGTTGCTGATCAACCAGGTGGCGCTGGGGCTATGGATCGCATTTGGCTACCGCTGGGGCGCGACGTGGTACGTTCACACGGTCACTCCCTGGGTGGTTTCGCTGGCAACCTTTCAGCCCGCGCCGGAATTTGTCTCGGCTCTGCCTCTCGTCCCTAAACTCCACTTCCTGAACGCCACCCTGTTGATCTTGCTCTTCCCCTTCACCCGTCTCATCCACATGATCACCGTCCCCGTGGAATATCTCTGGCGAAGTTTTCAACAGATGATCTGGACGCGGCGGAAAGTGGCATAAGCGACGTTCTTATGCCCGCCCCTGGCGTTCTTACCGAACAGCCGCACGCGGATATTTTCAAAAGGAAGAACAGACCATGAGCGCGCGCGCCCGCGAATCCAGCCTCACTTTCCTCCACATCCTCAGCCGCGAAAGCGCGGGACTCCACCCCGCCTACTTCGCCCTCGTCATGGCGACGGGAATCGTATCCATCGCCGCCAAACTGGAGAACATGCCCCTGATCGCATGGTCCCTTTTTATCGCCAATGTGGGGTTTTACGCAATCCTCTGGCTGTTGACGCTTGTCCGCGTCTTTCGCAATTTCAGCGGGATCGTCGCCGACCTGACCACCCACGAACGCGGACATGGATTCTTCACCATGGTGGCTGGAACCTGCGTGCTGGGCAGACAATTCTACGTCATCGCCGATTCGCCGGCAATCGCCGCCATCCTTTGGCTGGTCGGGCTGGCGCTGTGGTGCGTCCTGATGTACACCTTCATCGCGGCGGTCACAGTGCGCGAGACAAAGCCCTCCCTCGAAAGCGGATTGAGCGGCGGCTGGCTTCTGCTCGTGGTCTCCACCCAATCCATCTCCGTAACCGGAGCGAGCATCACCGATCATTTTGGAGTATGGGATGAGGCGATCCTTTTCCTGACGCTGTCCATGTTCCTGCTTGGTTTCCTGCTTTACATCCTCGTCACCTGCCTGATCTTTTATCGTTTCACCTTCTTCAAATTCAGACCCGAAGAGTTGACGCCTCCCTACTGGATCAACATGGGCGCCATGGCGATCACCACGCTGGCTGGCTCGGTCCTCATTTTGGAAGCCAATCACTGGCGAATTATTGTGGACGTCATGCCCTTCCTGAAAGGCATCACCCTGCTCTTTTGGGCGACGGCGACCTGGTGGATTCCCCTGCTGCTCATTCTCGGCGGCTGGCGGCATGGCTACAAACGGTTTCCCATCAAGTACGACCCCTCCTACTGGGGGCTGGTCTTTCCGCTCGGCATGTACACTGTCTGCACATTTCAACTCGCCAAAGCGCTGGAGCTTGACTTTCTCCTTATCGTCCCGCGTTATTTCGTTTATGCCGCCCTCCTTGCGTGGACGATTACATTTACCGGCTTGGCGGTTCGGCTTGGCAGGATGTTCTTTTCAAAAGCAGCCGCATAGCGCGGTTGTGCCGCAAACTTCAGTTTGCGCTTGGCGCGGAGGCAAACTGAAGCTTGCGTACTGCGTACTGCGCAAAATCTTCGCGATCCTTAATCAACCAGCGCGGTTGCGATTCACAGAACCCGAATCGACTCACACACGATGAATCCTGTCACCTAAATTTCGCCCAAAATAACCGACAAGTCATCGCGCGATGGGCTGAATAAAGACCCTTTCGTACACGGATTACACGGAACGCGCGGATTTTTGAGGATTTTTTTTCCTGGGTTTTTCCGTGTTCGTCCGTGGAAGCGGAGAGACGCGGAGGAAGAAAAATCAGCGTTCATCCGCGTTTTTCCGCGTCCCATAAATAGCCCAAACTAAATTAAAATATCCTCATGCAAGACCTGCCCTTCGGTCTGTGGATCAAGAAACGCCGCAAAACGCTCGACCTGACCCAGAGCGCGCTGGCGGATCGCGTCGGGTGTTCGCTCGCCACCATCGAAAAGATCGAAGCGGAGGAGCGCCGCCCCTCGTTGCAGATTGCGGAATTGTTGGCAGACGCGCTGGAGATTCCGATCCCCGAACGCGCGACGTTTCTCAAAGTGGCGCGCCGCCTCAAATCGGACGATGGGCTTGCTTCTGTTTCCCCGATCCTTTTTTCAGCGCCGAAAACGACTCTTCCCACGCCTCCCACGCCGCTGATCGGACGCGAAGACGAACTGGGCGGAATCGCTCACCTGCTGGCGAATGCCGAATGCCGCCTCATCAGCCTCGTCGGTCCAGGCGGAATCGGCAAGACGCGGCTCGGAATCGAATTTGCGAATCGCCAGCGCGGACTCTTTCCCGACGGCGTGCATTACGTCCCGTTGGCTTCGGTCAATTCCGCCGCGTCCATCGTCCCTGCGATCGCCGAAGCGTTCGAGTATTCGTTCTCGGGTCCTGTCGAAGCGAAGGAACAGTTATTCGCCCATCTCGCGCGCACGATTCAAAAATCCGCTTTGCTCGTGTTGGACAATCTCGAACACCTGCTGGCGGGATCGCCCGCGACGGCGGAACTCGTGGCGGAGATTCTCCAGCGCCTGCCCCGTGTGCGGATTCTCTGCACGTCGCGCGAACGCTTGAACTTGCAGGGCGAATGGACGTTCGACTTGCGCGGCTTGCCCGTGCCGCCGTTGGAAGATGTCGGCGAAATCGAATCGTACAGCGCGGCGATGTTGTTTCTGCAAGCCGCGCGGCGCGCCGACGCGAAGTTCAAACTGACCGACGCCGACAAGCCCGCGCTTCTGCGAATCTGCCGCATGTTGGAAGGGATTCCGCTGGCGCTCGAACTCGCCGCCGCGTGGGTGAACCTGCTTTCGTGCGACGAGATCGCCCGCGAGATCGAATCGAACATTGACTTTCTGGCAGCCTCGATGCGCGACCTGCCCGAACGTCACCGCTCGTTGAAAGCCTCTTTCGACCACTCGTGGAAATTGATCTCCGACGCGGAGCGCGACACCCTGAGCCGCCTCTCCATCTTCCGCGGCGGATTCGACCGCGCCGCCGCGCAAACCGTCGCAGGCGCGACCCTGCCGATGTTGTCGTCGCTCGTTTCCAAGTCGCTGGTGAGGCGCAACGAAGAGGGGCGCTACGACCTGCACGAAGTCATCCGCCAGTACGCGTGGAATCATCTCGACGAAGACGAAGCGCGCTGTGTCGAAACCTGCTCCCGTCACTGCGAGTTTTATCTGCGCTTCGCGGCGGAACACGAAAGGAAATTGAAGAGCGTCGCACAACAGGATTCCGCGCAAGCGATGACCCGCGAATTGGACAACCTGCGCGCCGCGTGGGCTTGGGGCGTGAAGCATGGCAAGGTCGAATGGATTCAAAAATCCGTGCGCGCCTTTGGCTGGTACTTTGAAGTGGCGGGCTTGATCCATGAAGACATCGAACAACTCGAATTGCTCGTGAGCGCTCTAAAAGAAAAACCGCGCGACGCGCTGACGGATCGAATCCTCGGCACGGCGCTCGTGCAACAAGGTTTGCTCTACTTCCGTTCGGGGCAATTCCCGCGCGCGCAGAGACTCTACAATGAAGCCATCGCCCTGCTTCGCGCAGTGAACGAACGCGCCGTCCTTGCCGACGCGTTGATCTTCGGCGGCACCATCCAACACCTGAGCGGCGCGTATCTCGAATCGAAACGCATGATCGCAGAAGGTCTTATCTACGCGCGCGAATCGAACGAACGCTGGTTTGCCGCGTACGGAGTCTACAACCTCGGGCATGTGGACAGCATTCTGGGCGATTATCAAAACGGCTATGACCAAATGCAGGCGGGTCTTAAACTCTGGCGCGAACTCGGCGATCCCCACTCCATTTCGCTCGGCTTGAACTTCCTTGTCGAAACGCAGGTCGCGCTCGGTCGGCACGACGAAGCCATCGCCGCCATGCGCGAGAGCATCGCGTTATGCGAGCGCACAAAAAATCGCTGGGGCATGGGCACGGCATATCGCTATCTCGGTCTCGCGACTCTCGCGGCGGGTCAACCCAACGAAGCGCGCGCTCATCTCGAAAAGAGTCTCGAAATCTTCGGCGACGCCTTCAAAGGCTGGGACATCGCCCAAACCATGATCTACCTCGGCGAGACGCATCTCCGCACGGGCGACGACGCGCGCGCCAAAACGATTCTGCTGGACTCCCTGCGCCTCGCGCGCGACATCCGCTCCGAACCGCTGATTCTCCAAGCCCTCGCGGGACTCGCCTCTTTGGAAATCCGCGTCAATCCCGCCATTGCGGCTGGCTGGCTGACCCTCATCATTTCCCACCCCTCGGCGCTGCATAGTACAAAAGTCCGCGCAGAAGAACTATTGTCCAGCCTGCCCGTGCAGGGAGATTCGAATCCAACTATCGAGCAGGCAGTGGAGGAAGCGCTGCGAAAATAACGTGCGTTCAAGCCGTCCATACGGATGAAATGATGAACCATAGCGTCAAGGAACAAGCCGCGATAAAATCAAGAAAGTTAATCGCAAGCATGACGTCGGATTTTTCTCGGGCAGAGTCCACGCCTATCCCGACGGATCGCGGCAAACGCGGCACAAAATGCAGTTTGTTGGTCAACCAACAAGGCCTGCCGCTGGGAGTGGTAGTCAGCGGAGTGAATACGCCCGACAGCAAATTGCTGGAGACCACCTTGTTGTCCATCCGTCCTGTTGGGACGATTCGTCAATTCGCCTGGCTCCTTCCTCCCCGGCGAATTTTCTTTCTCAGAAACGCCTCCAGCCCGGACTGACCCTGGTCAGCGGGCCGCTGGAGGCGGGACCCGACCATGTCTGGAGGATCGAGGCGCTTACTTCAAGATTCAATCCACCGTCAGCGTTTTGGACAAATTCCGCGGGAAATCAGGATCGAAGCCGCGCATCACGCTCATGTG
>WBZR01000209.1_pt1 | contig 100830 bp, 90 predicted proteins | sample 5204231 | NCBI WGS metagenome assembly WBZR01 (sample SAMN12412403, study PRJNA552823) | activated sludge metagenome | isolation source: activated sludge from anammox sidestream of wastewater treatment plant... | place: USA: Virginia | collected 2017-08
CTCAATACCCCCGTGTTTGATGGCCTGGAACTTTCCGTGGCGCGCGGGGAAACCGTGGCCATCGTCGGGGCATCGGGTGCCGGCAAGAGCACCTTGCTGCATATCCTGGGCGGGCTGGATACCCCGACGGCGGGTGAAGTCTTCGTCGCCGGCGAGGCCATGAGCCGGCTCTCCAATGCCGCCCGTGGCCGGTTGCGCAACCGCGCGCTGGGCTTCATCTACCAGTTTCATCACCTCCTGCCCGAGTTCACTGCACTGGAAAACGTGATGATGCCGTTGCTGATCCGGCGTGCACCGGAGGCCGAAGCCAAGGCGGCTGCCAGCGCCTTGCTGGAGCGGGTCGGGCTTTCGGCACGCTTGCAGCACAAACCGGGTGAATTGTCTGGTGGCGAGCGCCAGCGCTGCGCCGTGGCTCGTGCTCTGGTGACCCGCCCGGCCTGTGTGTTGGGAGATGAGCCGACCGGCAATCTCGACGAGAAAACTGCCGCTCAAGTCTATGGTCTGATGCTGGAGTTGAATCGCGAGATCGGCACCAGTTTTGTCCTGGTCACGCACGATCGCAAGCTTGCCCGCACCATGGATCGCGCCCTGGAACTGGCCGGGGGCAGGTTGCGCGAACTGGCTCCGGACGAGGTGTAGGTGAGATCCGACCCGGCCAGACAGCGCATTTTCGTGGGAGCAGTTCTGGCCGCGACACGTCTCCGTCGCGGCTAAAGCCGCTCCCACATCGGTCCCGCATGACTCCGCGCCTTGATCTCGTCTTTGCTGTCAGCCTCGCCACAGGTGCGGTCGCGGCGATGGCCTTGCCGCAGGCGATTGCTTCGTGGCTGTGCTGGAGCGCCGTTGCGACAGGCATCGCGCTGCTGCTGTGCCTGCCGCGCTGGCGTCTGGTGGCCGGGTTGTGCATCGGCTTGGGCTGGACCGTGCTGGTCGCCATGTGGACGATGGACGCACGCCTGCCTGCGGCGCTGGAAGGCGAGGATCTGATCGTGGAAGGCCGCGTCCACGATCTGCCACAACAGGACGAAGATCGGACCCGCTTCGAGTTCGACGTGACACGTGGCGAGGATGCAGCGCAGGTGCTCGAAGGACGGCGGCTGCGGCTGGCGTGGTACCGCAGCGAAATCGTGCCCGCGCCGGGCAGCGTCTGGCGACTGGCGGTGCGATTGAAGCGGCCGCGCGGCACGCTCAATCCGGGCGGCTTCGACTACGAGCGCCACGCACTGGAAAAACGCATCGCTGCCACCGGTTACGTGCGTGATGGACCGGAAAACATCGAACGTGTCCCCGGCGGCGGCATCGACGCGCTGCGGCTGCGCCTGTCCGGTGCCATCGCCACCGCAGTGAACGCGCCGCGCTCGCGTTTCGTGCAGGCGCTCGCGGTGGGCGATGTGCGCAACCTCGATGGCGATGACTGGCATGTGCTGCGCGCCACCGGCATCGCGCACCTGATCGCGATTTCCGGTTTGCACGTGGGCATGGTCGCCGGCTTCGGCGCCCTGCTGGCCCGCCTGCTGTATCGCCTGTTTCCGCCGCTCGGCCTGCGCCTGCCATTGCCGCAGGCCGCCGCGTTCGCAGCCCTGCTGTCGGCCACCGGCTACACCGCGCTCGCCGGTTTCGCCTTGCCCACGGTGCGCACCCTGCTGATGATCGGCGCAGCCCTGCTGGCGGTGGTGCTGCGGCGCGGCTTCGATCCGGTGCAGGCTTTCGCGCTGGCGCTGATCGTGGTGCTTCTCGCCGATCCGCTCGCGGTGCTCAATGCCGGATTCTGGCTGTCCTTCCTCGGCGTCGCGTGGCTGCTGTGGTGCCTGCCGCGCACGATGGACAGCGCCTGGTGGCGCGCCCTGATATCGGCGCAGGGCGTGATGACGCTAGGCCTGCTGCCGTTGACGGTGTGGTTCTTCGGGCAGGCATCCATCGCCGGGCCGCTGTGCAACCTGGTCGCGGTGCCATGGGTCAGCTTCGTCGTGGTGCCGGTGGCGCTCGCGGGCACCTTGCTGGATCTGATCTGGGTTGGCGCGGGTGGCTGGGCGTTCCGGCTTTCGGCTTGGCTGATGCAGGCATTGTGGACCGGGCTGGAACCGGTCGCCGCGCTGCACGGCGCGCTGGTGTACTTGCCCGAACCGTCCACGCTGGCCTTCGTGCTTGCCTTGCTCGGCGCATTCTGGCTGCTCATGCCACGCGGCATGCCGGGCAAGCCGCTGGCCGTGCTGCTATTCGCGCCACTGCTGTTTCCCGTCATCGCGCGTCCACCGCCGAGGGCTGTCGATCTCACCGTGCTGGACGTGGGTCAGGGTCTGTCGGTGCTGCTGCGCAGTCACGAGCACGCCGTGCTGGTCGATGCCGGGCCGGCCTTCCCCGGAGGCATGGACATGGGTGAGGCCGCCGTGGTGCCGGCCCTGCGTGGGTTGGGCGTGGGCGTGCTCGATCTCTTCGTCGTCAGCCATGGCGACAACGACCACGCCGGTGGTGCCGCAGCGGTGAAACGCGCCTATGCGCCACAACAGATGTGGACCTCGCGCAAACAGTTCGAACCGGGGGAACAGACGTGCGAAACAGGCATGCACCGGGAGTTCGACGGCCTCAGTCTGGAACTGCTGCATCCGCCCGAATTCTTCCCCTACCTGGCCAACGACAGCTCCTGTGTGCTGCGGATTGCCGCCGCTGGCGTGCCGCTGGCCCTGCTGCCGGGTGATATCGGTTCGATCATCGAGACGCGCCTGGTGCGCGAACAGGCGCAGTCTTTGCCCGCGCCCGTGCTGGTGATGCCGCATCACGGCAGCCGCAGCTCATCATCCGAGACCTTCATCGATGCGGTATCGCCGCAACTGGCCCTGATCGGTTCCGGTTACCGCAACCGCTTCGGCTTGCCACGCGAGGACATCCTGGCGCGCTATCAGGAGCGCGGAATCCGCGTGCTCGACACCGCCCGCACCGGAGCCATCCATCTGCGCATCGATCAAGAGGGCATTCACGATGTTCGAACCGAGCGCGAACTGCGACCGGCCTTGTGGCGGGAGTGATGGGCAGCATGATCGTTGCGCCGACGAACGGGGCTTGATGCGAAGTATTCTCGTCACCATATCGAGTGGCGTCGTTTTCATCGAACAGGAGAGTCCCCATGTCCAAGGTCACGTTTCGCGGCAACCCGGTCAAGGTCGAGGGTCAATTTCCCACGCCAGGCAGCAAGGCGCCCGCCTTCGCGCTCGTGGACAAGGCGCTGGGTGAGCGCACGCTGGCCGACTATGCCGGCAAGCGCAAGGTGCTCAACATCTTCCCGAGCATCGATACCGGCGTGTGCGCGGCATCGGTGCGACGCTTCAACCAGTTGGCCGCGGGCATGAACAACACCGTGGTGCTGGGCATTTCCGCCGACCTGCCGTTCGCGCAGGGGCGTTTCTGCGGCGCCGAGGGAATCGAGAATGTCGTGATGCTCTCGCTGATGCGGGGCCGTGAGTTCCTCCAGAATTACGGTGTCGCGATGGCCGATGGACCGCTCGCGGGCCTTGCCGCACGTGCGGTGCTGGTGCTGGACGAACACGACACCGTGCTGCATGCGCAATTGGTGGACGAGATCGGCAACGAGCCCGATTACGACGCTGCGCTCAAAGCGCTGGGCTGAATCCTCGCCTTCACCCACGCGCCGTGCCGGCAAGCTCTCAGATCAACGGCATGGAGTCATCCGGCAGGATGACCTCATCGTTGCTCGGTGGGGTCGACGCGGCGATTGCCGGATCGAACAGGGACAGGCTGCGCCAGCGATTGACGATGCGGCAGAACAGCGCGGCGGTGGTTTCGGCATCGTAGATCGCCGAATGCGCGAGTTTGGCATCCCAGGGCAGGCCGGCGGCTTCGACGGCCTTGCCCAGCACGGTCTGGCCGTAGGCGAGTCCGGCCAGGGATACGGTGTCGAAGCAACTGAACGGATGGAAGGGATTGCGCTTGTGCTCGATGCGCAGCGCGGCGGCGTTGAGGAAGCCGAGGTCGAAGCCGGCGTTGTGGCCGACCAGGACGGCGCGCTTGCAGCCGGCCGCACGCACGGCGGTGCGCACCGCACCGAAGACCCGATCCAGTGCCTCGCGTTCGGCAATCGCGCCGCGCAGCGGATTGTCCGGATCGATGCCGGTGATTTCCATCGAGCGCGGATCGAGTTCCGCGCCAGGAAAGGGCTCGACGTGCGCATGCACGGTCGCGTCAGGTAGCAGGCTCCCATCCTCGGCCATGCGGATCGGGACCGCCGCGATTTCCAGCAGGGCGTGGCGCTGGCAGTCGAAACCGCCGGTCTCGACATCGACCACGACCGGCAGGAAACCGCGGAAGCGTGCCGCCATGCTGCGGGCGAGGACGGCAGCGAAGTCGGGAACAGGATTCATTGTGCAAGTCTAGCAAGGCGATGCGCGCGCGCCATGCGTGGTGCGCCGGTGTGGCCAGCGTCGATTCACCCGATCTCTGGGAGTCTGTCGGACTTTGGATGATCGACCTGCAAATTCGTCTGCGCGGGTCATTTTCAGGCTCCCAGATCGGCATCGTTCAAGCCGGATGGGGCCTGGCCTCGCGTGCTGCCACCAGGCTGGTGGCGGTGAGATCGCCGGTGACGTTGCCGGTGGTCGCGAACACGTCCGGGATGGTGTCGACCGCCAGCAGCAGGCCGAGGGCATCGACCGGCAGGCCGAGTGATTGGGTCACCGGCATCACCGTGGCCATGAAGCTGACCTGGCCCGGCAGACCGATGGAGCCAAGGCTGATGGCGACCGAAAGCGCGGCCGCGGAGGCGAGTTGCAGGCCGCCGAGCTCGATGCCATTGGCCCAGGCCACGAAGCAGGCGGCGGCGATGTACTGCACCGGGCTGGTGATGCGGAACAGCGTCACCGCCATCGGCAGGACGAGGGCGACGATGCCGCGCGGATGGTGCAGGCGCATCTCGGCACTCTCGATCATCGCCGGCAGGGTTGCGAGCGAGGATTGGGTACTGGCGGCAACGATCTGCGCCGGCAGGATGGCACTGGCAAAGCGTCGCGGTGATTCACGTCCTGCCAGCCACACCAGCGGATAGCAGGTGAAGGTCGCGCCCAGATAGAGCGCCACGAGCAGACCGATGTAGCCGGCAAGGGCGCCGATCACGCCGACGCCGGCTTCGCTGCAGACCACCAGCACGAGGGCGAAGACGCCGAGCGGGGCGACCAGCAGCATCGCGCGCACGATCACGATCATGGTGTCGGCGATGGCCTGGCACAGGTCGAGGATCTGCTGGCGGCGTGCCGTCTCGATCTTCATCAGGGCGAAGCCGAAGAACAACGCGAACACCACCACCGGCAGCATCGCGCCCTGCGCCGTGGCCATGATCGCGTTGCTCGGGATCACGTTGGAAATCCAGTCCGCGAACGAGGGCGCGGCGACCGCCGCCACCGGTGCACTGCCCTGGAGCGTGGCGGCAAGTCCGGGGTCGGCGGGAAAGAAGCCGAGGAGCAGTGGCGCGGCGATCGCGGCGTGGGCGGAGAAGCCGCCCAGCATCAGCACGAACACCAGCAGCGCGCGGCGCGCGACACGGCCCGAGGCTGCGGCATCGCTGGCACTTGCGACGCCGAGGATCACCAGCGCCAGCACCAATGGAACCACGGTCATTTGCAGTCCGGCCAGCCAGAGCTTGCCGATCGGGCGTGCGATCGCGACCGCCTGCGGGCTCAGGTTCGGCCACCAGCGTGCAAGACCCAGACCGATCGCCGCGCCGCAAACCAGGCCGATCAGGACGCGGGCAGTGGCACCGGGAATCCTCATCGACTCAGCCTCAGCGGTGGCAGGCGCCAGGCCGTTTCCAGGCGCGCGTATTCACTTTCCGGCAACAGCAGCAGCAGAGGCTGGCGTTGCGGGTCGAGCCAGGCGAGCAGGGTCTGCATCGTCGCCTCGTCCATCGCGGTACAGCCCGAAGTGGCCTCGCCCGGCTGGCGCCACAGGTGCATGAAGATGCAGCTGCCCTTGCCCGGGATCGCCTGCGGGTTGTGTGCGACTTCGAGGCCGAGGGCGTAGCGCTCGTCGCCGTCGTGGTGCAGATCAAGGCGCATCGGCTCGCTCGAACCCGCAACCGCGGCGGCGCCGACGACGCGTGCATCGACGATGCGGTTGTAGAGCGGTGACTCGACCACGTCGATGCACCAGTGGGTTTCGGCCATCGCCTGATAGGGCATCAGGCTGTGGCCGGTCGGGCCGTAGCCGAAGGCAGCCGGCAAGCGGAACACGCCAGCCGGTGAACGTCCGTCGCCTTCCTGCTTCTGCGGACCGGGCTGTGGCATCGGGTGCAGGCCGAGGCCCCAGGCCGTGCCATTGCGCCCGAGCGTGACCTCGGCGACACCCCCGACTTCCTGCCAGCCTGCGCCACGGCGTTCGTAGCGTTTCAGTTCGCCGCGCGGCGAATCCCAGTCCGGCGTCGTGACCACGACGAGCTGGTCCGCATTGGCGATCGGACTGGACGAGGCCAGCACCGGCGTGGGCGCTGGCAGGGGAGTCTCGATCACGCGGTTGCCGGCGCAGGCCGACAGAAGCAACACGAGTGCGACGCAGAGGTGACGGAGCAGGCGGCTGGACATTCAGAATCGATCCGGTTGTTCGAGATGCTCGCGGACGCGGGCAAAGGCCTCGCGGCGGACGCGCTGGGCCTGCCACAGGCGCAGCGCGATGCGGTCGAGGAGGTGCTGCATGGCGGTACGGAAGGCCATCGCTTCGATGTGTGGCTCGGCGGCGTGGGCCGAGACCAGCAGGGCGATGTCGGCGTGGCTGCGCAGCGGGTTGGCGGTATGCCGGGTGAGCGAGACGACCCGGCAGCGCGCACCCTGCGCAATCCGCAGCAGCGGCAGCAGTTCCGGCTGACTGCCGTGCTCGGACAACACCACGAGGACTTCCTCGCCGTCGAAGGCGAGCACGGCAGGCAGGGCGAGGGCAGGGTCGGTGTGGACGGTTGCGGCAAGACCGAACTGCGCCAGGCGATTGCCGAACAGGCTTGCGTGCAGGCCGTCCTCGCCCTGGCCGAAGACCAGGATGCGTGACGCGGCATCGAGCATCGCGGCGGCGGTGGCGAGTTGTTCGGACGGATTGACCAGGTCGGTTTCCTCGCGCGCCTCGCCCTTGGTGCGCCAGAGTTCGTCCGAGGGCGTGTGTTCGTCATCCTTCCCGCTGTCGTCCGGGTCGCCATTGCTGCCGGCACGTGCGAGTGCCTCGCCGATCGAGAACTTCAGGTCCGGATAGCCCTTGAAGCCGAGTTTCTGGCTGAACTTGACCACGCTCGACTGGCTGATGCCCAGCGCGCTTGCCAGTTGCTGCGAGGAATAGTCGCGCAGCAGGTGCGCATCGCTCAGGATGAAGTCGGCGATGCGCCGCTCGATTGCCGACATCTGGTCGCGCTCGGCGCGGATCCTGAGCAGGGACGACATGTTTCAGTACTGTCCCGAGGCGTGGACGTGATTCATGGCAGCGGCTCCAGGCCGTGAATCGTGCGGATGCCAAGTCCCGGTGCATCGCCCACCGAGATTTCCGATTCGTTGAAGCGCACGCCACCTTCCACCGGGTCGAACTGGCACAGCGAGGGCCCGTCAAGATCGATGCGGGTAATGGTAGCCGCCTTGGCCACCGCAAGATGCACCGCCGCGGCGACGGAGATGCTGCCTTCGAGCATGCAGCCGATCATGCACTCGACCCCGTGCAGTTCGGCGATGTCGGCGATGCGGACCGCGTTGGAAATGCCGCCGGTCTTCATCAGCTTGATGTTGACGATGTCGGCGGCACGCATGCGGATGAGGTCGATGACTTCGAGCGGCCCGAACACGCTCTCGTCGGCCATCACCGGGGTGTGGATGCGTTCGGTGACGTACTTCAAGCCTTCCAGGTCGCGTGCCTTGACCGGTTGTTCGAGCAGTTCGAGGCGCACGCCGGCGTCTTCGAGGGTGTGCATCGCGTGCACCGCCTGCTTTGCGCTCCAGCCCTGGTTGGCGTCCAGGCGCAGCAGGGCACGACCCTCGACCGCGGCGTGGATCGCACGGACGCGCTCGACGTCGAGGCCGATGTCCTTGCCGACCTTGATCTTGAGCGAACTGAAGCCGCGCTCGATTGCCGCGAGCGAGTCCGCCACCATCTTGTCGATGTGGTCCACGCTGATGGTGAGGTCGGTGGTGATGACTGGCTCGCCACCGCCGAGCATCTGGTAGAGCGGTGCACCGTGGAGCTGTGCCCAGAGGTCGTACAGCGCGATTTCGACCGCGGCCTTGGCGCTGGTGTTGCGTTCGAGCGCGTTCTGGATCAGCGCGACGTTGCGATTGAGGTCGACGATGTCGCGCCCGATCAGGCGCGGGCGGATCGAATGACGAATCGCCTCGATGATCGAGCCGTGGGTATCGCCGGTGATCACCGCCGTCGCCGCGGCCTCGCCGTAGCCCGTGTGGCCGGTGTCGGTGTGCACCGTCACGACGATGTCCTCGACCTGCTCGACGGTGCGCAGGGCGGTCTTGAACGGTGTTTTCAGCGGGATGCGGATCCATCCCAGGGTGATGTCGGTGATCTTCATTCGGAGTCCACGAGGCGAATGCGCTGGATGTTGGTGATGAAATCGACGTAGGGCGTGCCGGATTCGCCGAGCAGGGCGAAGAGTGGTGTGACCGAGACCTGGTTGAGCGTCACTGCGACCCGTTCGCCGGCAGCGTTGCGGTAGCGGGTGCCGGTGGTGTCGTGGATCAGCCAGATTTCCCCGTCCTCGTGGCCGATCACCATCATCACGTGGCCCGGGATGTAGATCAGATCGCCGACCTCCAGTGTGCGCAGCACGGCCATGCGCTTGCCGTGGTCGTCGGTCGGCTCGAAATGAATTCGGGCGAAAGCCGGCGACACGGCCTGGGCACTGGTGTTGCGCGGCAGCTCGACGCCGAAGCTGCGGTACACCTCGGAGACGAAGCCGCTGCAATCGCGGGTGCCGTAGGAATGACCCCAGCCGTAGCGCTCGCCGAGGAACTTGAAGGCCTGACGGATCAGATTGGCGCGGGTCAGCGGCAGGTAGGAGGTGTCGACGTCGGCGCTGCGTGGCACCAGGGCAGGTTCGATGCGCAGGCTGCCGTCGGGGTTGCGCGCGGGCAGGGCGACGACGTGGCTGGCGTAGGCGAGCTGGCCATTGACCGGACGCGCGATCGGCCAGTCGGGGATGAGTGGCAGACGCACGCCCATGTCGAGCACGAGCTCGGAAACCTCGGGCGCCTCCGGCGTGAACACGCTGCGCACCTGTGCGCCGGTGACGACCAGGGCGGGGCTGCGCGTGGCATGGTCGAAGACCTCGGCGCGGGCGCCGATCGCGATCGTGTCGGCCGCGATCCAGGCCGAGTAGAAGCGGCTGACGACGAACAGCCAGTGGCCATCACGGCTGGCGTGCAGCACCGCCACCGGCGTGCCGGGGAACAGCGCCGATTCCTGGAAGCGGTCGATGTCGGTGTCGCCCGCCTGCGAGAACACCCGCAGCGTGGTCGGAAAGCTGCGCAGGTCGCTGCGGCGCGTGACCAGGCCAAAGCGCAGCGGCACCTCGGCCGCAATCGCATCGAGTGCAAGCGCATCCTGCAATGCGCGCAGCGTCGCATCCGGCACGGCGCTGCCGCTGACATCGAACAGGGTGCGGCCCGGTGGCGTCGACAGGTCCTCGATGCGGGCGCGCACGTTCGCACCGGGCAGGCGGTCGGGCAGGTCGGCGAGATCGAATACATGCGAGTCCTGCTGCTGCAGGCGGAGGTTCTGCGCCGTGATCGCGGATGCGTCGAGCACGACGGTGTCGGGCGTTGCGAGCAGGCCGATCCAGTGCGCTGCAGTGATGCGTGTCGGTGTGACGCCGGGGACTGCGTTCGCGCCGACGACGGGCGTCGTGTTTGCCGGTGCGCGAGTCGTGGACGTGGCGCAGGCATTGAGCAGCAGGGCCAGGAACAACAGCGCGAGGCCGCGCGCCTGTCGTCGCGGCAAGGCCATTCGCTGGCCCGGATGGCGTCGCGTCATGGCGGCGTGAGGGTCCTGCTTCGTCATGCTCATGGCTCGAATTCGATCACGCACGTCAGGGTGGAGGCGATGGCACGGTCAAGAATAGATGTTTCGTAAACAGTAGCACAGCAGAATAAATTATTGACACCCTCTCCGAGTGCATGTTACATACCTGTTGTCGCAGTCGGCCGTCAGCCGTCATCGATGGCGGTCCGAAGCGAGTGTCGCAAGTTTGATCGGGGACATGGGGTGAATGCGGGAATGGGGCATGAGCCATACAGGAGAGCGGTTGCGCGCGTTCGGGGCGGCGTCGGAACGCTGCTGTGCGCACTGGTGCTGCTGGCCGGCTGTGCGGCGACGCTGCCGACGATGAAGGCCGCCACCGGAACGAGCGCCGATGCCGTGGCAGACATCCTGCGCAGCGCCGATGCCGGCGAGTTTGCCGCGGCCGATGTCGCGATCGAATCGGCCCTGGCGCGGGCCGATCTGACTCCGGAGCAGCGTGTGACGCTCGAATTCGAGCGCGAGCGCATGCGTCGCATCCGCATGGATTTCAGTCTCGATCGGGATGCAGCGCTGGCGCGGGTGCAGCGCATCGCTCCGGCGATCGATGCCGCACGCTTCGATGCCTTCGATGCGCAGGGCCTGCTTGAATCGATGCGGATCGATGGCAGCACGCACTGGTTCAACCGTGCGCCCTCGAACCTGTTTCGCCTCAGTGCCGAGGCGCGCGCCCTGCGTGCCGATCCGGACGCGCCGTTCCGCGATGGACCCTACGAGCGTCTGCAGCCGCATCATGCCGCGGTGCTGGCGGCGACCCGCCAGCAGGTCCGGCGTTTCGTCCTGCCGCAGCGCGTGCGCATCACCCAGAGCCTCGACGTGAACGCCGATGCAGTGCCGGCGGGCGAGACCGTGCGTGCCTGGATTCCCTATCCGCGTGCGATCCCGGGGCAACAATCGAACATCCAGTTCATCGCCAGCGAGCCGACCAACCCTCGCATCGCACCCGAAGCGACGCTGCAGCGCACGGTGTATCTCGAACGACCCGCAACGGCGGGCACGCCGACACGCTTTTCGATCACCTATGAACTCGACATCGCCGCCCAGCATCTCGATCTCGATGCCGCGAAGGTCGTGCCGACACCGCTCGACCCGACGCTCGCACCTTATCTTGCCGAGGAACCTCCGCACATCGTCTTCAGCGATGACATTCGCGCCTTCTCGGCGCGCGTCGTCGGCGAGGAGACTCATCCGCTGCGTGTGGCACGCAAGCTTTTCGCCGCCGTCGATGCGATTCCCTGGGCCGGTGCACGCGAATACTCGACCCTCCGCAACATCAGCGATTACGCCCTGCATGCCGGCCACGCCGATTGTGGCCAGCAGACCTTGTTGCTCATCACCCTTTTGCGGCTCAACGGCATCCCGGCGCGCTGGCAGTCGGGCTGGACTTTTTCCACCGCGGCGGATGACTACGCCAACCTGCACGACTGGGGCTGGTTGTTCCTCGCGCCCTATGGCTGGGTGCCGATGGACGTGACCACCGGCCTGCTCGACAGCGACGATGCGGGCCTGCGCGAGTTCTACCTCGGTGGCCTTGATGGCTATCGCATCGCCTTCAACGACGCCATCGCCACGCCGTTCGATCCAGCCAAGCAGTTCTTCCGTTCGGAAACCGTCGATTCCCAGCGCGGCGAAGCCGAATGGCGCGGCGGCAACCTGTACTTCGATCAATGGGATTACGGTTTCAGTGCCACGATCCTTCCTGCTGCATCATCAACCCCCGGAGACCCTCCATGAAGCGCACACCCCAGATCCGCAAGACCCTGCTCAGTCTTGCCCTCGGTGCCTGCCTGTCCACGCTCGCCGTCGCACCGGTGCTTGCCCAGAGCGCCATGGGTGCGATCGCCGGGCGTGCCAATGCCGGTGATCAGATCATCCTCGTCAACAACGCCACCGGTGCGACCCGCACGGTCACGGTGTCGAATGATGGTACCTACCGCCTCAGCCAGTTGCCCGTGGGCGACTACAGCCTGCGGGCCGCACACGATGGCAATGCCATCGGCGAGCCGATCACGGTGACGGTGGCCCTGGGCGGCACGACCACGGTCAACCTCGATGCCGGTGGCGCGATCGCCAATCTCGATCGCATCACCGTGGTGGCGGATCGTGTGATCAATCGGGTCGACGTGTATTCGACCGAGTCGGCCACCAACATCACCCGCGAGGAATGGCAACGCCTGCCGGTGGATCAGAATCTGGGTTCGCTGGCGTTGCTGGCGCCGGGCGTGGTCTCGTCGGGTGCGACCTTCGGCGGTCTCACCTTCGGCGGTTCGTCGGTGGCCGAGAATGCCATCTACATCAATGGACTCAATGTCACGGACCCGTATCGCCGCCAGGGTTTTTCCTCGATCCCGTTCAACTTCCTGCAGGAAGTCCAGGTCAAGACCGGTGGCTACTCGGCCGAGTTCGGGCGCAGCACCGGTGGCGTGATCAACGCGGTGACGCGCTCGGGCGGCAACGAGTTCCAGTCCGGCGTCGAACTCACCCTCGAACCCTCGGGCTGGGCCTCGGCAATGAAGGACCACTACCACCGTGACGGCACCCTGGACGAGCGCGATCGCACCAGCCGCGACACCAGTCCGTACTACAAGGCCAATGTCTGGGCCTCCGGCGCGATCGTCAAGGATCGACTGTTCTTCTTCGGCATGTTACGAGTGGCGCGGCGCCAACTCGCAGGACATCGACAGCACCGAGGCATGGAAGAGCAAAAGTGACAACGGCTTCTGGGGCGGCAAGATCGACTGGCGCATCAACGATGACCACCTGATCGAGCTGCTCGGCTTTTCCGACAAGGCCGATTCGGTCACGACCTACTACGACAACTACGACTGGACCAGTGATGACCTCGGCGATGCGGCGGGCGACAGCTCCGGCGCATCGGGCGGCGACAACTGGTCGGCGACCTATACCGGACACTTCGGTGACAACTTCGTCGCCAAGGCGATGTACGGTGTCAACAAGCGCAGCGTCGTCAGTGCCAGCCCGCTGGACGGCGACTGCAGCATCATCACCCGCTCCGGCTCCTACACCGGCGCCTTCGGGCCGGCGACGATGGCCGAAGGCTGCCATCCGACCAACAGCAGCATCAACAGTCGTTATGACACCCGCGATGCCGCGCGGCTCGATTTCGAATGGACCCTCGGCAGTCACCTGCTGCGCTTCGGTGCCGATCAGGAGGTGATGGACTCCAGCAGTTCGGTGCGCTATCCCGGCGATGGCATGAGTTACCAGGCGCAGGCCGCCACGCCCGGTGGCGAGTTGCCGAACGGTGCCTTCGTGCCCGTTGGCGTCACCGCGATCGTCGATGCGCGCCGCTACATCACCGGTGCGCCGGTTTCGACCAAGGCGCAGGCGCTGTATGTCGAAGACAACTGGAACCTCACGCCGAACCTGTTGCTCAACCTCGGCGCGCGCGTCGACAAGTTCCACAACACCCTGGCCTCGGGCGCGACCTTTGCCGAGGCCGATTTCTCCGACATGTTTTCGCCGCGCCTGGGCTTCAGTTGGGACATGAGGGGCGATGGCACGACCAAGCTGTTCGGCAATGCCGGTCGCTACTACATCCCGCTGACCAACAAGCTCACCGACTACTTCGGCGGCGGCACCACCGACGAGCACACCTACTACGTCCTCAACGGCTGGACCACGCACCAGCATCCGGTCACGGGCGCGCCCTACCTTCTGCCCAACCTCGGCCCGCAGATCGGCCCGGTCAACACCGAAATGAATGCGCCGGCGCCCGATGATGTCAGTACCGCGGTCGCGCGCGACCTCAAGCAGGTGTTCCAGGACGAGGTCATCCTCGGCTTCCAGCAGGCCATCGACCAAGCCTGGTCGTACGGCGTCAATGCCACCTACCGGCGCATGACGCGCGCGGTCGAGGACGTGCGCATCAACCACGTCGCAGGCTGCGACTGGTATTCCGGCGACTGGCCGATCATCAACCCCGGCGAGACGAACACGCTGTGGTGTCCCGATACCGAAAGCTGGGTCGAGTTCGACTCTTCGCAGGATGGCTACAAGGCGCTCGGCAGCGGCACCATCATGGGCTATGCCAAGCCGCGGCGGACCTACAAGGCGATCGAGGTCCAGCTCGACCGCGCCTGGGACGATGTCTGGGCGTTCAATCTCAGCTACGTCTGGTCGCGCAGCGAAGGCAACATGGAAGGGCCGGTGAATTCGGATACCGGCTATGCCGACACCAACCTCGTGCAGTACTACGACCATCCGGCGGTGAACGAGCGCTACGGCGTGCTGTTCAATGACTATCGTCATCAGATCAAGCTGCGCGGCAGCTACAAGTTCAGCGACATGTGGAGCGTCGGCAGCACGCTTTCGGTACGCTCCGGCGGGCCGATCACGGCCTTCGGCGTGGTCTGGCCGAACGATCGGCGCAGTGCCGGAGGTCCCGGCGAGTACAGTGGCGGCGGCTCGGGCTGGCTGTGCGTGGCGAACTGCTCCGACTGGCAGAATCGCCAGTTGGTCTGGAGCGAGCGCGGTGCGTTCGGGCGCATGCCGTGGGTCTACGACCTCGGAGCCAACGTGACCTGGACGCTGCCGGTCGAAGGCATCGACCTGAAGGCGCGGCTGTCGGTCTACAACCTGCTCAACCGGCAGACGGTCGTCAACGTGCATTCGCGCTACGAGGGCCAGCCCGGCACGCAGTTGCCATACTTCGGTCAGGGCACGCGCTGGCAGTCGCCGCGCTTCACCCAATTGGTCGTGACCTGGAACTTCTGATGCAGGACAGGCGCCGGACCTGATCCGGCACGGTGCAATGCGTCGGGGTTGCGGTTCGATCGAGCCGTGGCCCCGACGAGCCCCCCGAGAGAGGCAGGTGTGTGACTCTCTCCGCATTCGGGCGACTCGTTTCCGGGTCGCCCGCTTTTTTGGAACGAAGATGCCTGCGTCCGATCCGGCAACCGTGCACGAACTGCTCGATGGCGTGGACCCACAAACGCTCGTGCAGCGCGAGGGAACGCCGCTCTATGTCTATTCGGCCCGGGCCATGCGCAGCCGCATCCGCGCCCTGCGGGCCGCGCTCGCCGGTCTCGACGCCGGTATCCGCTACGCCGTCAAGGCCAATGGCAATGTCGCGATCCTGCAACTGCTCGCGGCCGAGGGTGCGGGCGCCGACATCGTCTCCGCCGGCGAACTTCAGCGCGCCCTGCGCGCCGGGATGGATGCCGGGCAGATCGTGTTTTCCGGCGTCGGCAAGACCGATGCCGAGATCCTCGTGGCGCTCGACGCCGGCATCGAGCGCTTCAACGTCGAGTCACGCGCCGAGCTGGAATCGATCCAGCGCCTTGCCGCCACGCGTGGCGTCGTGGCGCGAGCTTCGGCGCGGATCAATCCCGATGTCGATGCCCGTACCCACGCCAAGATTTCCACCGGCCGGGCGGAAAACAAGTTCGGTGTTTCGCTCGACGAGGCGCGGGCATGGTTCGCCAGTGCGGTCGAGCGGCCAAACGTGTGCCTCGACGGCCTGCACATGCACATCGGCTCGCAACTGCTGGACCTGGCGCCGGTCGAGGAGGCGCTCGCCCGCCTCGCAGGGTTCTGGCGCGAACTGGAGGCTGCCGGCCATGCCATCGCCAGCATCGATGTCGGTGGTGGTCTCGGGGTGCGCTATCGCGAGGGCGAAAACGCGCCGGATGCGGTGCGCTACGCGGCACTGATCCGGGTCGCGCTGGCGGGATTCCGTGGACGCATCCTGGTCGAGCCTGGACGCTGGCTGGTGGCCGAGGCCGGCCTGCTGCTCAGTCGCGTGGTGCTGGAAAAACAGGGGGCGACGCGCCGCTTCCTTGTCCTCGATGCGGCCATGAACGATCTGTTGCGCCCGAGCCTCTACGATGCCTGGCACGACATCGTGGCGCTGGTTTCCGAGGCGCGGGAGATCGTGGCCTGCGATGTCGTCGGCCCAGTCTGTGAAACCGGCGACACCTTTGCGCGGGCGCGCATGCTGCGCCGCTGCCATGCCGGAGAACTGGTGGCAATCCTCGGCGCAGGCGCGTACGGTGCCTCGATGGCGTCGAACTACAATTCAAGGCCGTTGCCGGCCGAAGTGCTGGTGGAGGATGGACGTTACGCCGTGATCCGTCATCGCCAGGATTTCGCCGCCATGCTCGCCGGCGAACACCCCGTCACCGAATGGAAACACGCATGAAGCCGATCACCGCAATTTCTCTTGCCGCCCTGGCCCTGGTTCTGCTGGGCGGATGTGGCGCACCCCAGGCTCCAAGCCCGACGGCAGCACCGGAGACGCCGGCGGCAGCCGCGACACCGACAGCCGAAGCGCCACGCCCGCTGACCCTCGACACCCACATCGACATTCCCGACGATTACATGCACGAGCCGCGCTACGACGGCAGTGGTGAGAGCGAATTGCAGGTCGATCTCGGCAAGATGAAGACCGGCGGTCTCGATGCAGCCTTCCTCATCGTCTATGTCGACCAGGGACCGTTGACGCCGGAAGGCTGGGCCACCGCCGCGGCGCAGGCGGACCGCAAGTTCGACGCGATCTCGATGCTGCTGACGAAGGCTCGCGATCGCGCCGCCGCGGCACTCGGTCCGCAGGACGTGCGCGACAACCATGCCAAGGGTCTGGCCTCGATCGCGATTGGCGTGGAAAACAGCTACTCGCTCGGGCACGATCTGGGGCGCATCGATGCAGCCTTTGCCAAGGGTGCGCGCTACCTCGGCCTCGTGCACATCGGCAACAACGACCTGTGCACCAGTTCCATGCCCAACGACACGCTCGGCGAACCGGCGCACAACAGTGCCGGCGACACCGGCATGAGCGATTTCGGTCGCGCCGCAGTGGCGCGGGCGAATGCGCTGGGGATGATGGTCGATGTCTCGCATTCCTCCGACGCCTGCGCGCGCGCCGCGCTGGAGGTCTCGAAGGCCCCGATCATCGCCTCGCATTCCTCGGCGCGCGCCATCACCGATCATCCACGCAACCTGCCGGACGATCTGATTCGCGCAATCGCCGACAAGGGCGGAGTGATCCAGGCCGTGGCCTTCAGCGGTTACATCAAGGACGATCCGACGCGACGCGCGGCGATCGAAGCGCTGCAGCAGGAGGTTGCGCATCAGGCCGGCGACGCCGAGTTCGACTGGCTCAAACACGAGCAATTGCCGGCGATGATCGATGGCATGAAGCGGATCGAACGGGAATACCCGCGTGCCAACCTCGATGACTATGTTGCCCACATCCGCCATCTGGTCGAGGTCGCCGGCATCGACCATGTCGGCATGGCCTCGGACTTCGACGGCGGTGGCGGCATCATCGGCTGGATGGATGCCTCGGAAACCGGCAATGTCACTGCTGCATTGCGGCGAGCGGGCTTCAGCGAGGAGGACATCGGCAAGCTCTGGGGCGGCAACCTGCTGCGGGTCTGGCAGGCCGCGATCGATGCGGCCGAACCGGCGAACACGGTCGTGCCGCAGGTGCCGACGACGTGAAGCCGGCGATGGCCGGCGTTGCGGTCGCACTGCTGCTGGCGCTGGTGCCGGCACGGGCCCACGAACCGCCGTCCGGCCCGCTGCCGGCCGTGGCCGAGCGCCTGGCGCGCGAGGCGGTCGCGCACTACCACTTGCCCGGTCTGGCGATCGGCGTGGTCGAGGATGGCAAGGTCGTCTTCGTGCAGGGCTACGGCGAGCGCCTTGCCGGCAGTGGCGAGGCGGTCGATTCGCAGACCCTGTTCAAGATCGCTTCCAACAGCAAGGCGATGACTGCGGCGCTGCTGGCACGGCTGGTCGATCAGGGCAAGCTGCGCTGGGACGATCCGCTGCTTCGCCATCTGCCTGATTTCCGCATGCATGATCCCTGGGTGACGCAGAACTTCCAGGTGCGCGACCTGCTGATCCATGCCAGCGGCCTTGGCCTGGGTGCCGGCGATCTCATGCTCTGGCCCGAGCCGAACGATTTCAGTCGCACCGATGTGCTCGCCGGACTTGCGCACCTCAGGCCGGCGTCGAGCTTTCGTTCGCACTATGCCTACGACAACCTGCTCTACATCGTCGCCGGCGAGCTTGCGGCCAGGGTCGGGGGCGACAGCTACGAACACCTGCTCGAACGTGAAGTATTCAAGCCGCTTGGCCTGAGTCGCTGCCGGGTCGGCGGATTTTCCCGCGATGCGGTCGGCAACATCGCCCAGCCGCATCGTCGCGGCGCCGATGGCAACGTGCCGGGACAGGTCGATGTCGAGGTCGTGCCGGAACAGGTGTCTGCCGCTGCCGGTGGCGTGCGTTGCAGTCTCGACGACATGCTGACCTGGATGCGCAACTGGCTCGACCCCGAACTCACGCCCGGTTGGCTCTCGACCGAACAGCGTCGCGCCATCACCTCGCTGCAGATGCCGATGCCGGTGAGCGAGCGCGATCGACGCTGGGAAAACCTGCACCTGCGCGGCTATGGCTACGGTTTGCGCATCTCCGATCCGTACGGCCAGTATCGCGTCGGCCACACCGGCACGCTCGATGGCATGTATTCGGCCATGGCGATGTTCCCGGAGCGGCGCAGCGGCTACGTCTTCCTGATCAACGGCGAGGCCGACGAGGCCCGTGCCGTGCTTGAGGCGGCGCTGTCGCGGATCATTGCCAAGCCAGGTTCGGGCGTGGCGATCGAGTCGTTTGCGCTCGACCTCGAACACCATCGCACGGCACCGGCTGCGGCACCGGCTGCGCTGGTTCGCGAAAAGGTCGTGCCGACGGATGTTGCCGGCATCCTCGGCCAGTACGAGGATGCCTGGTTCGGACCGATCCGCCTGTGCCCGGCGGCAGACGAGGTGCAATGGATCTCGCTGAAGTCGCCGCGCCTGCGCGGCACGCTCTGGCGCGCCGATGGACGTCTCCTCGTCGCCTGGGACGATCCGGGCATCCATGGGGCCGATGCCTGGCTCGATCCGGGCGAAGGCGAGGGTGGTGCCCAGGTGCTGGCACTGCAGGCGATCGACCCGGAGCTCGATTTCAGCTTCGACTTTCAGGATCTCGCCCCGCGCCGGCAGCGTGCCTGCGACTGAGATCGCTGCCGCGAGGATTCTGCACACGCGGATTGTGCCGTTTCCGCCGCACGCGCATGGATTCCTGCCTAGACTGGCGCTGCGTTCTGCCGCGATGATGGCGGCATGTCGATCACGCGCCTGCACTACCTCGATTCCCATACCGGCGGTGAACCCACCCGGCTGGTGCTCGATGGCTTCCCCGATCTCGGCCTCGGTCCGATGGCCGAGCGCCGCGCCCGCTTCGCCCGCGACTTCGATCACCTGCGTCGTGCCATCGTCTGCGAGCCACGTGGCTCGGACGTGCTGGTCGGCGCCCTGCTGCTGCCGCCGGAGCATCCCGATTCCATTGCCGGGGTGATCTTCTTCAACACCGTCGGCACGCTCGGCATGTGTGGCCACGGCAGCATCGGCGTGGTGCGCAGCCTGCACCACCTGGGCCGCATCGAGCCCGGCACGCACTGGCTGGACACGCCGGTCGGACGGGTGCGCACGGTCTTGCACGCCGATGGCCGGGTCTCGATCCGGAACGTGCCCTCGTATCGGCACGCGCACGCGGTCGAGATCGAGGTTCCCGGGTACGGGCGGGTGCGTGGTGACATCGCCTGGGGTGGCAACTGGTTCTTCATCACGCCGGACTCGCCCTGTGCGCTGGAGCCGGGGCGTTGGCGCGAATTGACCGGTTTCACCGTGGCGGTGCGCACCGCTCTGGAGATCGCTGGCATCACCGGCGCCAACGGTGAAGAGATCGACCACATCGAGATCAACCGGGCGTCGCCGACGGCTGATGCACGCAACTTCGTGCTGTGCCCCGGGCTGGCCTGGGATCGCTCGCCCTGTGGCACCGGCACCAGCGCCAAGCTGGCCTGCCTGGCCGCCGATGGCGTGTTGGCGGCCGGCTCGGCCTGGCGTCAGGAGAGCCTGATCGGCAGCGTCTTCGAGGCCAGTTGGGAGGCGGATGCACAGGACCGCATCCGCCCGACCATCACCGGCACGGCGCACGTCACCGCGCAGGGTGATCTGCTGCTCGACCCCGACGATCCCTTCGTGCACGGATTCGTCTGAATCCGTTTTCCATCATCTCGCCGGCCCCGCCGGCAAAGACTCAGGAGCATTGACATGGCCAATTCCGCTTTCTGGCGCGGCGTCATTCCCGCGATCACCACGCCGTTCAACGACGATGGCTCGATCGACCACGCCTTCCTCGCCCGCCACGCCAATTTTCTGATCGATGCCGGTTGCAGCGGCATCGTGCCGCTGGGTTCGCTTGGCGAAGGCGCCTCGCTCGCGTTCGAGGAGAAACTCGCCGTCGTCGCAACCCTGGTGCAGGCGATCGGTGATCGCGCGCCGGTGATTCCCGGCATCGGCGCAGCCACGACCGCCGAGGCGGTCAAACTCACCCGGGCGGTTGCGGACCTCGGCGCGCGCGGCCTGATGGTGTTGCCACCCTACGTGTATTCCTCCGACTGGGCCGAGATGGGTGCGCATGTGCGTGCGATCGTCGAGGCGAGCGCGCTGCCTTGCATGCTCTACAACAACCCGGGCGCCTACCGGACCGATTTTTCGCCCGCCCAGATCGCCTGGATGGCCAGCACCTATCCGAACGTGGAAGCGGTGAAGGAAACCTCGGGCGACATCCGGCGTTTCAGCGAGATTCGCGAGCAGGTCGGTGATCGCCTCGATCTGCTGGTCGGCATGGACAATGCCATCGTCGAGGGACTGGGCGCCGGTGCGACCGGCTGGATCGCGGGCCAGGTGAATGCGCTGCCGAAGGAGTCGGTGCGATTGTTCGAACAGGCGCGTGACGGGGGCTGGAAGGCAGCGGCGGAGTTGTATCGCTGGTTCCTGCCGCTGCTGCGCATGGACGTGGTGCCCAAGTTCGTGCAGTTGCTGAAACTCACCCAGGCCGAATTCGGCATCGGCAGCGAGGCCGTGCGGGCGCCGCGCCTGCGGCTCGATGGTGCGGAACGCGAGGGCGCGCTGGCCCTGATCGCCCGGGCGCGTGCGACGCGGCCGGAGCTTTGAGATGGAGGCCGAGCTTGCTCCCGTCCTGATCGGTTCCGGCTGGCGTCCGGCGCAGTCGGTCGGCCGCTTCCGCGCGCTTGATCCGAGTACCGGTGAGGCGGTCGGCGCGATCTTCCCGATCTCCGCCGCTGCGGACCTGGAAGCGGCGCTGGCCGCGGCCATGGATGCCGCGCCGCAACTCGCGGCACTCGCACCCGAGGCCATTGCGGACTTCCTCGACGCACACGCTGCGGGCATCGAGGCGGCCGCGGCGGAACTGGTCGCGATCGCGAGCCTGGAAACCGCCCTGCCTGCGGCGACGCGTCTGGCCGACAACGAATTGCCACGCACCACCCGGCAGTTGCGCCTCGCCGCCGCCGCGGTGCGGGCGCGCAGCTGGACCCAGCCGGTGATCGATACCGCGGCCGGCCTGCGCAGCGCGCTTGGCCCGCTGGGCAAGCCGGTGGCGGTGTTCGGCCCGAACAACTTTCCGCTCGCCTTCCATGCACTGGCCGGCAGCGACTTCGCCTCGGCGATCGCGGCGCGCAATCCGGTGATCGGCAAGGCTCATCCGTCGCATCCGGGTACCAGTCGCCTGCTCGGTGACATCGCCTTGCGCGCGGCGCGGCAGGCCGGCCTGCCCGAGGGCAGTGTGCAGATGCTCTATCACTTCGCGCCCGAGACAGGCCTCGAGTTCTGTGCCGACCGGCGCCTGGGTGCGATCGGCTTCACCGGCAGCCGTACCGCCGGACTGGCCTTGAAGGCGGCCGCGGACCGAGCGGGGATCCCGTTCTTCGCGGAGCTGTCGGCGGTGAATCCGGTCTTCCTCCTGCCCGGCGCGCTGGCCGAGCGCGGTGCGGCGCTGGCGCGGGACTACTTCGCCTCCTGCACCCTTGGCAGCGGCCAGTTCTGCACCAATCCGGGCCTCCTGATCGTGCCCTGCGGCGCGAACGGCGATGCCTTCGTGCAGGCTGCCGCGGCGCAGTTCGATGCGGCGGCGCCCGCCATGGTGTTTTCCGAGTCGGTGCTTGTCGGCCTGGAAACGAGCGTCGCCACCCTGCGCGCCGCAGGTGCGGGCGTGCTCGCGGGCAAGGCCCGACGCGAGGCACCGGGCTTGCGCTTTGCACCAAGCCTTCTCGGTGTTGATGCCGAAACTTTCCTGCGTGATCCGACAGCACTCCAGACCGAGGCCTTCGGGCCGGTCGGCCTGATCGTGCGCGCCGCCGACGAAACCGCGATGCTGGCCATCGTCGAGGTGCTGGAGGGCAGCCTCACCGGCAGCATCCATGCCGGTGCTGCGGATGCCGCGTTTGCAGCCCGGCTTGCGTCGCGTCTGCGTCCGCGTGTCGGCCGCCTGATCGCGGACCGGATGCCCACCGGCGTCGCGGTGAGTGCGGCGATGAACCACGGCGGGCCGTACCCATCGACCAGCGCGGCGGGCTTCACCGCCGTCGGCATGCCCGGCGCGATCCGCCGCTTTGCCGCCCTGCATGGCTACGACCACGTGCCCGATGCGTGGCTGCCGGAGGAGCTGCGCGACACCAACCCGCAACGGGTCTGGCGTATCGTGGATGGCGTGCCCACCTGTGCCGGACTGGAACACGAATGAGCGGCGCCGATCCCGAGGCGCGACTGCGCGCCCTGCACGAACGCGAATGGGCCTGGTATCGGCAGGAGTTCGCCGGTGCCGACGACGAGGACCATGTTGCCGCGGCCGCCGATCACCTGCCGCGCGTCGATGCCGCGACGCAGGCCACGCGCACTGCATACTGGCAGGCCGTGCTGGCCGAGCTGGAAACGATTCCGCGCAGCGCGCTGGGTGCGGGCGCACAGGTCGATGCGCAGGTATTCGAGGCGCGCATCCGCATCCTTCTCGATGACCAGGCGTTTCGTGCCTGGGAGTTGCCGTTCAACAGCGACACCGCGTTCTGGAGCAACCTCGGCTTCACCGCGCGCCGGCCGTTCGAGGAGCGTGCCGATGCCGAGCGCTACCTCGGCATTCTCGATGACATTCCGCGTCATTTCGACGAGCAGATCGAGAACCTGCGTGCCGGTCTGGCACGCGGCTTCAGCCTGCCGCAGGCCGTGATGGCCGGGCCGTTGTCGAGCCTCGCGCAGGTGCTCGAAGCCGCGTCGATCGAGGACAGCCTGTTCTACAGCCCGTTCCGCGCCTTGCCCGTGCGCATCCCGGCGAACGCCCATGCCGGCCTGCGCGAGGCGGCACGCGAGCGCATCGAGCGTCGGGTGCTGCCGGCCTGGCGCGGACTGGAGCGGTTCCTGCGCGAGCAATACGCGCCGGCCGCGCGACGCACGATTGCCGCCCGTGACCTGCCTGATGGCGAGGCGTATTACCGCCATTGCATCCGCAAGTTCGTGACCCTCGATCGGGAACCGGAAGCGATCCACGCGCGTGGTCTTGAAGAAGTGGCGGCGATCCAGCAACAGATGGACGAGGCGATGGCCGAGGCCGGTTTTACCGGGTCGCGAGCAGCCTTCTTCGAATACCTGCGCCATGATCCGCAGTTCTACACCAGCAGCGCCGAGGACCTGCTCCGGCACGCGGCCTGGATCATGAAGCGGGTGGACAACGTGATCGGCCGTTTCATCGGCCTGCTGCCACGCACGCCGGTGGCCCTGCATCCGGTACCCGACGAACTCGCACCGCACTACACCGCCGGCCGCGGCGGGCCGGGGCTGTACCTGGTGAATACGTACAACCTGGCGATCCGGCCGCTCTACACGCTGCCGGCACTGACCCTGCACGAGGCCGTGCCCGGCCACGGCATGCAGATGGCCTTGGCGGCCGAGTTGGAGGATCTGCCGGAGTTCCGTCGCCACAGTCACCTGTCCGCGTATGTCGAGGGCTGGGCGCTGTACTGCGAGTGGCTGGGGCAGGAGATGGGCCTGTACCGCACGCCGCACGAGCGCTTCGGCATGCTGGTGTTCCAGATGTGGCGCGCCTGCCGCCTGGTGGTCGATACCGGCATCCACGGCTTCGGCTGGAGTCGGCAGCAGGCGATCGACTACATGCAGGCCAATACCGCACTTTCAGCCGAGGAAATCCGCAGCGAGGTGGACCGTTACATCGCCTGGCCGGGGCAGGCGTTGTCCTATTACCTCGGATATCTTGCGATCCGCGATGCGCGCGAACGTGCAGAGCGGGCACTCGGCAGCGGCTTCGACCGGCGCGCCTTCCACGACCTCGTGCTCGGCCTGGGCTCGGTGCCCTTGTCGGTGCTGGAAGCCCGGGTCGATGGCTGGATCCGGCAGCAGGCACGCTGAGTCACGGCAGGCAGCGGAGACAGGCGATGAAACCGCAACGGCGTCTTTCCATCCTCACCCTGCCACTTGCCATCGCCTGTGCCGATGCGGCCTGTGCCGATCTCATCTTCGCGTCGGGCTTCGAGACGCCGGCTTGCAGTCATTACATCGCCGGCAATGGCAATGATGCCAACGACGGCAGCCTCGCCGCGCCCTGGCGCTCGCTCCAGCATGGCGTGGACACGGTGAGTGCGGGAGCCGTGGTCTGCGTGCGTGGCGGCATCTACCACGAGCGAGTGACGATCAGTCATTCCGGCAATCCGGTCGCAGGGCCGATCACCCTGCGTTCGATGCCGGGCGAGAGTGCCGTGCTCGATGGCACGGGCGTGCCGCTTCCCGGCGAGACCGGCCTGATCACCGTGCTGGACGCCAGTCATGTCGTGGTGCGCGGCTTTGAACTGCGCAACGATGTCAGCGCGAGCGCTGCCAAGGTGCCGATCGGAATCCTCATCAGTGGTGCCGGCAGCCACGTCGAGGTGCTCGACAACCATATCCATGACATCCGCAATACAGCGCCGGGCTGCTCGGCCAATGCCTATGGGCTCAAGGTGGAAGGCACGCGTGCACCGCAGTCGATCAATCAGCTGCTGATTGCCGGCAACGAGATCGACCATCTCGTCACCGGCTGCAGCGAATCGCTCACCCTCAACGGCAATGTCGAGTATTGGGTGGTGCGCGACAACCATGTGCACCACGTCAACAACATCGGCATCGATGCGATCGGTTTCGAGGGCACGGCTCCCGATCCGGCTTACGATCAGGCACGCAACGGCGTGATCGCCGGCAACCAGGTGCACGATGTCAGTTCCTGGGGCAATCCGGCCTATGGCAACGAATACGCTGCTGGCGGCATCTACGTCGATGGTGGCCACGACATCGTGATCGAACGCAACCTCGTGCATCACGCCGATCTTGGCATCGAGATCGCCGGCGAGCATGCCGGGACCAGCAGCCACGACATCCTCGTGCGCAACAACCTGATCCATTCGAGCCATTCCGCCGGCATCTCGATCGGCGGCTACGATGCCGCGGTCGGCGGCAGCGAGCGCGTCACGATCGTCGGCAACACCCTGTTGCGCAACGACGTGCAGGCCACCGGCTCGGGTGAGTTCCAGATCCAGTACCACGCCCATGCCAACCGCTTTGCCAACAACCTCGTCGTCGCCGGCGTGCAGGGCCTGTTCCTCAATGCCTTCACCGGCGACAGCCCCGATCCGGTGGCGCTCGACCACAACCTCTACTGGAATGTGGATGGCAGCGACCGGATCTGGATCTGGCAAGGTGCCGAACACGACAGTTTTGCGGCCTGGCGCAGCGCGTCCGGGCAGGATGTCGATTCGCTCATGGCCGATCCGCGGCTGCTTGATCCCGCGACTGCGGATGTCTGCCTCCAGCCGGGCTCGCCGGCGCTCGATGCGGGCATCGACCTCGGTGTCGGCATCGTCGGAGCGCTGGATCTGCTCGGGCACCCGCGGGTGCGCGGAGCCGACATCGACATCGGGGCCTGCGAGCAATGAGTTCCATCGAACGGATGGTCGTGCCACACGCCTTGCCACGGCGCAGCGATGACGAATCCACCACCACGATCGCGGTGGTCGGCGGCGGCATCGTCGGCACGGCCTGCGCCCTGCGTCTGCAGGCCGGTGGTCACGCGGTCACGGTGTTCGATGACGATGCCGACGGCCAGGCGGCGTCCTGGGGCAATGCCGGGCACATCGCGACCGAGCAGGTCGCGCCGCTGGCTTCGCTCGCGCTCCTGCGCTCGGCACCGCGCCGCCTGTTTGCCTTCGGCGGACCGCTCGACCTGCGCCAACCGTGGCGATTGACGCGCTGGCTCGTCGGCTATCTCGCGGCGTGCGCGCCATCGCGGCACCGGGCCGGCCGTGCTGCGCTGCGCGAACTGCTGGTGGCGGCGATGCCGGCATGGCGGGATTTCGTCGAGGATCTCGGCGCACCGGATCTGCTGTGCGAATCCGGCCATCTGGTGTGCTGGGGCAGCGTGCGTGCGGCCCGCTCCGGCCGTGCGGCCTGGCGTGCCGCCGACATCGGCAGCGCCGCGATCGCGCCGCTGTCGCCGGAGCTTCAGACCGGACTGGCGCGCGTCCTGAAGCAGCCGCCCGCCGCCGCCATCGCCTTCACCGGTACCGGCCAGATCATCGACCACGCGCGTCTGCGCCGCTGCATCAGGGAGCGCTTCGGCGTGCGCGGTGGCGAATGGTGCGAGGCCACGGTGACGGCGCTGGAAAAGCGCAACGATGGCGCCTGGGATGCCGTGCTGGCCGATGGTTCGGCGCGGCGGTTCGCACAGGTGGTGGTTTGCGCCGGCGTGCGTTCGGCCGGCTTGCTTGAACCTTCGGGCTGGCGCCGGCCGCTGTTGGCCGAACGCGGCTACCACCTGCACTGGTCCGAGCATGACTGGCCCTCGGACCTGCCGCCGGTGGCGTTCGAGGATCGCTCGGTGATCGCGACGCGCTTCGACAGCGGCCTTCGCCTCGCCGGCTTCGTCGAATACGCGCCGCTCGATGCGCCCGCCGATCCACGCAAGTGGGAGGCACTGGCGCGACACGCCAGGGAACTCGGCCTGCCGGTGCGCGGCACACCGCAACGCTGGTTCGGGGCGCGCCCGACCTTGCCCGATTACCTGCCCGCGATCGGCGAGTTGCCGGGCCATCGTGGCCTGTTTCATGCCTTCGGGCATCAGCACCTCGGCCTGACCCTGGCGCCGATCACGGCGCTGCGGATCGAGGCACTGGTGCGTGCCGATCTGGCCCGACCGGCGTCTTGATCAACCCACGCGACGCGGTGGTCGTGTTTCCGTGCGCGGTCCGTGCGGACGTGCAGTCGGGGTGTGCTGCGTCGAGGGCCGTGCCGGCTTGCCGCCGTCGCGGCGCGCCTGCGGATTGGCCGGGCGCGGGCGCGCATTGCGTTGTGCCGGGGCATGGCCGGGCCGGCGTGCCGCCTTGAGCGAGCCACCGAACTGGATTGGACGCGAGGGTTCGTAGCCGGCAATGGCTGCCAGTTCCAGCTCCTGGTCGAGCAGGCGCTGGATGTCGCGCAGCAGCGGGCCTTCCTCCGGCGCGACCAGCGAGATCGCCTCGCCGCTGCTGCCGTTGCGGCCGGTGCGGCCGATCCGGTGCACGTAGTCCTCGGCCAGGGTCGGCATGTCGAAGTTGACCACCAGTGGCAGATCCTCGATGTCGATGCCACGCGCGGCGATGTCGGTCGCCACCAGCACCGTGATCTTGTTCGACTTGAAGCCGTCGAGTGCCTTGACCCGCGCGCTTTGCGACTTGTTGCCGTGGATCGCGGCGCTGCGCACGCCGGATTTTTCGAGGAATTCGGACAGGCGGTTGGCACCATGCTTGGTACGGGTGAAGACCAGGGTCTGGCGGCGGCTGTCCTGCGCGATCAGGTGCAGCAGCAGGTCGCGCTTGCGGGTCATGTCGACCGGGTGGACGCGATGGGTGATGGTCGCGACGACGCTGTTCTGCGGGGTCACCTGGACTTCGGCCGGCTCACGCATGAACTTGTGCGCGATCTCCTTGATCTCGGGTGCGAAGGTGGCCGAGAACAGCAAGGTCTGACGGCCCTGCTGCGGCAGCATCGCGAGGATGCGCCGGATCGAGGGCAGGAAGCCCATGTCGAGCATCCGGTCGGCCTCGTCCAGCACCAGGATCTCGATGCGCGAGAGGTCGAGATTGCGCTGTTCGACGTGATCGATCAGGCGTCCCGGCGTTGCCACGAGGATGTCGACGCCACGACGCAGGGCATCGATCTGCGGCTGCATGCCGACGCCGCCGAACACCAGGGTGCTGCTCAGGCGCGTGCCCTTGGCGTATTCCTTCAGGTTGTCCTGGATCTGGATCGCCAGCTCGCGCGTCGGGGTGAGGATCAGGGCGCGCGGCGCGCGTGGCTTGCGTGGCAGTTCGCGCTCGCCGAGACGCTGCAGCAGCGGCAGGGCGAAGGCGGCGGTCTTGCCGGTGCCGGTCTGGGCGCCGGCGAGCACGTCGCGGCCTTCCAGCACCAGCGGGATGGCGCCCTGCTGGATCGGCGTGGGCATGGCGTAGCCGATCTGTTCGAGGGTACGCAGCAGCCCGGGCGCAAGCCCGAGGGAGGCAAAGGACATGGGAACTCCTGAAGATGCGAGCTGCGACGTTCCCTGTTCCGCGTCGGAGCCATGAATGGATGAGGGCGACCACCCGGTGGTGCCGGGCTGACTGCAATCGAACGTGCGAAAGGTCGCGAAACGACCGGGAATACGTGATGCAGTGCAGCAACGGTCGGCACTGTACGCGCTTGCAGGCGGAATGAACAGTCACGACAGGATCGGGGCAGGGACGCGGTTCAGTCGAGCACGCGGCGGGCGTAGAGGTAGGCGTCCTTCCAGTAGGCCGCGTCGAGTCGGTCCATGCGCACCGTGCCGCCGCTGCTCGGTGCATGCACGAAACGGCCATCACCGACGTAGATGCCGACGTGGCTGGGCGTGCGCGAGCCGAAGAACACGAGGTCGCCCGCGGCCAGGTGTTTGCGCTCGATCGTGCGGGCGCGAACTCCGGCCAGCTCGCGGGTGCTGCGCGGCAGGCTCAGGCCGGCCGACTCGCGGAAGACATAGCCGACCAGACCGCTGCAATCGAAACCGCCGGCCGGCGTGTTGCCGCCGTAGCGGTAGGGCGTGCCGACCAGGCCGAGGGCGCGGAACAGGACATCGTTGGCCTGCGCCGCCGACACCTGTCGCGCGGGCTGCGAGCCGCAGGCGGCGAGCAGGGCCGACAGCAGGAGCAGGACGACAAGGAAGATGCGAGGACTCATGCCCGAACGGTGGGCAATGCCTCTGCGCCTGTCAACCGGAGTCACGGCTTCGCGCATCCGATGCGTGCCTTGCAGGCGCCGACCCGGTATCCTGTGCGGCTCGTTTTTGCCATCCACAAGCCATGAACATCGAAAAGAACAAGGTCGTCACCTTCCATTACACCGTCTTCGAGACCGACGGCACCCAGGCCGAAACTTCGCAGGGGCGCGATCCGCTGGTGATCCTGTTCGGCGCCGGCAACATCATTCCGGGTCTCGAAAACGCCCTGGAAGGCAAGGCCGCCGGCGAGCATGTCGAAGTCACCGTGTCACCGGCGGAGGCCTACGGCGAGCGCAGCGACACGCTGCTGCAGCGTGTGCCGAAGAAGCATTTCGGCAACACCAAGCTCGTTCCCGGCCAGATGCTGATGGCGCAGACCCAGCAGGGCACGCGACCGATGAAGGTGGTGAAGGTCGGCATGAGCGTGGTCGATGTGGATTTCAACCATCCGATGGCGGGCAAGACCCTGCGCTTCGAGGTCGATATCCAGGACGTGCGCGAGGCGACCGAGGAAGAGATCGCCCACGGCCACGCCCACGGTCCGGGTGGCGCGCACGCGCACTGAGCCTGAGCGTTTTCCATGTCCGCGCCGGCGCCGGGTTGCCTGCATGTGGTGGCGACGCCGATCGGCAACCTCGGTGATCTCTCGCCGCGCGCCCTGGAAGTCCTGCGCGGGGTGAGTCTGGTGGCGGCCGAGGACACCCGCCATACCCGGCAACTGCTCGCTGCCTTCGGCGTGAGTGCGAACCTGGTCGCGTTGCATGAGCACAACGAAGCGGCGCAGGCCAGGCAACTGGTTACACGGATGCAGGCCGGCGAGGATATCGCGCTGGTCTCCGATGCCGGCACGCCATTGGTTTCCGATCCCGGCTTCCGCCTCGTGCGTGCGGCGCGCGAGGCCGGCATCCGGGTTTCGCCGGTGCCCGGAGCCTGTGCCGCGATCGCGGCGCTGTCGGTGGCCGGGATCGCGAGCGACCGTTTCGTGTTCGAGGGTTTCCTGCCGCACAAGGCCGCGGCGCGGCGCGAGCGTCTCGAAGCGCTTGCCGGCGAACGCCGCAGCCTGATCCTGTATGAATCCAGTCACCGCATCCTCGACACCCTCGCCGATGCGGCCGCGGCCTTCGGATCGGAGCGGCATGCGGTGGTGGCACGCGAGTTGACCAAGCACTTCGAAACCGTGCTCGATGGCAGTCTTGCGCAGCTCCAGGCGCGGCTCGTGGCCGACCCGGACCAGCAGCGCGGCGAGTTCGTGCTGGTGGTCGAGGGTGCGCCGGAAGCGGAGGGTGATGCCGCGCTGCTGCTCGGGCGACGGGCGTTTGCGCTGTTGCGCGAGCACCTGCCGCCTTCGCAGGCGGCGCGGCTTGCGGCCGAGATCAGCGGCGCGCCGCGCAAGCGCCTCTATGCGATGAACGATCCGGCGGAGTGAAGATCGCGTCGGCATCCGACGCGATCCGCAACATCACTTGATCAGGTTCGCCTGCAGCACGGCGGTGCCGGTGAGCAGGCCGAAGTGGCCGGTGGCATAGGTATAGCTGGCGTTCTCGCCGGGCACGGTCGAGCTGTGCACGCCACCGACGGTACAGACGCCGGTCGAGCAGACGATCTGGTCGATGTTCGACTTGATCGAATAGGCGCGTGCACCGGGTTTCTTGCCGGCGAGGCTGGTGAGCAGCGGGCTGCCGATCGACAGGCCCTGCGCCCCGCAGGTCGAGGTCCAGACGTTCCACGGATAGCTGCCGCAGGACCACAGCCCGCGGTAGGCACCGGCAATGCCGACGAAACTGTCGACGTAGGGCTTGAGGCCGTACTTGTTGATCTCGTGCGCCGCGAGGGTGACGCCCATCGAGTGCCCGATCACGTCGATGCGGCCGGTGCAGGAACCGGCGAGGGCATCGACCAGGGCGTTCAGCACCGGTGTCTCCTCGCTGCCATCGTGGTCGTTGCAGGCCGGACAGAGTTTGTTGCCCCAGCTCGGACGGAAAATCTGGTTGGTGGCATAGCCGCGCGCGCGCAACTCGTTGTAGGTGTTGTCGAAGTCCGATGGCGAGCCGGCGTTGCCATGCACCAGCACGACGTTGTCGACGCAGGCCGCGTGCGCCATTGAACCGAACAGGAATGCGAACGCCAGGGTGGCGATCCAGCGTGCTTTCATGATGTCCCCTCCAAGGATTGCGTCGGCTCGAAGCGTCCGATCGCGATGCGACCCTAACGCCCCGACGACAGGTTTGCACTTGCACCAAGGTACAAGACGCGTGTCATGCATCGGATCAGCCGGTGGCGCGGGCAGTCCGAGCCAGTTGCGGCCAGCGTCGGAGGATTGCGGTCTGCACGCCGGCGGCATCGAGGCCGCACTCGGTCAGCAGTTGCTCACGGCTGGCATGTTCGAGGAAGCGGTCGGGCAGGCCGAGATGCAGGATCGGCAGTTCGATGCCTTCGGCCGCGAGCAGCTCCGCGACGCCACTGCCGGCACCGCCCGCGATGGCGTTGTCTTCGAGCGTGACGAAGCCGTCGTGGTGGCGGGCCAGTTCCAGCAACAGCTTGCGATCGAGCGGCTTGACAAAGCGCATGTCGACGACGCTGAGATCGTACGTGCGCCCGACGGCCTCGGCTGCGGGCAGCAAGGTGCCGAAGGAAAGGATGGCGAGCGTGCGACCGCGGCGCCGGACATCGGCCTCGCCCACGCGCAGCGGCTCCAGTCCGGCATCCAGTGCCACGCCGGGGCCGCTGCCGCGCGGGTAGCGCACCGCGGCCGGTCCCTGGTGCAGGAAACCCGTGGTCAGCATGCGCCGGCATTCGTTTTCGTTCGCTGGAGCCATCACCACGAGGTTCGGGACGCAGCGCAGGTAGGACAGGTCGAAGCTGCCGGCGTGGGTGGCACCGTCCGGGCCGACCAGGCCGGCGCGGTCGATCGCGAACAGCACGTCGAGGTTCTGGATCGCGACATCGTGGACGAGTTGGTCGTAGCCGCGTTGCAGGAAGGTCGAATAGATCGCCACCACCGGCTTGGCACCCTCGCAGGCCATGCCGGCGGCGAGCGTGACCGCATGCTGCTCGGCGATCGCGACATCGAAGTAGCGCTGCGGGAACTCCTGCGAAAACCGCACCAGGCCGGAGCCTTCGCGCATCGCCGGGGTGATGCCCATCAGGCGCGGGTCGAGCGCGGCCATGTCGCAGAGCCAGTCGCCGAAGATCTGGGTGTAGCTGGGGGTGCTGCCGCCGGGTTTCTTGATGACCCCGATGCTGGGATCGAAGGGGCCGACGGCGTGGTATTCGATCTGATCGCCCTCGGCCGGGTCGTAGCCCTTGCCCTTGGTGGTGATGACGTGCAGCAGTTGCGGACCCTTGAGTTCGCGCAGGGTGCGCAGGGTGGCGAGCAGGGCCGGCAGGTCATGGCCGTCGATCGGTCCGGTGTAGTGGAAGCCCATTTCCTCGAACAGCGTGGAGGGCACGAACATGCCCTTCCAGTGACCTTCCCAGCGCCGCATGAAGCGCGCTGCGCCGCGTCGCTTGTCGCCCAGCAGCCGTTTGCCGCCTTCGCGCAGGGCATTGAGCGTGCGGCTGCCGGAGAGCCGGCCGAGCATCTTGGTCAGCGCGCCGACGTTCTCGGAAATCGACATCCGGTTGTCGTTGAGGATGACGAGCAGGTTCGGCTCGGGGTCCATGCCACCGGCATGGTTGAGGGCCTCGAAGGCCATGCCCGCGGTCATCGCGCCGTCACCGATCACCGCCACCACGGGGCGTGGATCACCCTTGCGTGCGAGTGCCAGCGCCATCCCGAGAGCGGCCGAGATCGAGGTGCTGGAATGGCCCACGCCGAAGGCGTCGTATTCACTTTCCTCGCGGCGCGGGAATGGCGCCACGCCATCCTTCTTCTTGACCGTGTGGATGAGGTCGCGGCGGCCGCTGAGGATCTTGTGCGGATAGGTCTGGTGGCCGACATCCCAGACGATGCGATCGTGCGGGGTGTCGTAAAGGTAGTGCAGGGCGCAGGTCAGCTCGATCACGCCCAGGCCCGCGGCGAAATGCCCACCGGCTTGCGCCACGGCCTCGATCAGGTAGCCGCGCAGTTCTTCGGCGATGCCGGGCAAGGCGTTCTCGGGCAGGGCGCGCAGGTCGGCTGGAAACGCGATCTGCGCAAGCTGGGGATAGCGACTGGGATCGATCATGATGGTGGCCATTGTCTCGCCCCGGACGGCACAGCGGCAAGCAAGAGCGGGCAGGGGCAGGGCGGATTGCGGGCGAATCCGGGGCCGGAACGATGCTGGACGGAGGCCGCGTGTTGCCTACGGCGTGCCTCAACGTGCGCCGCGCAGGCGATCGAGCAGGCTCCTCGGCGCTGCCGGAGCCGCGTCATCGGGTGTCGCCACCGGCTCGGTTTCGGCGTGTCCGGAGACCAGGCTGGCGGCAATGAACTCGTTCACCTCGGCTTCGCTGGCGCCGCATTGGGCGGCGATTTCCGCCGCCGTCAGGTAGCCCTTCATCATGGCCGTGGCGATGCGGAAGTGCTTGGGGAACTCGCGTTCGATCTGTGGCCACTTGCCGAGCTTGTAACGCGTGCCTGCCTCGCCGCCGGGAACCTCGCCGCCGCTGGCACCCAATGCCGCCAGCCAGAGCAGCCGCCCCAGGGGTTGCGGGGTACCAATGTGTTCCTGCAGGCGGGCAAACTCGTTGGAGGAGACGAAGCGCCATGCTTGTCCGTCCAGTTTGGCCTTGGTGTGCGGCAGCCAGGCCTTGATGCTGCTGCCGCAGAGGAAGATCTTCTGGCCCAGGTCGAGCACCAGTGGCGGCTGGCCGGGAAGTTCCAGCTTGTGCGGACCGGCACCGATCTCGCCGCCCAGCAGGACGTCGAGCAGATGCTGCGCAACGGGCTTGGGTGCAGGCACGGGTTCGGTTCGTGCCGGAGCGGGCGTTGGCGCAGGTGTGGCGTGCACTGCGGGCGCTGCATCCGGGGCCGGCACGGGCGTGATTGCGGGTGCCGGCTGGGTGATCCGCGACGCGGGTGCGATGGACGCTTCGGGCACTTCGGGCGCAGCCGGCTGTGCGATCTCGGCGTGCGAGCCGCCTGCTTGTTTCGCGGCGCCCGCCGGCTTGGCCTCGACGCGGTCGGAAAGTTCGTGCAACAGGCGACGCATCGCCTCGGTCGTGACCGGACGTTGCAGGATGAAGTCGGCGTCCGCCTTTTCGTTGCGGGTCAGGGCGACGATGGTCTGGTCGGAGTGTTGCGAGCCGAGCCAGGTCATGTGGCCGTAGAGCGTATCGACATCGATCACCAGCACGCCCGCCGTGTTGAGCGATTCCGCCAGTGACCAGCGGTTGCCGGAGCGGCGGTTGAGCTCGTGGAAGAGTGCGACCAGCTGCTCCGCGTCGACGGATTCCATGCCGGTGAAGAAGATCGTGGCGGGTTTGCTCATGGTGCTCCCGGAAGCGGCGATCGGAATCGCTGGCGCGACGTCATGATCGAAAAGGCAAGGCAAGCGTCCGCATCCGGATTCCCCTGGGGTGCGGCCGCTGGATGTGGCGTGAAATTATTGGGGTGCGGGTGATTGGCGTCAATGAAGGCTGCGGTGTGTCGGCGCGGAAACGCGCATCGCGTCGCATCAATGCAGCGCCAGCATGCTGCGCGGCGTGCGCCGGGGCAGGTGATTGCGCAGGAATTCCATCTGGTCGGCCAGGATGTTGCGGTTGCTCAGGATGAGATGCTCGACCCAGCTCGGGCGATAGGGAACCGCGAGCAGGGGCATCCCGGCCTGCGTCGGCGTGCGCCCGCCCTTGCGGGTATTGCAGGCGATGCAGGAGCTGACGACGTTTTCCCAGGTGTCGCGGCCACCCTGCGAGCGCGGCATGACGTGGTCGCGGGTCAACTGGTAACGGCCGTATTGCTGGCCGCAGTAGAGGCACAGGTGCTGGTCGCGGGCAAACAGGGCGATGTTGGTGAGTGCCGGTGAGGGCGTTGCGGCACAGGCGCGCGCGTGGCCGCGCGCCGCCACGATCGGATGCAGGTCGAGACGGCTTTGCCGGCCCGTGATGCGATTGATCCCGCCGCGCAGGCAGAAGCAGGGCTCGCCCAGGGTCCAGGCGACGGCGTCACGGGCGTACAGATGGGCGGCCTGGCGCCAGGAAATCCAGTCGCGGATGCGGCCGTGGGCGTCAAGTTCGAGCACGCGCGGCAGTTGCCGGTCATTGCCGGATGCTGGCCAGAAGACGGGACGAGCGAGGGTTTCGCCGTGGTCGTCCGGATTGGAGGGGATGCGCATCACGGGCACCGAGCATAAACCTTTCTCGATCCGCGTGCGCGAGCACCGGCCCGTGAGGGCCGGTGCGCAGGTTCAGAACGAATCGGCCGGCAGGCTCATGAGAGTGCCGGCACCACTCAGGATCGCCGCCGCATGGCTGCGGGTGCGTGGCAGGATGCGCTGGAAGAAGAAGCGGGCGGTCTCGCGCTTGGCCTGGCGGAAAGCCGCGTCCTGCGAGCCGCGATCGGCCGCCGCGACGCTGCGCGCCCACCAGTAGGCGAGGGTGACATAGCCCGAGTACAGCAGGTAGTCGACCGCCGCGGCACCGACTTCCTCGATGTTCGCCGCCGCCCGGCGGCCGATTTCCAGGGTGAGCTGCTGCCAGTCCTGGGCGGCCTGCGCCAGCGGCGCGATGAACTCGGTGAGTGCCGCGTTGCCGGTTTCGGCGCTGCAGAACTCGACGATGCGGGTGAGGACGTGCTTCAGGCCGACGCCCTGGGTCTGCAAGGTCTTGCGTGCCAGCAGGTCGAGTGCCTGGATGCCGGTCGTGCCCTCGTAGATCGTGGTGATGCGCGCGTCGCGCACGAGCTGCTCCATGCCGGCCTCACGGATGTAGCCGTGGCCGCCGAAGCATTGCAGCGCGAGATTGACGACCTCGTTGCTCCATTCGGTCAGACAGGCCTTGATGATCGGGGTGAGGAAGGACAGCAGTTCATCGGCCTGCCGGCGCGCATCGGCATCGGGCGCGTGCGCGATCACGTCGAGCAGGGCCGCGCCGTCGAGGGCGAGGGCGCGGCTGCCTTCGACCAGGGCCTTGCAGGTCAGCAGCATGCGCCGCACATCGGGATGCACGATGATCGGGTCGGCCACCCGGCCGGGGAATTTCGCGCCGCCGGGCGCGCGCATCTGCAGCCGATCCCTGGCGTAGGACACAGCATTTTCATAGGCGCGCTGCATCAGCCCGAGGCCTTGCAGGCCGACGCCGAGGCGGGCCGTGTTCATCATCGTGAACATGGCAGCCAGGCCACGATGCGGCTCACCCACCAGCCAACCCTGGGCAGCATCGAAGTGCATCACGCAGGTGGCCGAGCCGTGCAGTCCCATCTTGTGCTCGATCCCGCCGCAGCGCACCGCATTGGCTTCACCCTCGACGCCATCGCGACCGGTGCGCAAGCCTGGCACGATGAAGAGCGAGATTCCACGCGAGCCGACCGGCGCGTCGGGCAGACGCGCAAGGACGAGGTGGGTGATGTTGCGGGTGAGGTCGTGCGCGCCGCCGGTGATGAAGATCTTGCTGCCGGAAATGGCATGGCTGCCGTCGGCCTGTGGCTCGGCACGGGTGCGCAGCAGGCCGAGATCGGAGCCGCAATGCGCCTCGGTCAGACACATCGTCGCGGTGTGCGTGCCGGCGATGATCGGGCGCAGGAACACCTCGCGCTGCCAGGGCTCGCCGTGGTGCCGCAAAGCTTCGATCGCACCATGCGCCAGCAGCGGATAGTTGCCCCAGGCGAGGTTGCCCGAATCGACCAGTTCCTTGATGACCGCGCCGATGACCTCGGGCAGGCCCTGGCCGCCGAAATCCGTCGGTGCGGTCAGGCCATTCCACCCGGCCTCGACCCATTGGTCGTAGGCCGCGCGAAAGCCCTTCGGGGTGCGTACCTCGCCGCTGGCCGGATCGAAATGGCAACCCTCGGCGTCGGCCGACTGGTAGAGCGGGGCAAGCACGTCCTCCACGAAGTGCGCACCCTGTTCGAGGATGGCATCGAGCAGGTCGCGATCGACAGGGCTGCAAGCGGGCAGGGTGGCGAACAGGCTCTCGACCTCGAGCAGGTCGTGGAGCACGAAGCGCAGGTCATCGAGCGGAGCGCGGTATGGGATCATGGCGGGTTCTCAGCGCAGGACGCCGGACAGGCCCGGCATGGGCCACAACTGGCCTTCGAAGCGAAACTCGTCGCGACGCTTGTCCGGTGCGCTGCTGATGAGCGTGCCGGCGAGCACGTAGTCGATGCTGCGCCCGCTCTTCAGGGCGGCATCGACCCGGGCCGCCGTCTCGGCCGAAGGCGTGATCCTGATCTCCTCGACCTCGGCGCTCTGCGGCCCGATCGCCAGTCCCGGTGCCAGTTGCAACGTGGCGGCATCGATCCGATCGACCTGCAGGGTGGCCGACAGGTTGGCGAGCGTGTGCGGGACGTTGCTGAAGCTCTGCAGCCGCAGTTTCAGCAGCCATTGGCCGTCGGGCTGCACGGCGAGTTCCTGGATGCTGGCGGTCGGCGGAAAGATCCGCTTGGGCGGCCCGCCCGAGCAGGCGACCAGCAGCGTGAGTGCGAGCAGGATGGGGGTGAGACGGGCGAGGGTGCGCGACATGCGGGCGTTCCGGCGGAGCGAGCATCGAATCATAGCCGCAGGCACGCGGCGCTGCCGAAGCGCGTCGACTGGACCGTCTTTCCCCCGGGGTGCGAACCAGGCACGGCAGCGAAACGTTCCCGCACGATTGGATTGCAAGGTTTCGCCCGCACCCTCAACCCAAGCCTCTCCCGACGGGAGAGGGGCTTGAGGTGTGAGCATTGATGCAAGTCCGGCCGGCAACGGTCGTTGCCCGGCGCAAACGACAAGGCCGCGGTTTGCCGCGGCCTTGTCGAAGTGCAGCGAGAACCTGCCGGCTCAGGCGAGCCCGGCCTGCTTCATGACCTCGGCGGCATAATCCTCGACCACCTTCTCGATGCCTTCGCCGACCACCAAACGCTGGAACGAGAGCACCTGCGCGCCTTCCTTGGTCAGCGCCTGCTCGACGCTCATGTTGGTGTCGAGCACGTAGGCCTGGCCGGTGAGGCTGATCTCGGACACGATCTTGTTGATCTTGCCGGCGATCATCTTTTCCTGGATCTCGGCCGGCTTGGCCTTGTCCTTTTCGCTCATCTGGGCCAGCGCGATGTCCTTTTCCTTGGCGATGAAGTCGGCCGGTGCATCGGTCGGGGCCAGGTATTGCGGATTCATCGCCGCGACGTGCATCGCGATACCCTTGGCGAGTTCGGGCGAGCCACCCTTGAGGTTGACGATCACGCCGATGCGCCCGCCATGCACGTAGCTGCCGACGTTCTGGCCGTTGGCGACGCGCGCGAGCCGGCGCAACTGGACGTTCTCGCCGATCTTGGCGATGAGCGCGGCACGGGCCTCATCGACACTGCTGCCATCGGCCAGTTTCACGTCCTTGAGTGCGTTCACGTCGACCGCGCCGCTGCTCAGCGCGACCTTGCCCACCGCTTCGGCGTAGCGCAGGAAGTTTTCGTCCTTGGCGACGAAGTCGGTTTCGGAGTTGACCTCGACCAGGACGGCGTCAGTGCCGCTGGCGGCGACAACGATGCGACCTTCGGCGGCAACGCGATCGGCCTTCTTGTCGGCCTTGGCCAGGCCGGTCTTGCGCAGGTGTTCCATCGCGGCGTCGATGTCGCCGGCGTGGGCCGACAGCGCCTTCTTGCACTCCATCATGCCGGCGCCGGAGCGCTCGCGCAGTTCCTTGACCAGGGCGGCGGTGATTTCCATGGGTACCTCGGGATCGTTTGCGGATGAGTGACACCGTGCGCCGGCAGATGCCGACACACGGGATGTTGCGTTGGGTCAGGCCGATGCGGCGTGCAGCGGCCTGATCGGGGCGGGCTTACTCGCCGGACTTGTCGGCACGCGGGGCGCGGCGCGGGGCGGCCTTCTTCGGCGCGGCGCGGCGCGGCGCCGGCTTGCGCGCTTCGGCGTCACCCTGCGTGACCGGATTGCCTTCCGCGTCGAGTTCGACGAACTCGTCCGTGCCCGAGGCCATGATCGGTGCGGCGGCCTTGCCTTCCAGCACGGCGTCAGCGACGGCGCGAGCGTAGAGCTGGACCGCGCGGATGGCATCGTCGTTGCCGGGGATGGCGTAATCGACGAGATTCGGGTCGTAGTTGGTATCGACCACGGCGACGACCGGGATGCCGAGCTTGCGCGCTTCCTCGACCGCGATGCTCTCGTGGCCGATGTCCACGATGAACAGCGCGTCCGGCAGGCTGTTCATGTTCTTGATGCCGCCGAGCGACTTTTCCAGCTTCTCGCGCTCGCGCTGCAGGCGCAGCACTTCGTGCTTCACCAGTTTGGCGTGGCTGCCATCGTTCTCGGCCGCTTCCAGCTCCTTGAGGCGGGCCACCGACTGTTTGACCGTGCGGAAGTTGGTGAGCATGCCGCCGAGCCAGCGTGCCGACACGTAGGGCATGCCGCAGCGGTTGGCTTCCTCGACGATGGCGTCGCGGGCCGAGCGCTTGGTGCCGACGAACAGGATGTTGCCGCGCTTTTGCGCCAGACCCGAGATGAAGTTCATCGCGTCGTTGAACAGCGGAACCGTCTTTTCGAGGTTGATGATGTGGATCCGGCTGCGGGCACCGAAGATGTACGGTGCCATCTTGGGATTCCAATAGCGGGTCTGGTGACCGAAGTGCACGCCGGCTTCCAGCATCTGGCGCATGGTGATCTGAGGCATGGTGTAACTCCTGAGGGTGGAATCGTGCCGGATGCGGAGGGTCATGTGGACCGCATCGAGGCTGACCCGACATACGCTGTCGGATGAATCGATTCCGGGGTTGGGCTTCCACGCGACGCCGTTGCCGAACCCCGAAGGGCACCCCGGTACGGACGCTGGCCGCGTGTGTGGATTCACCGTTGACGCACGATGTGGGCGGCCCGGGCACGAAAATCCGCGACAAAGCCGGCGCATTGTAGCGGCAAAATCGACGTGCGACAAATTCGGGTCGTGTTCGGGCTTTCACGGCCTCGCGCATGCCTGTTCGGATCTCCGCGTCAATCAGCCCTGGCGCGGCGGTGCACCATTATACTGAGGCGCTTTCCGACCATTTTCGCGTCGGCCCACTGCCTTGGAAGCGACCAGACCGATGAGCACGATCACATCCATCCACGCCCGGGAAATTCTCGACTCGCGGGGCAATCCCACCCTCGAAGCCGAAGTGACACTCGCCGATGGCAGCTTTGGCCGGGCCGGGGTGCCGTCCGGGGCGTCCACCGGCACCCGCGAAGCGATCGAGCTGCGCGATGGTGACAAGACTCGCTATCTCGGCAAGGGCGTGCGCAAGGCCGTGGCCAACGTGAACCAGGTCATCGCGCCGGCGCTGGCCGGGTTCGAGGCCGCGGACCAGGCCGGACTCGACGCCCGCCTGATCGACCTCGATGGCACCGATGCCAAGGGTGCACTGGGCGCCAACGCCCTGCTTGGGGTGTCGCTCGCCAATGCCCACGCCGTCGCGGCCTCGCGTCGCATGCCGTTGTGGAGGCATCTGGCGCAGGGTCGGAGCGTGGCGCTGCCGGTGCCGATGATGAACATCATCAATGGCGGTGCCCACGCCGACAACAACGTCGACATGCAGGAGTTCATGATCCTGCCGGTCGGCTTTGATTCCTTCACCGAGGCCTTGCGCGCCGGTGCCGAGATCTTCCATGAATTGAAGTCGGTGTTGAAGAGTCGCGGTCTGTCCACTGCGGTGGGCGACGAGGGTGGTTTCGCGCCGGATCTGAAATCCAACGTCGAAGCGATCGAGGTCATTCTGGAGGCCATCGGCGAGGCGGGCTTCCGTGCCGGTGACGATGTGCTGCTTGGTCTGGACGTGGCCAGTTCTGAGTTCTTCGATGCCGGCAAGTACAACCTCACCGGTGAGGGCAAGCGGCTTTCCTCCGAACAGTTCGTCGATTTCCTCGCCGACTGGGCGCGCCAATACCCGATCGTCACGATCGAGGACGGCATGGCGGAGAACGACTGGGAGGGCTGGAAGCTCCTGACCGAAGCGTTGGGCAGCTCGGTGCAACTGGTCGGCGATGACCTTTTCGTCACCAATCCGAAGATCTTCCGCGAGGGCATCGAGCGCGGCATCGGCAATGCGATCCTGATCAAGGTCAACCAGATCGGCACCCTCACCGAGACGCTGGAGGCCATCGCGATGGCCGACGCGAGCCGCTATGCCGCGATCGTCTCGCACCGTTCGGGCGAGACCTGCGACACCACCATCGCCGACATCGCGGTGGCGACCACGGCGACGCAGATCAAGACCGGCTCGCTCTGTCGTTCCGACCGCGTCGCCAAGTACAACCAGTTGCTGCGGATCGAGGAAGCGCTGGGTGCGGAAGCACGCTATGTCGGTCGTGATGCCTTCATCAGCCTGGGGCGACGCTGATTCGCGCAAATGGTTCGCCTTCTCGCCCTCGTGCTGCTGGTCCTGATCGTGTTGCTCCAGTTGAAGTACTGGCTCGGCAGCGGTGGCGTGCGCGAGGTCAAGGACTTGCGTGCCCGGGTCGAGGCGCAGGCGCGCGAGAATGCCGACCTCGAACGCCGCAATGCGGTCCTCGCGGCGGAAGTCGAGGATCTGCGCGCCGGCAAGGCGGCGCTGGAAGAGCGTGCGCGCGTCGAGCTCGGCCTGATCCGGCCGGGCGAGACCTACTACCGCATCGTCGAGCGGCCGGCGGAGGCCCGTGCGGCAGGCTCGCGCACGCCGGAACCGGCGCAATGACCTGGGCGATCGTGCCGGCTGCCGGACGTGGTCTGCGCGTCGGCGGCGAGCTGCCCAAGCAATATCGCACCCTGCTCGGAAAGCCGATGCTCGAACATGCCCTGCGCGCACTCGCGCGCCATCCGCGCATCGACGGCGTTCTCGTCGTGCTCTCGGCAGGCGATGCACACTGGCCCGGATGGCGCACGCTGGAAGACACGCCGATACGCACCGCGATCGGCGGTGCCGAGCGCGCGGACTCGGTCCTTGCCGGCCTTGAGGCCTTGCCGGACGAGGTGCGCGAGGATGCCTTCGTGCTGGTACACGATGCCGCGCGACCCTGCCTCGCACAGGTCGATCTCGATGCCCTGCTTGCGGTCGAGGACGAGGTCGGGGCGCTGCTGGCGGTACCGCTGGCCGATACTCTCAAGCGTGCCGACGGCGAACGGCGGGTCGAGGCAACGATACCGCGAGAGCGGTTGTGGCGTGCGCTGACGCCGCAGATGTTTCGTCGCGGCGCGCTCGACGCTGCCTTGCGCGCCGCTCGTGCCGCGGGCGTCGTCGTCACCGACGAGGCGATGGCAATGGAACGCTGCGGTCAGCATCCATGCCTGGTCGAAGCTTCGACCGACACCATCAAGGTCACGACCGAGCGTGATTTCATCCTTGCCGAATTCCTCTTGCGGCAAGGTGCCGGAGCAGCCACATGAATTTGCCGTTCCGCATCGGCACCGGCTTCGATGTGCATGCCTTCGGTCCGGGCGAGCACGTCATCATCGGTGGCGTCAGGATTCCCCACAGCCGTGGCATGGTCGCGCACTCCGATGGCGACGTCTTGATCCACGCGCTCTGCGACGCTTTGCTCGGAGCCCTGGCGCTGGGCGACATCGGCCAGCACTTTCCGCCCGGCGATCCGCGTTGGGCGGGGGTCGACAGCCGCGAACTGCTGCGTGCCGTGGTGGCGATGCTGCACGCGCGCGGCTGGCAGGCGGGCAATGTCGATGCGGTGGTGATCTGCGAGCGACCGAAGTTGCTGTCGCACATCGCGGGCATGCGCGAGCGGCTGGCACGTGACCTCTGCCTCGGCATCGATGCCGTCGGGATCAAGGCAACGACCTCGGAAGGGCTGGGCTTCACCGGACGCCGCGAAGGCATCGCGGCGCAGGCCGTCGCGCTGCTGGTGCGGCGGGAGGCGGATGCAGATGGCGAATGAAGCGGCCGCGCGCAGTGATGCCGGGTGGCCACGCGCTTTCGGCGAGGACGTGCTGCAGGCGGCGATTCGCGTCCAGCCGGAAGATTTCGTGGTCGAGGAGGTGCTCGGCTTCGAGCCATCGGGTGCCGGTGAACACCTGTTCCTGGTGATCGAGAAGCGCAACGCCAATACCCACTGGGTGGCGCAGCAACTGGCGCGCTGGGCCGGCGTGGTCGAGCATGCCGTGGGTTACGCCGGACTCAAGGATCGGCATGCCGTGACCCGCCAGGCCTTCACCGTGCATCTGCCGGGGCGTGAGCCGCCGGCGCTGGACTCGATCGCGATCGAGGGCGTGCGGCTGCTGTCCGCGCACCGTCACCAGCGCAAGCTGCCGCGCGGCGCCTTGCGCGGCAATCGCTTCGTCCTGGGCTTGCGCGAGGTGCGGGGTGAGCGTGAGGCGATCGAACGACGTCTGCTGGAAATCCGTGCGCGCGGGGTGCCGAATCGATTCGGTGTGCAGCGCTTTGGCCACGGGGGCGCCAACCTCGATGCCGCACGGGCGATGTTCGCCGGGCGTCGGGTGTCGCGGCAAAAGCGTTCGATCCTGCTCTCGGCGGCGCGTTCCGAGCTGTTCAATCGTTGCGTCGACCAGCGCATCCGCCTGCAGGCCTGGGATCGCGCGCTGCCGGGCGATGTGTTCATGCTCGACGACAGTCACAGCGTGTTTGGTCCGCTCGCCATCGACGAGGTTCTGGTCGGGCGCGTTGCTGCGTGCGACGTGCACCCCACCGGCGCGCTCTGGGGTGCGGGTGAGCTGCGCAGCACCGACGTGGCGCGCGAGATCGAGCAGGGGGTCGCCGAGGCCGAGCCGGAACTCGCACAAGGACTCGTGCAGGCCGGCCTGAAGCAGGAGCGGCGCGCAATTCGTCTTGTGGTGCGGGAATTGCAATGGCACTGGCAGTTGGATGACCTTGTGCTGTCATTCGAACTGCCGGCCGGCGGCTATGCCACGCAGGTGCTGGAGGCATTGGGTCCGATGCGCGATGCGTCCGGCGTGCGTGCCGCCGACAACAGGGAAGAGGATGAGCCATGACCTCGGCCGGGACGCCTTCCTTGTTTGCTTCGCCCGCGCCATTGCAGCCACTGGCCGAACGGATGCGCCCGCGCACGCTCGACGAGATGGTCGGGCAGCGGCGTCTGCTGTCGGAAGAGTCCGCCTTGCGCCGTGCGGTCGAGGCCGGGCGGGTGCATTCGATGATCCTGTGGGGGCCGCCGGGTTGCGGCAAGACCACGTTCGCCCTGTTGCTGGCGCACTATGCCCAGGCACGGTTTCGCGCGATTTCCGCGGTGCTGGCAGGATTGCCGCAGGTGCGCGAGGTGCTGGCCGAGGCCGAGCGCGCCTTTCAGGTGGGCGAGCGCACCGTGCTGTTCGTCGACGAGGTGCACCGTTTCAACAAGGTGCAGCAGGATGCTTTTCTGCCGCACATCGAGCGCGGCACCATCGTGTTCGTCGGCGCGACCACGGAAAATCCCAGTTTCGAACTGAACTCGGCGCTGCTCTCGCGTTGCCGTGTGCATGTGCTCGAAGCGGTGTCGGCCGATGCGATCGAAGCCGCATTGCGCCGCGCCCTGGACGATGCCGAGCGTGGCCTCGGCGGACGTGGCCTGCGGATCGATGCGGAAAACCTCACGCAGATCGCCCAGGCCGCCGACGGCGACGTGCGCCGCGCCCTCACCCTGCTGGAGATCGCGGCCGAGCTGGCCGGAACCGAAGGCGGCGAAATCACCCCTGCGACCCTCGTGCAGGTACTGGCCGACCGTACCCGTCGCTTCGACAAGCAGGGCGAACAGTTCTACGACCAGATCAGTGCCTTGCACAAGTCGGTGCGCAGTTCCAACCCCGATGCCGCACTGTACTGGCTGGCGCGCATGCTCGACGGTGGCTGCGATCCGGTGTACCTCTTGCGTCGGCTCACCCGCATGGCGGTGGAGGACATCAGCCTGGCCGATCCGCGAGCGTTGACGATGGCGATCGATGCCTGGAATACCTGGGATCGTCTCGGCAGCCCGGAAGGCGAGCTGGCCCTGGCGCAGGTGACGGTGTACCTCGCCGCCACCGCGAAATCGAATGCGGTGTACAACGCATGGAAGGCGGCGCGGGCCGACGTGCGCGAACACGGCACCCAGCCGGTGCCGATGCATCTGCGCAACGCACCGACGAAGCTGATGAAAGAACTCGGCTACGGCGACGACTACCAGTACGACCATGATGTCGCCGGTGGCGTGGCGCTGGCCCAGACCGGATTTCCCGACGCCATGGGCGAGCGGGTCTATTACCAGCCGGTTGCACGCGGGCTGGAGATCCAGCTCAAGGAAAAGCTCGATGCCTTGCGCCAGGCGCGGGCGCAGGCACGCGGGGAGAAACCGTGATGCCATGGTGGCAGCAGATCCTCGTGGTGGCCGGCGGCGGTGCGCTCGGTTCGGTGGGTCGTTTCCTGACCAGCGAGGGGTTGGCGCGGGCCATCGGCAAGGGCTTTCCCTGGGGCACGCTGACGGTCAACCTGGTCGGCAGTTTCTGTGCTGGCCTGGCCTTCGTCTGGCTGGTCGGCCATGCCGGCGCGCCGCAATGGTTGCGCCTGTTGCTGATGGTCGGAGTGCTCGGTGGCTTCACCACCTGGTCGAGCTTCGCGCTGGAGACCGTGCTGCTGGGCCACAACGAGGGTGCGGGTCTGGCCCTCGGCTACCTCCTCGCGAGCCTGGCCGGAGGCCTGTTGCTGGCCTGGCTGGGCTGGCGCACCGGTCTGCTGCTGCGCGCCTGAGCGGGCGGCGTTCGCGCACGTCGGTCACGGGCGCAACGCAGGTCCGTCGTTGCATTATCCTGTCATTCCCGTGCAGGACACGAATCCCGCCACCACACGAGGCATCACGATCATGAACTGGACCACATTCCTGTTTTCCTTCAATGGCCGCATCACGCGCAAGGCGTTCTGGCTGTATGTGCTGGCCGCGGTCGTCCTGGGCCTGATCCTGCAGGCCGTCGCGATGCCGCCCCAACCGGTGATCGATCCATCGGCGACGCCGGAGCAGGCGATGGCCGCGGTGACGGGCTACTACGCGGCGATTCCGATCTGGTACTGGCTATTGCAGATCCCGCTGTTCTGGATTGGCCTTGCGATCATGGCCAAGCGCTGGCACGACCAGGACCGCTCCGGCTGGTGGACCTTGCTGCTGCTGATCCCGATCATCGGCGCGCTGGCCGTCATCGTGATGGTCGGTTTCATCGGCAGCACGCCCGGTCCGAATCGCTTCGGCAACGAACCGATGGCCTGATTCATCGGACCATCCGTGCCAGGGACCATGCCGCTCGCGTGCGAGCGAGCGTTGCTTCGTCGCCTTGCGGACGAGGATAATCGGCGGTCCAGCCTCTCTCGGATGACGTCATGCTCGATCCCAACCTCCTGCGCTCACAGCTCGCCGCCACGGCCGAACGCTTGCGATCCGCGCGTGGCTACGAGCTCGACGTGGCCGGCTTCGAGCGCCTGGAAGCCGAGCGCAAGGCCATCCAGGTCCGCACCCAGGAATTGCAGAACCTGCGCAATACCCGCTCCAAGGCGATCGGGCAGGCCAAGGCGCGTGGCGAGGATGCGAGTGCGATCCTGGCCGAAGTGACCGGCATTGGTGACGAGCTGAAGGCCAGCGAGGAACGTCTCGAAGCGATCCGCGGCGAAATCGACACGATTGCCTCGGGCATCCCCAATCTCCCGGATGCCGCGGTGCCACTGGGCAAGGACGAGACCGGCAACATCGAGCAGCATCGCTGGGGCACGCCGCGGCAGTTCGATTTCGCGGTGAAGGATCACGTCGAACTCGGTGCCCGCCACGGTTGGCTCGATGGCGAGGCCGGCGCGAAGTTGTCGGGAGCGCGTTTCACCGTGTTGCGTGGTGGCCTGGCGCGCCTGCATCGGGCGCTGGCGCAATTCATGCTCGATCTGCACACCGGCGAGCACGGCTATCTCGAAGTCAACGTGCCGCTGATCGTCAACCAGGACAGCATGCGCGGCACCGGGCAGTTGCCCAAGTTCGAGCAGGACCTGTTCGGGATCGAGTTCGGCGACAGCCGGCGTTACCTCATTCCCACCGCCGAGGTGCCGCTCACCAATCTTGCCCGTGGCGAGATTGTCGAGGCCGAATCGCTGCCGCAGCGCTACACCGCCCATTCGCTCTGTTTCCGCTCGGAGGCGGGCAGCGGCGGGCGCGATGTGCGCGGCATGATCCGCCAGCACCAGTTCGAGAAGGTCGAACTGGTCAGTCTTGCGCAGCCCGAACACAGCGAGGCCGAGCACGAGCGCATGACCCGCTGTGCCGAGGTCGTGCTCGAACGCCTCGGCCTGCCGTACCGGCGTGTGCTGCTGTGCACGGGCGACATGGGTTTTGGTGCGACCAAAACCCATGACCTCGAAGTCTGGCTGCCCTCGCAGAATACCTATCGCGAGATCTCGTCCTGCTCCAACTGTGGCGATTTCCAGGCGCGCCGGATGCAGGCCCGCTATCGCGATCCGCAGACCGGCAAGCCGCACCTGCTGCACACCCTCAATGGCTCCGGCGTGGCGGTCGGCCGGGCGCTGATCGCGGTGATGGAGAACGGCCAGAATGCGGATGGCTCGATCACCATCCCGGCGGTGCTGCGCGGCTACCTTGGCGGCATCGATCGACTTGTCTGAGCATCCGTGCCGGAGCATTGGATGCCACCGCATTACACTGCCGAATTGCCTACATGCGAGTGACCCCGATGTATCGATACCTGCTGACCGCCACGTTGTCGCTGGGTGCAATGTCGGCCGCACAGGCCGAGGAATGGATGGTCGAGGCACACTATCCCGATCGCGCGGCCCTGCTGCGCGTCACCTCGAAGTTCCAGCACGTCGAACTGGATGCGCGGCGGCAGGTGTTGCGCGTGGACACGGACGCGCGCGGCATCGCGATGCTGGAGCGGGCAGGGCTGACGGTGAGCATCGATCTTGCCGGCACGGCGCGCTTGCGCGCGTTCGAAACCCGTCTGCACGAAGCCCTCGCGAGTCGATCCGAAACCCTGACGCCCGCGTCCTATCCCGCGATTCCCGGCTATGCCTGCTACCGCACGGTCGAGGGCACCTATCAGACGATGGATGATCTGGTCGTGGCCGAGCCGGGTTTGGTCCAGATCGACGAGATCGGTCCGAGTTGGGAAAAGAGCCACAGCCTGACGAGCGGCTATTTCATGCGCGCCCTGCGCATCACCAACCTCGCAACCGCAGCCAGCGAGCCGGGCCGTCCGGTATTCGTCGCCTTCGGCTCGATCCACGCGCGCGAATACACCCCGGCCGAGCTGCTGACGCGCATGGCCGAGTGGCTGGTGACGGGTTACGGTGTCGATCCGCAGGCGACCTGGCTGGTCGATCACGTCGATTTCCGCTTCATCCTCCAGGCCAACCCGGACGGGCGCAAGAAGGCCGAGGCCGGCGATTCCTGGCGCAAGAACACCAACTCCGTCGATGGCTACTGCTCCAGTCCGTGGTGGGGCGACAGTGGCATCGACCTGAATCGCAATTTTCCGTTCCACTGGCACACCACCGGCGAAAACGGCTCCAGCAGCGACCCCTGTGACGAGACTTTCCGTGGTCCGAGTGCCGGTTCGGAACCGGAAACGGCGAATCTCGTCGGTTACGTTGCCGGAAGCCCGGGACTGGGCGGCGTCTACAGCGGCGGCGTGTTGCCCGATCGCAGGGCCGATGGCGTGAACGTGCCGGCGCCCGAGGATTACGCCGGGCTGTTCTTTGACATCCACAGTTATTCGAAGTTGGTACTGTGGTCGTGGGGTGATGTCGACTCGGCATCGCCGAACGATGCCGCGCTGCGCACGCTCGGTCGGCGCATTGCCTGGTTCAACTCCTATACCCCGCAGAGCGCCTACGAGCTGTATCCGACCGATGGCACCACCGATGACACCTTCTACGGCCTGCTCGGCGCGCCGTCCTACACCATCGAGCTGGGCACGAGTTTCTTCGAGTCCTGCGCCTCGTTTGCCAGTGAGACCTTCCCCAAGAACGTTGCCGCGCTGAAATACGCCGCGCGCACGACCTCGGCGCCATACCGTCTGCCGTTCGGCCCGGACGTGCGCGACATCGGCACGTCCGGCATCCAGCAGGGACCGTCCGGACCCTACGTCACGTTGAATGCCATGGTGGATGACACCCGTTTCAATCAGTCCAACGGCAGTCAGACGACCTGGAACATCATCGCTGCCAATGCCTACATCGACGCCTTGCCCTGGCAGCCGGGCGCCGTCGCGATTCCGCTGCTTGCCAGTGACGGCAGTTTCAACGGCAAGACCGAGGCTGTGCGCGGTGACATCAGTCTTGCCGGGCTGGCGCCCGGTCGGCATCTGGTCTACGTGCAGGGCGTCAACGCGCGCAATGGCGGTACGGCGGGCGCGCCGGATGCGGTGTTCGTGGAGATCCCGGCTCCGCTGGAGCCGGAGATCTTTGCCGATGGCTTCGAAACGGGCGGGGGCTGAACGGACTCAGGCCGCGCGGCTGGCACGCCTGCGGTCGATCTCGGTCAGATGCCGCTTGCGCAGGCGGATGGTCTTGGGGGTGACTTCCACCAATTCGTCGTCTTCGATGAATTCCAGCGCCTGTTCCAGCGACATGCGGATCGGTGGGGTCAGCGAAATCGCATCATCCTTGCCAGCGGCACGGATATTGGTGAGCTGCTTCTCGCGCAGGGCGTTGACGGTGAGATCGTTGTCCTTGGCATGGATGCCGACGATCATGCCTTCGTAGATGTCCTCGCCAGCGCCGATCAACAGGCGACCGCGTTCCTGCAGACTCATCAGGGCATAGCCTGGAGCCTTGCCCATGCCGTTGGAAATCATCACGCCGTTGGGGCGCTCGGCGATGGCACCCTCCTGCTTCGGACCGTAGTGGTCGAAAATGTGAAACAGCAGACCACTGCCGGAAGTGAGGGTGTTGAACTCGTTCTGGAAGCCGATCAGGCCGCGTGCCGGGATCATGTATTCCAGCCGCACCCGGCCCTTGCCGTCGGGTTCCATCGAAGACAGTTGTGCCTTGCGCGTGCCCAGGCGCTCCATGATCGAACCCTGATGATTTTCTTCCACATCGACGACGAGCTGTTCGTAAGGTTCGTGTGCCACGCCGTCAATTTCGCGGATGATCACTTCCGGACGCGAAACGCCCAGTTCGTATCCTTCACGACGCATGGTTTCGATCAGCACCGACAGATGCAATTCACCGCGACCGGAGACCTTGAAGCGATCCGGATCTTCGGTGTCTTCCACCCGCAGGGCAACGTTGTGCAAAGCCTCGCGCGTCAGCCGTTCACGAATTTGGCGACTGGTGAGAAATTTGCCGCCGGAGTATTCCTTCTGCCCGGCAAAGGGCGAATTGTTGACCTGGAAGGTCATGGAAATGGTGGGTTCGTCCACGCTCAGCACCGGCAGGGCTTCGGGCGTAGCCGGATCGGTGATCGTGTCGGAAATGCTCAGGTCGGCGATGCCGGAAATCGCGATGATGTCACCGGCCTCGGCTTCCGCAACTTCATTGCGCTCCAGCCCGAGGAAACCCAGCACCTGCAACACGCGACCGCTGCGTTTCTTGCCCTCGCGGTCAATGATGGAAACCGGCATGTTGGTGTGAACCTTGCCGCGCTGGATACGGCCGATGCCGATCACCCCGACATAGCTGTTGTAGTCGAGTTGGCTGATACGCATCTGGAACGGGCCATCGAGATCGACCGAGGGCGGCGGCACGTGCGTCATGATGGCCTCGTACAGCGGCGTCATGTCACCCGAACGCACGTCCTCGGTGAGTCCGGCATAGCCGTTCAGGCCGGAAGCGTAGATGATGGGAAAATCCATCTGCTCCGAAGTTGCGCCGAGTCGGTCAAACAGATCCCAGACTTGCTCTACCACCCACTCCGGCCGCGCGCCGGGGCGATCCACCTTGTTGATGACCACGATCGGCTTGAAGCCCATCGCGAAAGCCTTCTGGGTGACGAAGCGGGTCTGCGGCATCGGCCCGTCCATGGCATCGACCAGCAGCAGCACCGAATCCACCATCGACAGCACCCGCTCCACCTCGCCGCCGAAATCGGCGTGACCTGGGGTATCGACGATGTTGATGTGGTTGCCGCGCCAGTTGATCGCGGTGTTCTTGGCCAGGATGGTGATGCCGCGCTCCTTTTCCTGGTCATTGGAGTCCATCACGCGCTCGGCCAGCACGGTGCGCGCATTGAGCGTGCCCGATTGCTTGAGCAGTTGGTCGACCAGGGTGGTCTTGCCGTGGTCGACGTGGGCGACGATGGCGATGTTGCGGAGCTTTTCGAGCGACATGGGCAGGAGCGGGCCGTGTGGCCCGTTGATCAGGGGAGGGGGTGCGGGACTGACGCCAGATCCGGGGGGCTCGTGCTTTCAGGGCACGCTGTTGCTGCATCAGCCAGCACGGCATTTTACTGTGTGTGGTGCACGGCGCGAAACCCTCGGGCGCCGGATTCCTTCATCCGGCAGTGGGGAAAAGGGCGTGGGCCACGAAGTGCTGTTCTTTTTCGCCAGCGCCATCGGAATCACGCCGTGCGCCTACAATCCACGTCCTTTGCCGGTGAGGGGATTCGCCATGAAAGCCATTCGCGTCAGCCGTTTCGGCGCTCCCGAGGTGCTTGCACTGCTTGCCGTGGAAGATCCGGCGCCGGCCACCGGCCAGGTCGTCGTGCGCATTCGGGCGGCCGGGGTGAATCCGGTCGAAACCTACATCCGCTCCGGCCAGTACGCGCGCCTGCCGGAGTTGCCGTGGACGCCCGGGCACGACGGTGCCGGCGTGGTCGAGGCCGTGGGGACCGGCGTGGACGGATTGCAGCCGGGGGATCGGGTGTATCTGGCCGGCAGCCTCAGCGGCAGCTATGCGGAACGGGCCTTGTGCGACCTGCATCAGGTGCATCGTCTGCCCGACGAGGTGAGTTTTGCCCAAGGTGCAGCCTTGGGGATTCCAGCCGCCACGGCGTTTCGCGCCCTGTTTCAGCGCGGTGCGGCAAAGGCCGGAGAAACCGTGCTGGTGCACGGTGGCAGTGGCAGCGTGGGTCTGGCGCTGATCCAGTTGGCGCGGGCAGCGGGCCTGCGCGTGATCGCGACCGCTGGCAGCGAGACGGGCCGAAGACTGTTGGCTGAACAGGGTGTCGAAGTCGTGCTCGATCACACCGCTCAGACGCACTGGCAGGACATCCTCGATGCAAGCGCCGGTCGGGGCGTGGACCTGATCGTGGAGATGCTGGCCAACGCCAACCTCGGGCGTGATCTTGCTGTTCTTGCGCCCAGTGGCAGGGTGGTCATCGTCGGCAGCCGCGGCACGGTGGAGATCAATCCGCGCGAGTTGATGGCACGCGAGGCCGACATTCGCGGCCTCATGCTCTGGAACGTCTCGTCGGCCGAATACGCCGAGATCCATGCCGGCCTGAAGCAGGCGCTGATCGAGCGCAGCCTGTGTCCCGTGGTCGCGCTCGAACTGCCGCTGGAACAGGCACCGTTGGCGCATGCCCGAGTGATGGAGGCGGGCGTCAACGGCAAGATCGTGCTGGTGCCTTGATCTTGAGGTGAAAGTTCTGGCCGGAATCTTGTCAACGAAGCTTGACGGGGAAACCATCCCGCTGCGTGACGAGACGCTCGAAGAGGCGCGAAGCCGAGTGCTGCACGAAGACTGAAACCCAATCGAGGCGGTGGAGGAGGATCAGCGCTCGCACCGGCAGAAGAATTGTGTGGGACATCGTCAACCTGCCTGACCGGTGCATGGTGTGTGTCACCACGGCACTTCCGTCGAGGTCAGATGCAGGAAGGCAGGCAGTTCACTCTGCATCCTCATCCTCATCAAAATCCTCGTCCTCGTCCTCGTCTTCATCCTCTGGAAGCGCACTGCGCCACAGGCGCTCGCTGATCAGGCACAACTTGTCGAAGCCGAATTCATGCTGGTCCCGCAGATAGAGATCCTGGACTTGTTCCAGGCCGTCGAGGTATTCCTTCAGTTCCGGCGCGTCAAATCCGGGCGTGTCGTTCCGGATGTTCTCGCACAACTGGTACAGGCTCCACTTCAGTTCGCCCTTGTAGTCACGCGCTGCCATCTCGTACATGTAGGCCATGCGCTTGAGGGTGCGCAGCAGCTCGATGTTGGCCATGAATCGTCTCCTGTGCGCTCAATGGGTCCGGGTGTTGGTCAGATGGGTCGGCAGATGTCCGATGAGGACTTGGCCGGCTTCGGCATCGTAGTTGAAGTACAGTCGAAAACTGTATTCGCCGCTGAAGGAGTTGCCCCGTTTCAGATGACGATCGAGGGTGACACGGCGGCCATCGTTGAACAGACGCTCGTATTCGTGACGATAGCGGGCATGGTCGTCGGCGAGACCGACGGCAGACTCCTCCAGGGCAAGGGTGGCCAAGGCCTGCATGCAAATCCGGTGGGCATCCACCTCTTTTGCGCTGCGCTGTCGCATCGGGACGTAGTAGCGAACCAGCCAATCCATGGCCTGATAGGCCAATGCGGATGTGGGCTTCGGAGGTCTCGTGCCGGATACGTTCGACTTGGTCACGAATGGACTGGAAAGAGGGTGCGCGCACGTCGAGATCGACGTCGGAGACGCTGATGGCATAGACCTCCTCGACGATCTCCTCGACGGTGAGCTTGGGGAGCTGCGCAGCCTTGCGCAGCCAGATGCGATGATGGGATGGGTCGGCGCCGGTGGAAAATCCGGGGCGATACAGGCGCAGGGCATTGTCCGGCACGGACAGTTCTGAACCGAGGGTGGCGCACAGGTGGTTCGCCACGATCGGATCGATGGTGATGATGTGAGCCACCCCGGTCAGGCGTCGTGCCAGTCGATCGATGGATGCGTCGGTGGCGCCGGAAGTGATAATGACGGGCTGAACACGGGCTGCGCCTTGCAGCAACGCACACAGCACCTCGCCGGCTCGTGGTGACCCCATGAATGGAATGGCGACATTGCGCAAGGGAACCCCTGCATCGCGCAACCCCAGTTCCTGGGCGAGTGTGACAATGACGGAGGGGGTTCCGGTCGATGCCGGCGATGGGGCTTCAGCGCTGCTGCGCAGTTGCATCAGGCGCAAACTGATGGCTGGTCGCGGGAGGCGCAGCAGGGCGATTTCGACGCGCCAGATTGCGCCATCGAGCATGGCGCGACGGTCGTCATAGCGCAGTGCCCAGAACATATCGTTGTCGGAGGTAACCGTCAGTTCGCCCTGCGCCAGATCCTGGTGGATGGATGCCTGCGGATCGAGCGAGTCAAAGCCTTTGCTCGTGAGTCGATCCCTGAGCGAATCGCCAGGCCAGAGCGCGGTGAAGGACGTTCTCGTGCGAGCCGGGTTTGATTGCTGCAGGTGTGGCGAAAAGGACAGAGACGTTGTGCACATCGGGCTGGCCACTGGCGCATGTGCGGGTAACGGAGCCGGGTGCGAGAGGGTATTGATAGGCAATTGCTATTGATACAATAAATACAATTCATTTCAATTATCTTGATCGAGCCTCTAGACTGTTCGGCTTGGCACCTAGATGCCTGTTGTCCCATCCACCCAAGGAGTCGTGCAATGTCCCTCATCAACACCCACGTCCAGCCGTTCAAGGTCAATGCCTTCCACAACGGCAAGTTCATCGAAGTGACCGATGAAAGCCTCAAGGGCCACTGGTCGGTCCTGATCTTCATGCCGGCCGCCTTCACCTTCAATTGCCCGACCGAGGTCGAAGACGCGGCCGAGCATTACGCCGAGTTCCAGAAGGCGGGCGCCGAGGTTTACATCGTCACCACCGATACGCATTTCTCGCACAAGGTGTGGCACGAAACCTCACCCGCCGTGGGCAAGGCCAAGTTCCCGCTGCTGGGCGATCCCACGCATCAGCTCACCAACGCCTTTGGTGTGCACATTCCGGAAGAGGGCCTGGCCCTGCGCGGCACCTTCATCATCAATCCGGAAGGCGTGATCAAGACCCTCGAAATCCATTCCAACGAAATCGCGCGTGATGTCGGCGAAACCCTGCGCAAACTCAAGGCCGCCCAGTACACCGCCGCTCATCCGGGCGAGGTCTGCCCGGCCAAGTGGAAGGAAGGCAACAAGACCATTGCCCCCTCGCTGGACTTGGTCGGCAAGATCTGATTCACCCCGTTCCCGCCCTCGCGTGCGAGGGTGGGAACAGCCTTGCACAGGCGCGCGTGTCCAAGGCTGTTCCCATCCCCAACCAGTCGGTGATGCCACAGGCATCGCTGCAGCCATGTTCAGCTTGAAAAAGGAGTCGCCCCATGTTGGATGACGGTTTGAAAACCCAGCTCGCCGCCTATCTGGAACGTATCGTGCGGCCGATCCATATCGTTGCCGCGCTGGATGACAGCGACAATTCGAAGGAAGTGCGCGCGTTGTTGATCGACATTGTGACTTCTTCCAACCGGATCACGCTGGAAGAGCGGGTGGAGGAGGGCGCGCACCTGCCGTCCTTCGACCTCACCAGCCCCGGTGAGGACATCAAGCTGCGCTTTGCCGGCCTGCCGATGGGGCACGAGTTCACTTCCCTGGTGCTGGCCCTGCTGCAGGTGGGTGGCTATCCGCCCAGGATCGAGGCCGAACTGATCGAGCAGATCAAGAACCTCGATGGTGATTGCAACTTCGAGACCTATTTTTCCCAATCCTGCCAGAGCTGTCCGGATGTGGTGCAGGCCCTCAACCTGATGGCCGTGCTCAATCCGCGCGTCCGCCATGTTGCGATCGATGGTGCCTATTTCCCCGAAGAAGTGGAGCAACGCGATGTGATGACCGTGCCCACGATCTTCCTCAATGGCGAACGCTTCGGCCAGGGCCGCATGGGCATCGAGGAAATTGTCGCCAAGCTCGATACCAATGCGGGTGCCAATGAGGCGAAGAAGCTGGATGAAAAAGCACCCTACGACGTGCTCGTCATTGGTGGTGGCCCGGCGGGTGCCGCAGCGGCGATCTATGCCGCGCGCAAAGGCATCCGCACCGGAGTGGCAGCCGAGCGCTTCGGCGGCCAGGTGCTCGATACGCTTGCCATCGAAAACTTCATCTCGGTCAAGGAAACCAACGGCCCGGCCTTCGCTGCCGCGCTGGAAGAGCACGTGCGCGAATATGACGTGGACATCATGAACCTGCAGCGCGCCGAAAAATTGGTGCCGGGCGAGGATGGCATCCGCATCGAATTTGCCAACGGCGGTTCGCTCACCGGCAAAACCGTGATTCTCGCTACCGGCGCACGCTGGCGCGACATGGGCGTGCCTGGCGAAATCGAATACCGCACCCGCGGTGTGGCCTACTGCCCGCACTGCGACGGCCCGCTCTACAAGGGTAAAAAGGTGGCCGTGATCGGCGGCGGCAATTCCGGCGTGGAAGCGGCGATCGACCTGGCCGGCGTGGTCGGTCACGTCACCCTGATCGAATTCATGCCCGAACTGCGCGCCGATGCCGTGCTGCAGCGCAAGCTCTACAGTCTGCCCAACGTCGAAGTCATCAAGTATGCCCAGACTACCGAAGTACTCGGCGACGGCAGCCGCGCCACCGGCCTGCGCTATACCGACCGCGCCAGCGGCGAATCACGCGAGATCGAACTGGCCGGCGTATTCGTGCAAATTGGCCTGGTGCCAGTCACCAGCTGGCTCAAGGACAGCGGCATCGAACTCAGCCCGCGCGGCGAGATCGTGATCGACGCCCATGGTCGCACCTCGATCCCCGGCGTGTTCGCCGCCGGCGATGCCACCACCACCCCCTACAAACAGATCGTGGTGGCCGTTGGTGGCGGCGCCACGGCCTCACTGGCCGCCTTCGATCACCTGATCCGCAGCAGTGCGCCTGCCTGAGCGACGGTTCTCGATGGTCGCGCCGGGTACAATATCCCGTTTCCCCAACCACGGAATCTGCGCATGTCCGCTCTCAACGCCGAAATCGTCACCAGTCGCGGCACCATCCACCTCGCCCTGACACCCGACCAGACTCCGGTCACGGTGGCGAATTTCGTCAACCTCGCCCAGCGCGGTTTCTACAATGGTCTGAAGTTCCATCGAGTGATCCCGGACTTCATGATCCAGGGTGGCTGCCCGAATGGCATCGGCAATGGCGGTCCGGGCTATCGGTTCGAGGACGAGTGCCGACCGGGCCTGCGCCACGAGCGCGGCGTGCTGTCGATGGCCAATGCCGGACCGGGTACCAATGGCAGTCAGTTCTTCATCACTCACGTGCCGTGCGCGTGGCTGGACGGCAAGCACACCGTGTTCGGCAAGGTGCTCGGGCCGGATGATCAGGCGGTGGTGGACAGCGTGCAGGGTGGCGACGTGATCGAGGCCGTCCGTATCGTCGGCGACGCCAGCGCCTTGCTGGAGGCGCAGAAGGATCGCGTGGCGCAGTGGAACGCGGCACTGGATCGGCGTTGAGCGGGCGGAGCTCGCGGGATGGCCGTATTCAGGCATCCTGCGAGCATTTTTGCTGCACTGCACGATTTGTGCGTCCGGCGTAGAATGAGCGGCTGATTCCTTCAGCCCGAGGTCGTTCGTCATGCCCCAGCTTGCCCGTCGCATGGGCCGCGCCAAGCCCAGCGCGATCATGGTGATTGCCGAGAAGTCCCGTCAGCTCAAGGCGCAGGGGCGCGACATCATCGGGTTTTCGATCGGCGTGCCGAATTTTCTCCCCGGTCCGCATGTGTACGCCGCAGCACGCGCGGCGCTGGAGCACGACTCGGGTCAGTACGGCTCCAATCGCGGTCCGGACGGCTTGCTCGACGCCTTCCTCGTGCACCTGGAGCGCAGTGGCCTGACGGGCTACAGCCGCAGCAACCTGTGCGTGGGCATCGGTGCCAAGCAGGTGCTTTACAACCTCGGTGAAGCGCTGCTCGATCCGGGTGACACCATCGCGTTTCCGGCACCGTACTGGACCACCTACGTCGACATGGCGGAAATCCTCGGGGCCGAGATCCTGCGCCTGCCGTGTCCGCCGGAGCAGGACTACAAGCTCACCCCGGACCAACTCGACGCCGCGCTGGCGCGCAAGCCCAAGATCTTCCTGTTCAACAATCCGTCCAATCCGACCGGCATGGTCTACCACCGCGACGAGATCGTGGCGCTGGCCGAGGTGCTGGTGCGCCATCCCGACACCTGGATCGTGCTCGACGACATCTACAACCGGATGATCTTCGATGGTGTGGGCTACCACAGCGTGCTGCATTTCCGTCCGGAACTGCGCGAGCGTACGATCGTGGTGGATTCGCTCTCCAAGACCTATGGCATGCCCGGCTGGCGAGTCGGCTTTGCCGCGGCGCCGGAGCAGGTGGCCAAGGCCCTCACGACGCTCAATTCCAACCACATCACCAGTCTGCCGGAAGTCGTCACCGCCGCGGCGACGGCGGCGCTCTCCGGTCCACAGGACGTGCCGGAGGCCAGAAGCATCGAGTTCGCCGGCAAGCGCGATCGTGTGCTCGCGGCGCTGGCGCAGATTCCCGGTGTGCGCTGTCCTCGTCCGGAAGGTGCGTTCTATGCCTTCCCGGACATCAGCGTGGCGTTCGGGCGCAGGCATGCGCCCAGTGACCTGCGCATTGGCGACGACGTCGAGCTGTGTGCGGCGCTGCTCGAAGCCAAGTCCGTCGCCTGCGTGCCCGGTTCGGCCTTCGGCGAACCACGTGCGCTGCGGATTTCCTACACCTGTGCCGATTCGCAACTGGATGAAGGCTTGCGCCGCATCCAGGAATTCTTCGCCGAGCTCGTCTGAGCGGGCGCGACCCATTCACCCTCAATCGGAGAAAATCCCATGAAGACTCCCGTACGCGTTGCCGTCACCGGTGCTGCCGGCCAGATCGGTTATTCCCTGCTGTTCCGCATCGCTGCCGGCGACATGCTCGGCAAGGACCAGCCGGTGATCCTGCAGATGCTCGAACTGCCGCTGGAAAAGGCCCAGGAGGCGCTCAAGGGCGTGATGATGGAACTGGAGGACTGCGCCTTTCCGTTGCTCGCCGGCATGGTCGGCACGGACAATCCCGAGGTCGCCTTCAAGGACGCCGACATCGCAATGCTGGTTGGCGCACGCCCGCGCGGTCCGGGCATGGAACGCAGCGACCTCTTGCAGGAAAACGCCAAGATCTTCACCGCGCAGGGTGCCGCGCTCAACAAGGTCGCCAAGCGCGACGTGAAGGTGCTGGTGGTCGGCAATCCGGCCAATACCAACGCCTACATCGCAATGAAGTCGGCGCCCGACCTTCCGGCCAGGAACTTCACCGCGATGCTGCGTCTGGACCACAACCGCGCCCAGAGCCAGCTCGCGCAGAAGGCGGGCGTGCCCGTCGGTGACGTGCGCAAGCTGGTCGTGTGGGGCAATCACAGCCCGACGATGTATCCCGATTACCGTTTTGCCACGGCCGGCGGCAAGTCGCTCAAGGATGCGATCAACGATGCCGACTGGAACGCTAACACCTTCATTCCGACCGTCGGCAAGCGCGGCGCTGCGATCATCGCGGCACGTGGCCTGTCATCGGCAGCCTCGGCCGCGAATGCCGCGATCTGCCATGTCCGCGACTGGGTTGCCGGTTCCAGCGACGAATGGGTGACGATGGGCGTGCCGTCCGATGGCAGCTACGGCATTCCGGCTGGCGTGATCTTCGGTTTCCCCGTCACCACGCAGGATGGCGAATGGACGATCGTCGGTGGCCTGCCGATCGACGATTTCAGCCGTGCCGCGATCGACAAGACCCTTGGCGAACTGGAAGAAGAACGCGCCGCGATCGCGCATCTGCTCTGATCGGCGCGTACCATCGCACCGTGTCATCGTGAACGGGACGGCACATGCCGTCCCGTTCCATTTCAGCCGCGGTTTTTCCCGGAGTTCATGTTGCCACGATGCGCCAGATCGGCCTGACCATCCTGATGCTCGTGCTGAGCAACGTCTTCATGACGTTCGCCTGGTACGCACACCTCAAGGAACTGTCGAGCAAGCCCTGGATCATTGCCGCACTGGCGAGCTGGGGCATCGCGCTGTTCGAATACCTGCTGCAGGTGCCGGCCAACCGCATCGGCTACGAAGTGCTGTCGGTTGGCCAGCTCAAGATCCTGCAGGAAGTCATCACCCTCTCGGTGTTCGTGCCCTTCGCCGTGTTCTATCTGAAGGAGCCGCTCAAGCTCGACTATCTCTGGGCCGGGCTGTGCATCCTCGGGGCGGTGTACTTCATGTTCCGCGCCCGCTTCGGCGTTGCCTGACAACGATTCCGAGGTGCGTGCGAGCCGGGCGCGAATTTCGTCATTTCGTCGCGGCCCGGGAAAATTCCTCGAACGCCTCCCAGGCGTGTGCGGCATACATCAGTGACGGGCCACCGCCCATGTACACCGCGACACCGAGCATCTCGCGGACTTCCTCGTGGCTGGCGCCCAGACGCACCAGCGCCTTGCCGTGGAAGCCGAGGCAGCCGTCGCAGCGGGTCGCGACGCCGATCGCCATGGCAATCAGCTCCTTGGTCTTCTCGTCCAGCACGCCCGGCGCCATCGCGGCACGGGCCATGGAACTGAAGCCCTGCAAGGTTTCGGGGATGCCCTGCCGCAGTGGCGCGAGGTTGCGATTGATGCTGGCGGTCAGATCCTGGTAGCGGCTGTCACTCATGCGGGTTCTCCGTGGTTCGGGTGGGTTGCCAGGTGCGGCGATAGCGCCGATGGCGGGAAATTTTGTTTGACTCAATTGTGCGTGACGGGCAGGCCGGCGGCGGCCCAGGCGGCCATGCCGCCGCTGACGTTGACGTAGCGACAAGCGTCGGCGCCGGACAATGCGGACTGGGCCAGGCGCGAGCGTGCGCCGCTCTGGCAGATCAGCAGGACTTCGCGCGTGCCGGTGGGCAGTTGCAGAGCCGCGTGCAAGGCGGCGTGACCGGCACGCGCCTGCGCCAGCGGCAGATGTCGCGCCTGCGGGGCGTGACCGGCGGCGAATTCGCCGCGTTCGCGCACATCGATCAGCAACGCGCCATCATTGAGGCGACGCACGGCCTCATGCACGCCGATCTGTTCGCCGGCAGCGATGCCGAACAGGGACTTGAGAATGCCGATCATCGTCCGGCCTTTGGGTGGGCTGCGGACGTGGCAGGCGGGCGTGGACCGCAGTAGATGCCGTGGAGGGTGTGGATCACCTCGCAGGCCGGCCCGGGGGCGAGCGAATAGAAGATCGATTGCGCCTCGCGTCGGGTCAAGACGAGGTTTTCCTCGCGCAGGATCGCCAGGTGCTGCGACAGTGCCGACTGGCTGAGGTCGAGCAGGGCATTGAGTTCGTGCACCGGGCGTTCGTGTTCGGCCAGCAGGCACAGGATCATCAGACGCTTCTCGTTGGCCAGGGCCTTGAGCAGGTTCGAGGCCGAATCCGCGTGCTGGCGCATGCGCTCGGGATCGATGCCATCAAGCGCGTTCGCGGGCGAGGTCATGCGTGCACCCTCAGTCGGTCGTGGTGAGAGGCAGGCCGGCCTCGCGCCAGGCATTGATCCCGCCCGTCATCGAGCGCACGCGAGTGAAGCCCATCCGTTGCAGGGTGTCGGCCGCCAGCATCGAACGTCCGCCGCTGAGGCAGTAGACGACGATCGCGCGATCGCGGTCGGCGAGCGCAGGACTGGTTGCGCAGGCGAGTGCCGGGTGGGCTTCGATGCCGAACTCCAGCACCCCGCGCGGCAGGTTGATGGCGCCTGGCAGATGGCCCTGGGCGAATTCGCCCGGCTCGCGCACGTCGATGACGAGGCGTTGCGAGACATCTTCCGCGTGCAGCGCGGAGCTGGATACCTGGCTGACGCGGGAGCGGGCGTCGGCAATCAGATCGTTGGCGGTCAGCGGCATTTTGAGATCCAATGTATTAGTTGACACTAATATAAGTATACCCTAATATCATGCTCCATGCAGCACCCCCGTTCCCGAACCCGTCCTGGAGACTGAAAATGAACCTCGATCGTGCCATCTTCGCGTTTGCCGGAATCATGATTCTGTCGAGCGTCGCGCTCGGACACTTCGTGTCGCCCTGGTGGTTCTGGCTGACCGCCTTCGTCGGCTTGAATCTGCTGCAATCCTCGTTTACCGGCTTCTGTCCCGCCGCGATGCTCTTCGGCAAGCTGGGGGTCAAGTCCGGCTGCGCCTTCAAGCAAGGGAGTCGATGATGCGTCATCTGCTTGCCACCAGCCTTGTGCTCGCCACGGTCGGATTGCTGGCAGGGTGTTCGGCCGACACGCCGACTTCCCGCGCCGTGCCGGCACCGCCAGCGAGCCTGGCGACGCATGTAATGGCACCCGTCGACACGCCGCTGACGCAGGAGTGGGATGGCCGGATCGAGGCGATCGACAACGCCACCCTGGCGGCGCAGACCGGCGGCAGGGTGGCCGAACTGCCATTCGATGTCGGTGACGTGGTGGAGGAGGGCGCCGTGGTGGTGCGCTTCACCGCGGTCGAACAACAGTCCGGACAGCGTCAGGCGCAGGCCGCACTGGCCGCGGCCCGGGCCGCGGCGGACGAGGCGACAGCCAATTTCCATCGGGTCGAAGATGTCTATGCACGCCGTCTGGTGGCGCGGGCCGAATATGACCGGGCCAAGGCGGCACTGGATTCGGCCCAGGCGCAACTGGCATCGACCCGTGCCGGTCTGCGTTCGGCCGATGAACAGGTCGGCTATACCGCGATCCGTGCGCCCTATCGCGGCGTGGTGACGGCGCGCTTCGTGCAGCCGGGCGAGACCGTGGTGCCGGGTCAGCCGCTGCTGTCCGGCGTGTCGCTCGATCGCCTGCGCGTGCTGGTCGAGGTGCCGCAGGCACTCGCGATCCGGCTGAAGCCGGATACACCGGCGTACGTCCTCACCGATGATGGCCGGCGCATTCCGGCAACGCGCATCACGGTGTTCCCGCAGGCCGATCCGGCCTCGCACGCGGTCGGGGTTCGTCTCGACCTGCCCGAGGGCGAGTCTGGCCTGATGCCGGGCATGAGTGCCAAGGCAGTGTTCGAAGTCGGCAGCGCCGACACCCTGAGCGTGCCCGAGGCGGCCCTGACCCGGCGCGGCGAGATCGAGTCGGTGTTCGTGCTGCAGCCGGATGGGCTGATCAGTCTGCGCCAGGTGCGCACCGGGCGGCATCTGGATGGGAACGTCGAGGTGCTGGCGGGCCTGGCCTCGGGCGATACCATCGCGCTTGATGCCGAGGCCGCATTGGCGGCGCGGCGCGAGCAGCGCGCGGCGATGGCGGGGCACTGACATGCGCCTGGGCATTTCCGGCCGCCTCGCACGCACCTTTCAGGCCCACGCGCTGACGCCAGTGCTGGCGATCGCCGGTCTGCTCCTTGGCCTGGCAGCGGTGTTGATCACCCCGCGCGAGGAAGAGCCGCAGATCGACGTCACCATGGCGGACGTGATCGTGGCCTTCCCCGGTGCCTCGGCGCGCGATGTCGAAGCGCTCGTGGCCGAACCGCTGGAGCGGGTGCTGAGCGAGATCGAGGACGTCAAGCACGTCTATTCCGCCAGTCGCACCGGAGTCGCGGTCGCGACCGTGCAGTTCGATGTCGGGGTGCCGCGCCAGGATGCACTGGTGCGTCTCTACGACAAGGTCATGTCGAACGCCGACCTGCTGCCGCAGGGTCTTGGCGCGAGTCAGCCGATCGTGCGCCCACTTGGCATCGACGATGTGCCGGTGATGGCACTGTCGCTGTGGTCGGACGAGGCCGCGGTCAGCGGCGAGGAGCTGGCGGAAGTCGCCTACACCCTGCAGGCCGAACTCAAGCGCGTGGCCGGGACGCGGGAAATCCAGGTGATCGGCGCGCCGTCGCGGGCGGTGCGGGTGACGCCCGATCCGGCGAAGCTCGCCGCCCACGGGCTTTCCCTGACCGAACTCGGCAGTGCACTGGCGGCGGCCAATGTCGTGCTCGATCCAGGCGTGCGCGTCAGTGCCGCTGGCGCGGTGCCGGTGACGGTCGGAACCTGGCTGGTGGACGCCGAGGCGGTGGCCGACCTCGTGATCGGAGTCGCCGGTGGCAAGCCACTGCGGATCGCCGACGTGGCCGAGGTGCAACGCACGGCGGACCTGCCGCAAACCTATGTCTGGCATGGTGTTCCACCCGGGCACGACGGGCCGCGCGATGGTCGGGTACAGGCGATCACCCTGGCGATCGCGAAGAAGCCAGGCACCAATGCGACAGACATCACCCGTGCGGTGCGCGAGCGTCTGGTCGGCCTGCGCGATGGCACGATTCCCGACGGCATGCACGTCGAGGTGACGCGCGACTACGGCGAAACTGCCGCCGACAAGGCCAACACCTTGATCAAGAAGCTGGTCTTCGCAACCGGCTCGGTGATCCTGCTGGTGCTGTTTGCACTCGGCTGGCGCGAGGCCATCGTCGTTGGAAGTGCGGTGGTGCTGACCCTGGCCGTGACCCTGTTCGCCTCCTGGGCCATGGGTTTCACCCTCAACCGCGTTTCGCTGTTCGCGCTGATCTTCTCGATTGGCATCCTCGTCGATGACGCGATCGTGGTGGTGGAAAACATCCATCGGCACATGAGCCTGGGCGGCAAGAGCCTGCGCGAGGCGATACCGCCGGCGGTGGACGAAGTGGGTGGGCCAACCATCCTGGCCACCTTCACCGTGATCGCGGCACTGTTGCCGATGGCCTTCGTCACCGGTTTGATGGGACCGTACATGCGTCCGATCCCGATCAATGCCTCGGCCGGCATGTTCCTCTCGCTCCTGATCGCGCTCACGGTGACGCCGTGGCTGGCGCTGAAGCTGCTGCGCCGTCATGTCGGTCACGTCGATCCCGATGCCGGCGGCCTGTCGGGCATCGCGCTGCGTCTGCATCGCCTGTTCGAGCGTCTGTTGCGTCCATTCCTGGATCTTGCCCGCGGTGGCCGCCGCCGCGCCGTGTTGCTGGCCGGGGTCGTGCTGCTCGTGCTTGCCGCCGTCGGCATGGCGGGGCTGCAATGGGTCGTGCTGAAGATGTTGCCGTTCGACAACAAGTCCGAGTTCCAGATCGTCGTCGACCTGCCCGAGGGCACGCCGCTGGAGCGCACCAACGCGCTCCTGGTCGAACTGGCCGAGGCCCTCGTCCAGGTCCCGGAGGTCTCGGGATTCCAGGGCTACGCCGGCACGTCCGCGCCGATCACCTTCAATGGCCTGGTGCGCCAGTACTACCTGCGCGCCGGTGCGAATCTCGGCGACCTGCAGGTCAACCTGGTCGACAAGCATGCGCGCCGGCGCAAGAGCCACGAGATTGCGGCGGCGGTGCGACCGATGCTGGTGGCGATCGGGCAGCGCTACGGCGCTGCGCTGAAGGTGGTCGAGGTGCCGCCTGGCCCGCCGGTGCTTTCGCCGATCGTGGCCGAGGTCTACGGTCCCGACTACCCGCGCATCCGTGCCATCGCCAAGGCACTGGAGCAGCGCTTCGTCGCCACCGATGGCATCGTCGATGTCGATACCACGGTGGAATCACCGGCCATGCGCGACCTGCTGGTGATCGATCGTGAGCGTGCCGCGCGTCTTGGCGTGCCGATCCCGGCGATCGCGGCAGTGCTGCAGACCGCGGTCGCGGGCAGTGACGTCAGCTATGTCCACGATGGCCGTTCGCGTGTCGCCGTGCCCTTGCGCGTGCGCCTGCCGGCCAGCGTCGAGGCCGATCTCGACAGTCTGCTGTCGCTCGTGGTGCGTGCGCAGAATGGTGCACTCATCCGCCTGTCGGAACTGGTGCAGGTGCGCGTCGAGAACTGGGACGACGCGATCGTGCACAAGGATGGCCAACCGGTGGCCTATGTCATGGCCGACGAGGCCGGGCGGCTGGACAGTCCGCTCTACGGCATGTTCGATCTGGTCGGGCAGCTTGCCGGCGAACCGGTCGACGGGGTGATGCTGGAGCAGTGGTTCTTCTCCCAGCCCGGTCCGCGCGACGAGTACTCGGTGAAGTGGGATGGCGAGTGGCAGATCACCTACGAAACCTTTCGCGACATGGGGCTGGCCTATGCCGTCGGACTGGTGCTGATCTATCTGCTGGTGGTCGGCCAGTTCCGCAGTTATCTCGTGCCGCTGGTGATCATGGCACCCATTCCGCTCACCATCATCGGGGTGATGCCCGGCCATGCGCTCCTGGGCAAGCAGTTCACCGCGACCAGCATGATCGGCATGATCGCACTGGCCGGCATCATCGTGCGCAACTCGATCCTCTTGGTGGATTTCATCGATCACCTCGTCGCACGCGGCAAGGCGCTGGAGGATGCCGCGATCGAGGCCTGCGCCGTGCGTGCCCAGCCGATTGCCCTGACCGCGGTCGCGGCGATGGGTGGTGCCCTGTTCATCCTCGACGACCCGATCTTCAGCGGACTCGCGATCTCGCTGGTTTTCGGCATCCTGGTTTCCACCCTGTTGACCCTGGTGGTGATTCCCTTGCTCTACGTGATGCTGCGCCGGCGCTGGCCGCGCGTGGTCGAGCCATCGACGGAGGTTTCCACATGAAGCGATCGCGTTTCCTGATGGTCCTGCTGGCGCTGGCCGGGATCGGCCAGATCGGTGCCGCGCCTGCGTCGGCAGCACCGGCTGATGTGGCCCCGGCTGCGCAGTTGCACCGTGGGCGCGAGGCGATGGCCGATCTCGGCCAGCGGCTCAAGGCCGCGCTGGTGCAGAAGCTCCAGGCCGAGGGTCCGGTCGCGGCGGTGAATTTCTGTCATGAAGAAGCCCCGCGCATTGCCGCGACGGTGGCGCAGGAACATGGCGTCGCACTCGGGCGCACGGCGGTGCGTCATCGCAGTCCGGCGAATGCTCCGAATGAGTGGCAGCAGGCCGTGCTGGAGGCGTTCCTGCGCCAGTCGGGCACCACGCCGCCGGCGCATCTGACGTTTTCCGCCTCGCACGACGGTGTACTGCGCATGGCAAAGGGCATCGCCACCGAGGCGCCGTGCCTGGCCTGCCACGGCGCGCAGATTGCCGAACCGGTGCGCGCGGCGATCCGCGCACATTATCCGGAGGATGCCGCGACCGGTTTTGCCGAGGGTGAGCTGCGCGGCATGTTCTGGGTCGAAGTGCCGCCGATGAAGAAAGGAGACTGAGCCATGACCACGCCATTGCTGTTCGCGTGCCCGCATTGCCATCGTCTGAACCGGGTGCCGGCAGATCGCCTCGCCGATGCGCCTGATTGTGGTCATTGCCACGGGGCGCTGACGGATTCGGCACCTTTTGCCCTTGATGCCGACAGCTTCGACACTCACGCCGGGCGTGCCGACGTGCCCTTGCTGGTGGACTTCTGGGCACCGTGGTGTGGCCCATGTCGGATCATGGCCCCGGCCTTTGCACAGGCGGCGGCGATGCTGTCGCCGCGCCTGCAACTGGCCAAGGTCGATACCGAAGCACAGCCGGAGCTGGGTGCGCGTTTCGGCATTCGCAGCATCCCGACGATGATCCTGTTCCTGCACGGACGCGAGCTGGCACGCCAGTCGGGCGCGATGCCGGCACCGGCGATCGTGCAGTGGGCGCGGCAGAACCTGCCGCTCGGCTAACGTCATGGCGATGCGCGAAGCCGGTTCAAGGCGTGCTACAGACCGTGTGGCTGCTTGCAGCCACCCTTCGGGCTGTGGCATGCGTTTGTGCATGGTGGCGGCATCGCTCAGTTGCGTATCGACATACGCTTCCTCGACCTTTCTTGCCCTGCACGCGCATGGCGCCAGCATGACCTGCATCGAGACTTTGAACAGGCGCTGAGGTGCCACGCCCGACGTGGAACCCGACATGCCCGGCCGACGCCGGGCATGTCGCTGTTCGGGAATCGAAAACGCCGATCCCGGCTGTGCGGCCGGGATCGGTGGAATTGAAGCGTGGCAGCAAGCCCGGGACAATCGATCTACTTGACCCCGTCAAGGTCGCGCAGCTTGGTCTGCTGACTGGAGAACCAGCCAGCCAGGTTGACGATGTCGGCGTCGCTCAGGGTGCTGGCAAAGCCCGCCATGATTGGATTGTCGCGATCGCCCGAACGATAGTCGTGCAGGGCCTTCTCCAGATAGTCGGCATATTGGCCGGCAAGCAGCGGGTATTGCGGGTCACCGATGCCGTTGCCGTCGAGGCCATGACAGGCCTGGCAGATGATGGCCTTGTCCTTGCCCGCGGCAAGGTCGGCCTCGGGTGCGGCCGTGGCGGTCAGGGGCATGAGCACGGCGGCGGCCAGCAGGATGGCTTTGCAGTTCATGGATTGCGTTCCTTACTTGGTCGAGGCGAGGCTGGCGAGGTAGGCGGCGATGTCGGAGATCTCCTGGTCGGAGAAGCTGCCGGCCTGTGCGCCCATGGTCGGATGCTTGCGCTTGCCTTGCTTGTATTCGGTCAGGGCCGAGACGAGGTAGTCGTAATTCTGGCCGCCGATCCGCGGTACGTGGTAGTGGGGATAGACATTCTTGTAGCCGGTAACGCCGTGGCAGCCGGTGCAGGTGTAGGCCTTGAGCTTGCCGGCCGCGACGTCGCCCTGCGCGGAAGCGGAAAAGGCGAATGCCGAAAGAAAAAGCGTTGCTGCAATTTTGATGATGGGCATGGGACATCCCGGCGCGTTGGCTGGAAAAGGACACGCACGAGACCGGCTCGTGCGCAAGACCGGGCAAGTATAAGCATGCCGTGGGCTGGACGGCCAGACTCCGTTGCGACTCGATGCAGATCCGTGTGTGAGTGCGAGGTTCAAACCGCAGGTGAACGCCGTCGCTGCCGGCGTGACTTGCGACAGGGGCCGGATGCTGTGGCGGCGGTGCAGACTGGCATCCGGGTCGTCGTGTCGTCGCTGTGGAACGTCGCGGTGCGAGCGACCGGCAGCCTGTTCCGGGTCGAAATCCGGCAGTGAACGATGTGCGGGGTGAGTGCGTCGGCGCATCAGATCCTTGCGCATAGTAAACTAGTGATGTAGTGTTCTACATCACGCAAACAAACCTTCCAATCAAGACTCTCCTTCCCATGCGCCTTCTTTCTGCCCGTTTTGCCCTCCTCGTCATCACACTCATGCTGGTCGCCTGCCATGGCAATGACCAACCGGCCACGAAAACCGGCGTTGCGCCGGCGACGACGGCGGTGACGGTCGAGGTGGTCGCGGCTGCACGCCGCTCGATCAGTGCCAGCTACAACGCCACGGCGGCACTCGAAGCCCCGAACGAGGCGCAGGTGGTGGCGAAGACGTCTGGGGTGCTGTTGAAGCTGATGGTGGAAGAGGGCGACACGGTCAAGGCCGGGCAGGTGCTGGCCCGGATCGATCCCGAGCGGACTCAGCTCGAAGTGCGTCGTGCCCAGGCCTTGTTGAACAAGCTCGAAGCCGACCTGGCGCGCTCGAAGGAACTCTACGAGCGCAAGCTGATTGCCGCCGACGCCTACGAGAAGATCCGCTACGACGTCGAGACCCAGCGCGCCGTGTTCGACATGGCGAAGCTGGAGCTGTCCTACACCGACATCGTTGCTCCGATCAGTGGTGTCGTGGCCCAGCGCATGGCCAAGGTCGGCAACCTGATCCAGCTCAATTCGCCCCTGTTCCGCATCGTCGATACCACGCGTCTGGAAGCCACCCTCAATGTTCCAGAACGCGAGATCGCCACGATGCACGCCGGTGCGCCGGTGAGCATGCAGGTCGATGCCTTGGCAGGTGTTGCCTTCGCCGGCCAGATCGAGCGCGTCAGTCCGGTGATCGATGCCGGCAGTGGCACCTTCCGCGTGGTCTGCAGTTTCACTCCGGATACGCGCCTGCGGCCGGGCATGTTCGGTCGCATCGGCGTGGTCTTCGATCGACGCGATGACGTGCTGACGGTGCCACGCGTGGCCCTGCTCGAAGGCGAGGGCGAGTCGGCGGTGTACAGGATCGAAGCGGGCAAGGCGGTGCGGGTTCCGGTCCAGCTCGGCTATCTCTCCGGAGACGTCGCCGAGATCCGTTCCGGCCTGAACGACGGCGACGAGGTCGTGACCACCGGCAAGATCGCCTTGCGCGATGGCGCCAGCGTCGAGGTGATCCGTTCCAGCCCAGCCGCGACTGCGGCCGCGGTGAATGACACGGGCAAGTCGTCCACCGGCAGCACGGACTACTGATGGACGTTCAGCCAACGGCCAATGGCGCGGCGCACGGCAGCAGCCTGGTCGAATTCTCGGTGCGGCGTCGCGTCACCATCGCGATGGCGACCCTGACGGTCGTGCTGTTCGGCGTGATCGCACTGTTCGATCTCAAGGTCAACCTGCTGCCCGACCTGTCCTATCCGACCCTGACGGTGCGCACCGAATACACCGGCGCCGCGCCGCAGGAAATCGAGAACCTCGTGACCGAGCCGGTGGAAGAGGCGGTCGGTGTGGTCAAGGGCCTGCGCAAGCTCAAGTCGACCTCGCGCCCCGGCCAGAGCGACGTGGTGCTGGAGTTCGCCTGGGGCACGGACATGGACCAGGCCAGCCTCGAGGTGCGCGACAAACTCGAAACCCTGATGCTGCCGCTGGAAGTGAAGCAGCCGGTGCTGCTGCGCTTCAATCCCTCGACCGAGCCGATCTTGCGCGTGCTTCTCACCGGCCATGCCGGTGACGCCGGCGATGCGGCCCTGATGCGGTTGCGCCGCTTCGCCGATGACGAGCTCAAGAAGCGCCTCGAACCGGTCGCCGGCGTGGCCGCGGTCAAGGTCGGTGGGGGTCTGGAAGACGAAGTGCAGGTGTTGATCGACCAGAACCGCCTCGCGCAGTTGCGCCTGCCGCTGGATACCGTGATCAGTCGGTTGGCGGCCGAGAACGTCAACATCTCCGCCGGCCGCCTGGAAGAGGGCAGTCAGCGCTATCTGGTACGCACGATCAACCAGTTCGAGACGGTCGAGCAGATGCGCAACCTGCTGATCAGCGGTGCGGTCGCCGGGGCGGGCAATTCCGCCGCACAGGAGGCCGCGCTGGCCGCCTCGCGCATCGCCGCGCTCTCGCCGGAAGCCGCGGCCGCCTCGGCTGCGGCCAATGCCGCGGCGCAAGGGGATTCCAGTGCCCCGGGCGGCGGCATGCCGATCCGTCTGCGCGATATCGCGACGGTCGAGCAGGGCTACAAGGAACGCGAATCGATCATTCGCCTCGGTGAGGCCGAGGCAGTGGAACTGGCAATCTACAAGGAGGGCGATGCCAACACCGTGAGTGTCGCCGATGCCGTGCATGCCGCCCTCGCCGAGGCCCGCAAGCAACTGCCGGCCGACACCGAGCTGACCGTGATCGAGGACCAGGCGGTCTTCATTCGCCAGGCCCTGCACGAGGTGCGCATGGACGCATTGATTGGCGGTCTGCTGGCGGTGCTGATGATCTTCTTCTTCCTGCGCGATGGCTGGAGCACCTTCGTCATCTCGCTCTCGCTGCCGGTATCGATCATCGCCACGTTTTTCTTCATGGGGCGTTTCGAACTCTCGCTCAACGTGATGTCACTGGGTGGACTTGCGCTGGCAACCGGCCTCGTCGTCGATGACTCCATCGTCGTGCTCGAATCCATCGCCAAGGCGCGCGAGCGCGGGCTGGGCATCCTGCGTGCCGCGGTCGTGGGCACGCGCGAGGTCAGCATGGCGGTGGTGGCCTCGACCCTGACCAATGTCGCGGTGTTTCTGCCGCTGGTGTTTGTCGAAGGTGTGGCCGGGCAGCTGTTCCGCGATCAGGCCCTGACGATTTCGATCGCGATCCTGATGTCGCTGGTGGTGTCGCTCACCCTCATTCCGATGCTGTCCTCGCTCAAGGCGCACACGCCGATGCAGTTCCCGGAGGAGGAGCCGACACCGGAATGGCAGCCACGACGGGCACCGCAACGGGCGCTGGCTGCGTTCGGCCATGCGCTTGCGCGCGCCTGCAGCGCGACCGCGTTTGGCCTGGGCTGGATGGTGCGCAGTCTGTGGCGGCTGCTGGAGCACACGCTCGGGCGACTGCTCACGCAGGTCGGGGAATGGGTGATGAAACCCTATGACGCCGCCGCCCGAGCCTATGCACACGCCCTGCCCGGAGCCTTGCATCGCCCGGGACTGGTGCTCGGCAGCGCCGCCGTGGCGTTCGCGCTCAGCATGTTGCTGGTGCCACGCCTGGGTATCGACCTGATTCCGCAGTTGGCCCAGGATCGCTTCGAGCTGACCGTCAAGCTGCCGCCCGGCACGCGCCTGCAGGAGACCGATGCCCTGCTGCGCACGATCGCGGCGCAGCACGAAGGCGAGGCCGGCATCCGTGCACTCTATGGCGTCAGCGGTGCCGGCACCCGCATGGACGCCAACCCGACCGAATCGGGCGACAACATCGGCAAGCTCAGCGTGGTGATGGCCGCCGATGCGGCGAAGGGCACCGAGGCGCGCCTGACCGCGAGCCTGCGTGCGACGATGGCGAGGTATCCCGGAATCGAGGCCAAGTTCGGACGGCCGGAAATCTTCAGCTTCTCGACCCCGCTGGAAGTCGAGTTGCGTGGCTACGACCTGGAACAGTTGCAACACGCCGGCAACCAGCTTGCCGACCTGATGCGCCAATCGGACCGCTTCGCCGATGTGAAATCCTCGGTCGCCGATGGCTTCCCCGAGATCCAGATCCGCTTCGATCAGGAACGCGCTGCAGCGCTTGGTCTGACCACGCGCCAGGTTGCCGATGCGGTGGTGAAGAAGGTGCGTGGCGAGGTCGCGACGCGTTACAGCTTCCGCGACCGCAAGATCGACGTGTTGGTGCGCGCCCGCGAGGCCGATCGTGATTCGCTGCAGGCGATCCGGCGCCTGATCGTCAATCCCGACAGCGCCCGTCCGGTGACGCTGGAATCGGTGGCGGACGTGACCGCGGGCACCGGCCCGAGCGAGATCCACCACGCCGATCAGGTCCGTGTTGCGGTGATTTCCGCCAATCTCGCCCATGGCGACCTCGGCAGCGCGGTCGAGGCGGTACGCGATCTGGTCGCACGACACCCGCTCGGCGCCGACCTCGGCCTGCACATCGGCGGGCAGGGTGAAGAGCTGCACGATTCACTGATGTCGCTGTTGTTCGCTTTCACCCTGGCGGTATTTCTCGTCTACCTGGTGATGGCCTCGCAGTTCGAGTCGCTGCTGCATCCCTTCGTCATCCTGTTCACCATTCCACTGGCGTTGGTCGGCGCGGTGCTGGCCCTGTTCCTGTCGGGCAACAGTCTGTCGGTGGTGGTGTTCATCGGCCTGATCCTCCTGGTCGGCATCGTGGTCAAGAACGCGATCCTGATGATCGACAAGGTCAACCAGTTGCGCGAGGCCGGGGTGGCGAAATACCAGGCCGTCGCCGATGGCGCGATTTCGCGCCTGCGCCCGATCATCATGACCACGGTGACGGCGCTGTTCGGCTTTCTGCCGCTGGCACTGAGCGGGGGCGAGGGTTCGGAGGTGCGGGCGCCGATGGCGATCACGGTGATCGGTGGCCTGGCGGTTTCGACCCTGCTGACCCTGTTCGTGATCCCGGTGATGTATGCCCTGCTGGATCGCAAGCCCGACAGCCATTACGTGCAGCGCGCCACGGCCCTCGCCGCCGAGGAAGCGGTGATGAGCGGGAATCTGCCGGCGTGAGCATCGTCGAGATCAGCCTGCGCCGGCCGGTGACGGTGGTGATGTTTTTCGTCAGCTTGCTGGTGATCGGCGCGATCGCCAGCGTGCGCCTGCCACTGGAGCAGATGCCCGAGATCAATGCGCCATTCCTGGCGATCAATCTGCCCTATGCCGGATCCAGCCCCGAAGAGGTCGAGCGCGTGCTGGTGCGGCCGGTGGAAGAAGCGTTGGCGACGTTGCCGGGCATCAAGAACATGAATGCCCAGGCCAAGGCCGATGGCGGCAGCGTGTTCCTCGAATTCAGCGACTGGAACCGCGACATCGCGATCGCCACCACCGAGGCGCGCGATCGCATCGATGCGATCCGCGGCGACCTGCCCGATGACTTCCAGCGGTACTACGTGTGGCGGTTCTCCACCACCGATGAAGCCATGATGCAGGTGCGCATGGTGTCCGATTCGCGTGATCTGATGCGCGAATACGAGTTGATCGACCGGCACGTGAAACGGCGGCTTGAGCGCCTGCCGGGTGTGGCCAAGGTCGAGGTCACCGGTGCTCCGCCGAACGAGGTCGAAATCGCCATCAACCCGGATCGGCTGGAGGCCCATGGGCTCAATCTGAACGAATTGGCGCAGCGCCTGCAGGCGGTCAATTTCTCCGTTTCCGGCGGCACCATCGATGAGGCCGGAGGCCGCTTGCGGGTGCAGCCCGTGGGCGAGCTGCGTGACCTGTCCGAGCTGCGCAACCTGGTGCTCGATACCCGCGGCCTGAAGCTTTCGGATGTCGCCACGGTCGAACTCAAGCCGGCCCGGATGAACTACCGTCGACAACTCGACGGCCGTCCGGCAGTCGGTGTCGACGTCTTCAAGGAGCGCAGCGCCAACCTGGTGGAAGTTTCGCGCGCGGTGAAGGCGGAACTGGCCGGGATCGAGCGTGATGGCGATCTTCCCGACCTCCGCTTTACCGTGACCGAGGACCAGGGCGACAACGTCATCGATTCCCTGCGTGAACTCGGACAGGCCGGCTTGATCGGCCTGCTGCTCGCGATCGCGGTGCTGTACTACTTCCTGCGCCACTGGCCTTCGACCCTGATGGTGGCACTCGCCATTCCGGTCTGTTTCGTGATGACCCTGGGTTTCATGCACTTTTTCGGGGTCACGCTCAACGTGCTGTCGATGATGGGACTGCTGCTGGCGGTCGGCATGCTGGTGGACAATGCCGTGGTGGTGGTGGAGAGCATCTATCAGGAACGCGAGAAACGTCCCGGCTTGCCGCGTCTGGCTGCCGTCATCGGCACCCGCAACGTGGCCATCGCTCTTTCGGCCGGAACCTTGTGCCACTGCATCGTGTTCCTGCCCAACCTGTTCGGCGAAGCCAACCAGATCAGCATCTTCATGACCCAGATCGCGATCACCATCACGGTGTCGCTGCTGTCGTCCTGGCTGGTGGCAATCAGCCTCATCCCGATGCTGGCCTCGCGCATGGAAATTCCCTCGGCCGTGGCCGATGACAGCAGTCTGATTGGTCGGTTGCGGATCCAATATGCCGCCGCGCTGGATTGGAGCCTGAATCATCGTGGCTGGAGTGTCATGGCGATCCTGCTGATCGTCGCCGTCAGCCTGATTCCGATGAAGATGATGCGGTCCGACCTCTTCGCCAGCGATGAAGGTCGCACCCTCAATCTGTTCTACCAGTGGAAGGGTTCCTACACGCTTGACCAGATGGCCGATGAGATCGGCAAGGTCGAGAGCTGGATCAATGCGCGCCGCGACGAGTTCCAGATCGAACAGACCTACACCTGGTACAGCGAATCGGGTTGGGGCGGAACGCGCATCACCCTGCGCAAGGACGGCAGTGGCCTGCGTCCGACCCGCGAGATCATGGATGCGATCCGTGCCGGGGTGCCGAAATCGGCGCGCGCCACGGTTGGATTTCGCAGCGGTGGTGGCGGAGGTGGCGGGGGTGGAAACCAGGATGGCATTTCACTGTCGCTGTTCGGCGATTCTTCGGAGGTGCTGACCGAAATCGGCGACACCCTCGTGCCGACCCTGGCGCAGTTGCCGCAACTGCGCGACGTGCGGGTGCAGATCGACGATCGCAACAGTGAGCTGGCGATCCGGGTGGATCGTGAACGCGCCGCACGCTACGGCTTTTCCGCGCAGGATGTGGCGCGTTATGTCGGCATCGCCCTGCGCGGCACGCCCTTGCGCGAGTTCCGACGCGAGGGTATCGAGGTGCCCGTGCAATTGCGCTTTGCCGGGGCCGAGGAAACCACGATCAACGACCTGAGCCGCTTCACCGTGCGCTCGCCCGGCGGGGAACAGATCCCGCTGATGGCACTGGTTGACGTGGACCTCAAGCCTTCGGCCGCCCAGATCAATCGCCTGAATCGTCAGACCATGCTGGAGGTCAAGGCCGACCTCGCGCCGGGTGCGGTGGCGCCGGAAGCGCGCAAGGCGATGGAATCCGTGATGGCATCGACCAGTCTGCCACCGGGCTATACCTACAGTTTCGAGGGCAGCTTCCGGCAGAACGACGAAGCCGGTTCGCAGATGCTGTTCAACACCCTGATTGCGCTGGTGATGATCTACGTGGTGATGGCGGCGGTGTTCGAATCGCTGCTGTTCCCGGCAGCGATCCTGTCGAGCATCGCGTTCTCGATCCTGGGCGTGTTCTGGCTGTTTGCACTCACCGGCACCACCTTCACCATCATGGCCTCGATCGGCATCCTCGTGCTGATGGGCGTGGTGGTGAACAACGGCATCGTGATGCTGGAGCACGTCAACCTCCTGCGCCGCAGCGGCATGAACCGGCACGATGCCCTGGTGGCGGGTTGTCGCGATCGTCTACGTCCGGTGCTGATGACCATGGGTTGCGCCATCCTCGGCATGGTGCCGATCAGCCTGTCCACCACCCAGATCGCCGGTGGCGGCCCGCCCTACTATCCGATGGCGCGTGCCATTGCCGGTGGTTTGGCGTTTTCCACCGTGGTCACCCTGCTGTTTTTGCCGACGATCTATGCCTTGCTGGATGACCTCGGTCGGGCCATGCGTCGCCTCGTTGCGCGGCTGCGTGGCACGGGCGGGCTTCCGGCTGCGCAAGCCGCGAGGGAGTAGCGCTGCACGCCGGTCGTCGCGCATGTATCGGCCCGGGAAGGTCCGCGCAGCTTGGAGCGTCGTCATTGCGCATCAAGGCAATCCAGGCATTTGATTTTCAACGGCTCCTGGATGGCCACGTCGCTTTGCTTCTCTCCATGACGATGGGTTCGGGTCGCTTGCGCCCGGGACGCTGGATCAAGCGTCGGCCAATGACTGTTCCAGATCGGCCCACAGGTCTTCGACGTCCTCGATGCCGATCGACAGGCGCAACAGGCCGGGCGTGATGCCGGCCGCGGCACGCGCCTCCTCGCTGACCAGGCGATGGGTCAGACCCATCGGGTGCTGGATCAGGCTGTCGACCGAGCCAAGGCTCACGGCCGAGGTGAACACCCGCACCGCCTTCATCGTCTTTGCCGCAGCATCGTGGCCGCCACGCAGTTCGATCGAGATCAGCGCGCCCGGGCCACGCATCTGTGATCCGACGAGGTGGCTGTTGGCAACCGTGCCGAGACCTGGATAGAACACCCGTGCCACCGCCTTGTGGCGCGACAGGCGCTCGGCCAGGACGATCGAATTGGCCTGCGCGCGTTCGACCCGCAACGCCAACGTCGGCAGGCCACGGTGGATCAGGTATCCGCCGAGCGGATGCAGGATGGCCCCGGTCAGGGCACGGATGCTGCGCAGCGGCTGGGCATCCGCCTCGCTGCAGGCGATCATCCCGGCGATCACGTCGCCGTGCCCGCCGAGGTACTTGGTCGCGCTGTGCATCACGTAGCGTGCGCCGAGCGTCGCCGGATTCTGCAGCACGGGTGTGGCGAAGGTCGAATCGACCATCACCGGAACCGCGCCCGCGGCGGCGACCACGGCGGCGATGTCGATCAGGTCCAGCGTCGGGTTGGCCGGGGTTTCGATGATCACGAGACCGGTGTCGGGGCGCAGTTTCGCGGCGACTTCGTCGGCGCGGATGAAGTCATGTTCCAGGCCGGTGATCGCGTCGCTGTTCACCAGCGTGTCGGTGCCGCCATAGATCGGGCGCACCGCCAGAACGTGGCGTGCACCGTTGGCGCGAATCGAGGTCAGCAGGCTGCTGAGTGCGGCCATGCCGGAGGCGAAGGAGACGCAGGCTTCGGTGCCTTCGAGTGCCGCCACCGCGTTCTCCGCACGCGCCACCGTCGGGTTGTAGAGCCGCGCATAGATCGGATTGGGTGCGTTCGCTGCACCGTGTGCGAGAGCGTCGTAACTGGCGGTTCCGAGGTCGAGGTCGGGTACCGGATAGGTGGTGGAGAGATCGAGCGGCGGTGCGTGCACCCCGAGCTTGACGAAGTCCTCGCGGCCGGCGTGAACGGCAAGGGTATCGAAGCTCGGCGACTTGGACGTGGACATGACGCACCTCGGCGGGAAAGCGCGCATTGTAAACCGCGCTGCCCACAGCACCGCCAGAACGGTGGTGTTCGACCTCAGCCGTTGCGCAGGACGAGCAGGAACAGACGCAGCGAAACGCCGGCAGTGGCGAGGCCGCAACAGCACAGGACGATGGCCAGCACCCGCAGTCGGCGTGCGACGCGCAGTGCGGCTTCACCCTGGAGCTGGACCCGGTCAAACAGGACCGGCGTGCCAGGCAGGGGCCAGCAACCATTCGCGCGGATGCGCCCGGACAGGAAGACCAGGTGTGCGGCGAGGGCAAGAAAGCACAGGCCACATCCGACCAGCAGGATCGACAGCAGCAGACGGAAGCGTTCCACCAGGTGATCTGTGGAGAGCTGATCGGCCCAGTCCGACAGCAGGCGCACGCTCAGGAACACCGACAGGACGGCGAAGATCACGGCCAGGGCGAGCGCGGTGAAGACGATGCGGCGGCGACGCGGGTCGGCGCGGAGGGTCACGGATTCCATGATTCGGGCGTGATGGGGCTCAGATGGGAGCGTGCCGTGGAAGACACGGATGCCGGAGAAAGTCACTCCGGATCATAGTCGAGGTTGGCGGCAAGCCAATGCTCGGCTTCCTGCAATGTCCAACCCTTGCGCCTGGCATAGTCGCTGACCTGATCCTTGGTGATCTTTCCGACCGCGAAGTAGCGGCTGTCGGGGTGGCTGAAATACCAACCGGAAACTGCGGCTGCCGGATACATGGCACACCCCTCGGTAAGCTGTACCCCGGCATTTTTGGTGGCATCGAGCAGGCGGAACAGGGTGTGCTTTTCGGTGTGCTCGGGGCAGGCTGGATAACCCGGGGCAGGGCGAATGCCGCGATACTTTTCGTCGATCAAGGCCTCGTTGTCCAAGGCCTCATCGGGGGCGTAGCCCCACAGCTCGGTGCGCACCTTGCGGTGCATGTATTCGGCCAGAGCCTCGGCAAAACGATCGGCCAGAGCCTTGAGGATGATCGATGAATAGTCATCGTTTTCCTGGCGGAAGCGCTCCAGGTGTTCCTCGATGCCGATGCCGGCGGTGACGGCAAAGCCACCGATCCAGTCCTGCACACCACTGTCCTTGGGCGCGATGAAATCACTCAGGCACAGGTTGGGTCGTTCCACCGGTTTTTCCGCCTGCTGACGCAGGTGATGGAGGATGACAGTACGGGGTTCGGAATTGGGATCGCTCGATCCCGTCCCAACGCCACCCTCCGAATCACCACTCCCCAATCCCGAATCCCGTTCCTGTGACAGCAGCAACTCCAGATCGTCACCGATACGCGACACCGGCCAGAAACCGACCACGGCATTGGCGGTGAGCCACTTCTCATCGATGATGCGCTTGAGGATCACCTGTGCGTCGGCGAACACCTCGCGCGCCTGGGCACCGACGATCTCGTCATCCAGAATGGCCGGGTAGCGGCCCGCCAGTTCCCAGGCCTGGAAAAAGGGCGTCCAGTCGATTACCGGCAGGATTTCGCTCAGCGGGATCTCGCGAAACACATGGATGCCGGGTTGCTTTGGTGCCGGGGGCACATAGTCTTCAAAGCTCGGGTTGAAACCGTTGTCGCGTGATTTTTGCAGGCTGACCAGCTTCTTGTTGTGACCACGGTTGCGATGCCGCTCGCGCACCTTTTCATAATCCTCGTGTACCTTGGCGAGGAAGTCGCTCACCAGCTCCTTGCTCACCAGTGACTGGACCACGCCAACCGCGCGTGAGGCATCCTTCACCCAGACGCTGTTGCCGGGATAGTTCGGTTCGATCTTGAGGGCGGTATGGGCGCGTGACGTGGTGGCCCCACCAATCAGCAGAGGAATCTTGAAATCGCGCCGGCGCATTTCCTTGGCGACATTGGCCATTTCTTCCAGCGAGGGGGTGATCAGGCCGGAGACGCCGATCATGTCGGCATTCTCGGCAATTGCGGCATCCAGCAGCTTTTGCGCCGGCACCATCACGCCCAGATCGACCACATCGAAATTGTTGCAGGCCAGTACCACGCCGACGATGTTCTTGCCGATGTCGTGCACATCGCCCTTGACCGTGGCCATCACGATTTTGCCGTTGGATTTTCCAACTTCGCCCCCGAGCCGCTTTTCCTCATCCATGAAGGGCAGAAGATAGGCCACGGCCTTTTTCATCACGCGCGCGGATTTCACCACCTGCGGCAGGAACATCTTGCCGGCACCGAAGAGATCGCCGACCACGTTCATGCCATCCATCAAGGGGCCTTCGATCACATCCAGGGTACGGGTGCAGCCCTTGCGCACTTCCTCGGTGTCTTCCACCACGAACTGATCGATGCCATGCACCAGCGCATATTCCAGACGTTTGGCCACCGGCAGCTCGCGCCAAGCCAGTGAATTGCCCGTGTCTTTTTCCTTGGGTCCTTTCTTGAAATTGCCGGCAATTTCCATCAGCCGTTCGGTGGCATCTTCGCGGCGGTTGAGCACCACATCCTCGACCCGTTCGCGCAGCTCGGGATCGAGCTCGTCGTAGATCGCCAGTTGCCCGGCGTTGACGATGCCCATGTCCATGCCGGCCTGGATTGCGTGATAGAGGAATACGCAATGGATGGCCTCACGCACGGTGTCGTTGCCACGGAAGGAGAAGGAAACGTTGGAAACCCCGCCGGAAATATGCGAGTGCGGGAAACGTTGCTTCAGGATCTTCGCGGCTTCAATGAAGTCCACCGCATTGTTGGCGTGTTCTTCGATGCCGGTGGCAATGGGGAAGATGTTGGAGTCGAAAAAGATGTCTTCCGGCGGAAAGCCGACTTCCTCCGTCAAAAGTTTGTAACTGCGCTCGCAGATCTCGATGCGACGCGGCACATTGTCGGCCTGGCCCTGCTCATCGAAAGCCATCACCACCACGGCAGCACCGTAGCGCAGAACCTTGCGCGCCTGTTCCAGAAACGGAACCTCGCCCTCCTTGAGCGAGATCGAATTGACCACGCCCTTGCCCTGCAGGCACTTGAGCCCGGCTTCGATCACCTCCCATTTGGAGGAGTCGATCATCACCGGAATCTTGGCGATGTCCGGCTCGGCCGCAATCAGGCGCAGGAATTTCACCATCGCAGCCTCGGCATCGAGCAGCCCCTCGTCCATGTTCACATCGAGGATCTGGGCGCCGTTTTCAACCTGTTGGCGGGCCACTTCCACGGCCTCGTCGTAACGGTCTTCCTTGATCAGCTTCTTGAACTTCGCCGAGCCGGTGACGTTGGTGCGCTCACCCACATTGACGAAGAGAATCTCCGGGGTGATGACCAGCGGCTCAAGGCCGGAAAGACGGGTGTAGCGGGGCAGGGGTGCCATGCTCATGCCGCCTCCGTCACCATCGAAGGCACCGTACGCGGCGCGTAGCGTGCCACGGCTTCGGCAATGGCAGCGATATGCGGCGGGGTCGTGCCGCAACAACCGCCGACAATGTTGATCAGGCCATCGCGGGCAAATTCACCCAGCACCCGCGCCATGTCCTCCGGGGTTTCATCGTAGCCACCCAGGGCATTGGGCAGGCCGGCATTGGGATGGGTGCTGATGTAGCAGCTGGCAATGCGCGAGAGGGCTTCGACGTGCTCGCGCAGATCGTTCGGCCCCAGGGCACAGTTCAAACCCACCGACAGGGGTTTGGCATGCGCCACCGAATACCAGAAGGCCTCGGCGGTCTGGCCCGAAAGAGTACGGCCCGAGCGGTCGGTGATGGTGCCCGAGATCATCAGCGGCAGACGCGCACCGATTTCGTCGAAAACCCGCAACACGGCGGCAATGGCAGCCTTGGCATTGAGGGTGTCAAAGATGGTTTCCACCATCACGATATCGGCACCGCCTTCGATCAGGCCGTGGGTGGCCTCGGCATAGGCGGTTTCGAGTTGATCAAAATCGATGTTGCGAAAACCCGGATTGTTCACATCCGGCGAGAGCGAAGCCGTGCGACTGGTTGGCCCAAGCACACCGATGGCGAAGCGTGGCTGATCGGGGGTATTGGCTTCCATCGCATCGCAGGCGGCGCGAGCAAGCCTGGCACCTTCACGGTTGAGTTCGCGGGCCAGATGCTCAAGCGCATAATCGGCCTGGCTGAGGGTGGTCGAATTGAAGGTGTTGGTTTCCACACAGTCGGCACCAGCTTCAAGGTAAGCGGCGTGGATGGCGCGGATGATGTCGGGTCGGACGATGGAGAGCAGATCGTTGTTGCCCTTGAGATCGCGCTGGCAGCCGGCCTCGTTGGCTTGCTCGCCACGATGGGTGTGCGGATGTTCGCGGTCGCAGCCCTGGGCGAAACGTTCGCCGCGATAGTCGTCTTCTTCCAGGCCATGAGCCTGGATCATGGTGCCCATGGCACCATCGAGGATCAGGATGCGTTCGCGCAGCACGGATTCGAGCGCGGCAACGCGCTCCGGGTTCAGCCAGGGCAAGGTATTCATGGACGGTGTGCCAGCAGGGAAACGACTTCGAAGTGCGGTGGGCGTTTTTCGCGCGCGATCACGGCGCAGGTATCCACGCTCAGCCCGGCCGTGCGTGCGATGCGTGCCAGTTCCTCGGGATCAAAACCCAGATTCGCATGGCCGTATGGCTCGATGGCGCCGCGATGTTCGTGTTGCAGCAGCGTGGTCGCGAGCAACTGACCGCCGCGGCGAAGCACACGCGCCGATTCGCGCAACGCCTGGGCAGGGTTTTCCGCGTAGGTCAGGGCATGGAGCAGCAGGACGAGGTCAAAACTCGCGTCGGGGTAGTCCAGCGCATGCATGTCGCCCTGGGCTACTTCGACATTCGGATACGCCCCAAGGCGTTCACGTGCGACCGCGACCACGCGCGCGCTGGCGTCAATGCAGACATAGCGCCCGGCACGCGGCGCGAGAAGTTCGGCGAGCACACCATTGCCCGAGGCGATGTCGAGGACATCGCCGGGCTTGACCAGTTGCAGTGCGGCACGGGCGAGCGCCTCCCAGGTGCGCCCCGGCGAGTAGTGGCGTTCCATGTCACCGGCAACGGAATCCGCCCAGTTCTGTTCGCCGGCACGCGCCGCAAGCACGTCGGGCAGGCGCTCGGCATCGGCGCGCAGCAGTGGATCGTCTGCACCGGCACGCAAGGCTTGCCACAAGGCGCGCTGGGCCTTGTCCATCTCGTCCTCGGCAAAGCGATAGTAGGCCGAGACGCCGGCGCGGCGATCCCGCACCAAGCCGTTTTCCTTCAGCTTTGCCAGATGCGTCGAAACCCGCGGCTGGGCAAGATGGGTGATGGCGGAAAGCTCCGCGACGGTCAGTTCCTCGCGCTCCAGGAGGGCCAGCAGACGAACCCGCGTGGTGTCGGACAGGACCCGCAAGCAGGCCGACCAGGCATCCAGATCCACGTCATATCCTTTTATCGCGATTCAAGGATGTTCAGGGTAGCGGCCGCGCTCCGACATGGTCAAGAACGTATGCGGTGCTAGAGTTGCGGCTCTTTCGAGGCACGACAGGAGTCGTGGGCATGGCCTGTCCGATTGGAGCAACAGGGACTCCGTGGGGCGCGACCGAGGTGGCGCAATGGCGGATGACGCGGCTGCGCAGGCGAAGCCATGCGGAAGAGGTGGAGAGTCAGATCGAGCGGCTGCGTTCCCGCTTCGACGTGAGCCAGTACGGCGAGCTCGACTACGCACCGGATCATTACCGCTTGCATGCGGTGCGCAGCCGCAACTGGGACGATGCGCTTCCAGTCGCGCTCGTCACCGGTGGCGTGCACGGCTACGAGACATCGGGTGTGCATGGCGCCTTGCGCTTCCTGGATCGTCACGCCGCCGACTATGTGGGGCGGGTGAACCTGCTCGTCGCGCCCTGCGTCAGTCCGTGGGCATACGAGCGTATCCAGCGCTGGAATCCGGACGCGCTCGATCCCAATCGCTCCTTTCGCGCCAACAGTCCGGCAGAGGAATCAGCGGCTCTGATGCGGTTGGTGGCGCCGCACCTTGGCCGTTTCATCCTGCATATCGATCTGCATGAAACCACCGACACCGATGAAAGCGAGTTTCGCCCGGCCCTGGCCGCGCGCGATGGCCAGCCCTTCGTTCCGGGCACGATTCCCGATGGCTTCTATCTGGTGGATGACAGCGAAAATCCGCAACCGGCCTTCCAACAGGCCATCATCGAAGCCGTGGCCAAAGTGACCCACATCGCCCCGGCCGATCCGGACGGCACCCTCATCGGCTCGCCTGTGCTGGCTCCCGGCGTGATCGAGTACGCCCTCAAGCAACTGGGCCTGTGCGCCGGCATCACGGGTGCGCGCTACACCACGACGACTGAAGTCTACCCCGACAGCCCGCGCGCCACGCCCGAGCAATGCAATGCCGCGCAGGCTGCAGCGGTGTGCGCGGCGCTGGATTTCGCCCTTGGGAAGGCCTGAACAAGGCAGGATCTCGTCATTGCGAGTGCAGTGAAAAAGCACATGTGTTTGATTTACATGTAATTTTTTGATGACCGCCTCGCAATGACGACGTGTTCAGATGTTGCCTTGCTGCGGCGCAGCCCGGGTTCCGTTCAAGGCAGGCGGCGTGCGGCGTGTGCCATGCGTTCACATGTGGGTGGATTTCGTGAAGGAAATCGCGTATCGTACGCGCGCTGTATTTTTTGCTTGGGGTCACGGGGTATCGTGACCTGACGACCGGCCGCAGGGCCGGTTTGTCTTTTCGCTGCATTCCACTCCCGCAAAAAAGCAGTCAGTCCGCACCCGTAGTGGTGTAATTTATTGTTTTTGCTGGAGTTTCAAAAATGTCTGAGCGTCAGACCGGAACCGTCAAGTGGTTCAACGATGCCAAGGGCTTCGGATTCATCACGCCTGAGAGCGGCCCCGACCTGTTCGTGCACTTCCGCGCCATCCAGGGCAACGGCTTCAAGTCGCTGCAGGAAGGCCAGAAGGTGACGTTCGTCGCCGTGCAGGGCCAGAAGGGCATGCAGGCCGATCAGGTGCAGGCACTCTGATCGTTGCACGACGCTCCGTTCGCGGAGCGTCGCACGCGTGATCTCGAAGACGCCGGGGAGCGAAGGCTCTCCGGCGTTTTTGTTGGTCGCGAGCAAACGTGCCGGCGCACGGCCTCCTGGTCGAACGCTTGTCCCCATCCGGCGTGGATCGTGTTGCGGGTTGCCTGTGGACAAGGCATCTGCATGCGTGGCGTGACAATGACTTGCATTGGCATGGTCAAGAAATGATCAGGAGCGCTGGCTTGATTGGTCTGAACCGATGCTTCGTTCAGATCGCGTGGAGTTGAGCGGGCATCGGTGTACCATGGCCTTGCCTTGCCGTGGCAGCCACCCCATTTGGGACGTGTCGGCGCACGGCGCCATCGGTACTCCGGTACCGCACAACAAAACATCAGAAAACAGGAATCCTGCGCCATGTCGAAAGGCCAATCGCTGCAAGACCCCTTCCTCAATGCCCTGCGTCGCGAGCGCGTGCCGGTGTCGATCTACCTGGTCAACGGCATCAAGTTGCAGGGCACGATCGACTCCTTCGACCAGTTCGTCGTGCTGTTGCGCAACACGGTGAGCCAGATGGTTTACAAGCACGCCATTTCCACCGTCGTCCCGGCCCGCAACGTGCGCCTCTCGCCTGCCGGCGACGAGGATGAAGCACAAGTCGATTGATGTTCGAGCGATCCCGCAAAGGTGAACGAGCCTTGCTGATCCAGCCGCACGCGGCCGGTGTCAATGATCCATCGTTGCTGGCGGAGTTCACGGAGCTGGCGCGCGCAGCTGGAGCCGAGGTGGTTGGGACGCTGACGGCACGCATCGACAAGGTGAACCCGGCGACCCTGCTCGGCAGTGGCAAGGTCGAAGAGGCGCTGGAGCTCGCCAGCGTCACGGATGCAGATCTCGTGCTGGTCAATCACACGCTTTCGCCGGTGCAGGAGCGCAACCTCGAGCGCACGCTTGCACGACGCGTGGTCGACCGGACCGGGCTGATCCTCGACATCTTTGCCCAACGCGCGCACTCGCACGAAGGCAAACTGCAAGTCGAATTGGCCCAGCTCAAGCACATGTCAACCCGACTGGTACGCGGCTGGACTCACCTCGAACGTCAGGCCGGCGGTGCAATCGGGTTGCGTGGTCCGGGCGAAACCCAGCTCGAAACCGACCGCCGCCTGCTGGCGCATCGCGTGGATGTGCTGAAGGCCCGCCTCGCCAAGGTCGAAGTGCAGCGTGGTCAAATGCGACGCGCGCGACTGCGCAGTGGCGTCGCGCGCGTGGCGCTGGTGGGCTATACCAACGCCGGCAAGTCCACTCTTTTCAACGTGCTCACCGGTGCCGATGCCTGGGAGGCAGATCAGTTGTTCGCCACGCTCGACCCGACCGTGCGCAAGCTGGAAGGCCTGGCCTGCGGCGAGGTCGTGCTTTCCGACACCGTGGGTTTCGTGCGCGACCTGCCGCACGATCTCGTCGCGGCGTTCCGATCGACCCTTTCCGAAGCGCGTGACGCCGATCTGCTGGTGCATGTGGTCGATGCGGCCGACCCCCTGCATGATGATCGCATTCGTCAGGTTGACGGAGTGCTGCGCGAAATCGGCGCCGATGCGATCCCGCAATTGCAGGTGTTCAACAAAATCGACCTGCTCGACGAAGCCACGGCGCGTATCGATGTCGATGCCGATGGCATGCCGACGCGGGTCTGGGTGTCGGCACGCAGCGGCAATGGGCTGAATCTGCTGCGCGAGGCGCTCTCGGCTCGCCTGGCGACCGAACGGCTGACGGCACGCGTCCGCCTGTCACCGCTGGCCGGTCGCCTGCGCGCGCGCTTGTTCGCGGCGGGTGCGATCCGCGGAGAACTCAGCGACGAGGACGGCTGGCAACTCGATCTCGACATGCCGCTGGCGATCGCGCACCAGATCCTGGACGGAAGTGATCCGGACAGCATTGCCTTGCGTGGTCAATTGCTTGCCGCCTCCTAGCTGCACTGCCTACAATCGACGATTCACCGACTTTTTCGACCCGAGGCGCGGGCAGCGCGGCGCAATGCGCGCGGAGCTGCCGTGTGAGGTCACATCTGGAGTGTTGCATGGCCTGGAATGAACCCGGCGGTGGCAAGAACAAGGGATCCAAGGATCCGTGGAACCAGGGCACGGGCCAGGGCGCGGACGTGGATGCCTTTCTCGATCGCCTGAAGTCCAGCCTCGGACGTGTCTTCGGCGGCGACGACGAGCGTCGCGGCGGGGGTAGCGGCGCCGGTGGCGGCAGTGGTGGCCCTTCGTTTGGGCTGATCCTGCTGGCGATCCTGATGATCTGGCTGGTGTTCGATTCCTGGACCCTGATCGACGAACGCCAGCGTGGCGTGGTGCTGCGCTTTGGCAAGTACGAACGCCTGATGACGCCCGGGCCGAACTTCAAGCTGCCACGGCCGATCGAGAGCGTCACCAAGGTCGACACGACCCAGGTGCGCAACATCTCGGATCGGGTGCGGATGCTGACCCGCGACGAGAACATCGTGCTGGTCGATTTCAACGTCCAGTATCAGGTTTCCGATCCCACCCTCTATCTGTTCGGCACACGCGATCCCGACGACACCCTGAAGCAGGCCGCCGAAAGCGCGGTGCGCGAGGTGATGGGCAACAGCGTGATGGACACGATCCTGTCGGGGCAGCGCGCAGAGCTGGCGGCGCAGGCAAGCGAACGCCTGCAGGCCGCGTTGAACCAGTATCGCACCGGCCTGACCGTCAGCGAGTTCAACCTGCAGAACGCGCGTCCACCGCAGGAGGTCAAGGATGCCTTCGACGACGCGATCATCGCGCGCGAGGACAAGCAGCGCTACGAGAACGATGCGCTCGGCTATGCCAGCAAGCAGGTGCCCGAGGCGCGTGGTGCGGCAGCGCGCGTCAAGGCCGAGGCCGAAGCCTACAAGGCGAGCGTGATCGCGCACGCCGAAGGCGATGCGCAGCGCTTCACCTTGCTTGCCGATGAATACCGCAAGGCACCGGCGGTGACGCGCAAGCGGCTCTATCTCGAAACCATGCAGGAGGTGCTCGCGGCCAATCCCAAGGTCATTGCCGCCAACCGCAACGGCAACAATGTCGTGTACCTGCCGCTGGACAAGCTCTCCGCTCCCGCCAGTCGAACGACACCGCGCAGCGATGCGGCCTTCGGTGAACACCTGCCGGCAATCCAGGCGCTGCCGAATGCGCCGACCACGCCCGCGCGCAATGCCCCGCGCGATCCGTCCCGCACGCCACGCGAAGGGTCCAGCCGATGAAAAACTTCGTTCTCGCCCTCGTCGTCGCCCTGCTCCTGATCGCTGCCAGCGCCATTTTCGTGGTGCGCGAGGCGCAGGTTGGCGTGTTGTTCCAACTGGGCCGCATCGTGCAGACCGACATCGGTCCGGGCGTCCACTTCAAGATCCCGCTGATCCAGAACGTGCGCATCTTCGACAGCCGGATACAGACGCTCGATTCGCAGCCCGAGCGCTACCTGACGTCGGAAAAGAAGGACGTCAACGTCGACTTTTTCGCCAAGTGGCGAATCAGCGAGGTCGGGCGCTACTACACCACGACCTCGGGTGATGAGTTGCAGGCGATGCAGCGTCTCAACCCGATCATCAAGGAGGCGCTGCGCAATCAGATCAACCAGCGCACCTTGCAGGAGACGGTTTCGGATGCACGCAGCAAGATGACCGAAATCCTCGTGCGCACCGCCAACGAGGGCACGCGCAACCTCGGCATCGAGGTGGTGGACATCAGGATCAAGCGCATCGATCTGCCCGAGGAAGTCTCCGAGTCGGTCTACAACCGGATGCGCGCCGAGCGCTCGCGCGTGGCCAACGAACTGCGCTCGCAGGGTGTGGAGGCGTCCGAGACGATTCGCGCCAACGCCGATCGCGAACGTCAGGTGATTCTTGCCGAGGCCGAGCGCGACGCCCAGCGCACCCGTGGCGAGGGCGATGCCCGTGCCACCGAGACCTATTCACAGGCGTACGGACGTGACGCCGAGTTCTATGGCTTTTACCGCAGCCTCGAAAGCTATCGCGCGGCGTTCGACGGCGGCGACAGTGTGCTGGTGCTGGATCCGGATTCGGAATTCTTCCGCTATTTCGGCAACGCCGGTCGCGCCGAGTAGGGCATGTCGACGGACCTGGCCGCGGCGCTGTGTCTGGTGCTCGTGCTGGAGGGCTTGCTGCTGCTGGTTGCGCCGCGTCTGTGGAAGCAGGCCATGGAGCAAATGCTGCAGCGCCCCGATGCCAGCGTGCGCCTGGCAGGCGGGGTGATGGTGGTGGCCGGATTGATCGCTCTGCAGTGGGTGCGCTGAACGCGAATTCCTGGCGCAAACGGTGACGCAAGCTGAACCGTGGTTTCACGGGCTGATCTGGATCAAGCCACACGAGTCGTTGCGGGTGGAAAATGTTGTCACGCGTGTCGGGAATGAATCATCCGATCACGCTCCCACTTTTCAACCAGGAGTCACTCCATGATGCGTTCCATTCTGATTGCCGCCGCCGCCCTGCTGATGTCCACGCAGCTCCAGGCCAAGACGTGCGAACTGTCCATCGACTCGACCGACCAGATGTCTTTCAGCGCGTCCGAGCTGAAGGTCGCCGCCGATTGCACCGAGGTCAAGCTGACCTTGCATCACGTCGGCAAGCTGCCGAAGGCGGCAATGGGTCACAACTGGGTGCTGACCAAGACCGGCGACTATCAGGGCGCAGCCCAGGACGGCATGAAGGCCGGTGCCGACAACAACTACGTCCAGACCGACGATGCCCGCGTCATCGCCCACACCAAGGTGATCGGAGGCGGCGAGAGCGATAGCGTCACCTTCTCGCTCAAGGGCATGGAAGCCGGTGGCGACTACACCTTCTTCTGTTCTTTCCCGGGTCACTATGCTGTGATGCACGGCAAGTTCGTGATCGGCGGCTGATCCAGTCGATTCAATCGAAGCATGAAAAACCGCCGGTCGCAGGATCGGCGGTTTTTCGTTTTCTGGCACTTGCGACGCGAGTCATGACTCGCGTGCGGGATCAAGGGCTTCAGCGACGGCGGTGGCGCAAGGCGGCTCGATTCAGGCGGAACCCAGTTCGGCCAGGCGCAGGCGCAGGGTTTCGGCACTGAAACCGAGTGCCGTGGCGATTTCCGCGAGCGTTTCCCGCTCCCGCGGAAACAGGCGGCCATCAGCCATCGCGACCCGGATCAGGATGTCGAGCCATTGCAGCAGCTCTCCCGAGCCGGCCGGATAAAGTGCCTTGATGCGCTCGGCCTCGCGGGTGACGTCGATCTTGCGCAGGCGCCCGCGCTCGAAGGCTTCGTTGGCAAGTGCTCGCCCGCCGCTGGGCAATTCCAGTTCGTCCATGAGCGTGTTGACCAGCTCGGCCTCGTGGCTGGTGACGATGCTGTCGGCCTTGGCGACGTAGCCGATCAGGGAGAAGAGGACTTCGACCGGGAGTTCGCGTTCCGGTGCAAGCTTGCCACCGGTGAAGAGTTCTCCGATCGCGCTGCCAAGATCGCGCAGGACGCCGCCAAGGCCGCCGGTGTTTTCTGAAGCCATGTGATGATCTCCATGCAGTGACGCGTGCATCGTGTGCCGGTCGAAGCGCGCATTCGGTCCAAAGGTACTGCCCGGCCAAGTGTGCATCCTAAACGCTCGCACGGCATTTGCCATCCTTGGAGCCTGCTTTTTGTCGATCTCGCCGCCTTTCTGGCCGTTGACCTGTCGAGCCGGAGCCTGACCGGACGCTTGTGTCGAGATGACCGAAAGCGGTACCAGATTGCGCAGATTTTCCCGTGTGAACGCGTGCAGGGGGCCGCTACCGCTTGATTGGCGCGGCCATGGTTGGCGAATGCCGGCGTTTGTGCTGTGATGACCATCACGGTGTATTGGCTGCTGCTTTCGAGCGTGCAGCAACGCAGGAGGTTTGGAGTGGCGTCGGCGCGAACGGTCAGTGCAGGGGATTTCGAGATCCGTTTCTTCTGGGACGGTGACGTGCTGGTTGCGACGGTCGAAGGCCGGCACGACAGCTTCGAGATTTCCCTTGCCTACTGGAAGCTCATCGCCGACGAACGGGTGGCCCGCTCCGCGCGTCGTGTCCTGGTGCTTGAGAACCTCGAAGAAAGTGGCGAGCCCGGGATTGGTTTCGGCCTGTTCGAGCATCTGGTGGAGCTGGATTTTCGCGGCGTGAAGCTGGCTTTCGTCGATTGCATCGATGCCCATCGCTCGGCCCATGAACAGATGGCGATCATGGCGCGCGAGCATGGCATTCTCGCCGGCATCTTCGGTGACAAGGGGCAGGCTCTGACCTGGCTTCGCCACGGCGAAGAGTGAGGGCTTGCGGAAGCGCAATCGATGGCCGGCAAACACTGACAACGACAGCAACGAAAAAAGCCCGCAAATGCGGGCTTTTTTGCGCCGGAACCGAGTCCGGATGGCGTCCCCACGGGGATTCGAACCCCGGTCGCAACCGTGAAAGGGTTGTGTCCTAGGCCTCTAGACGATGGGGACGTGACGGGTTGGTGGAGCTAATCGGGATCGAACCGATGACCTCTACAATGCCATTGTAGCGCTCTCCCAGCTGAGCTATAGCCCCACATGCCGGAAAGACGACCATCATATCGACACGCTGATGCAGCGTCAAGCACGAACTGCCTCGATGCGTTGCTTGCGCTCGGCCAGGCCGGCATCGCATTTCAGGGTGAAGGGTGAGTGCCCAAGCTCGGCGAGGAAATCCAGCCATTTGCCGAGGAAGATGTTCATGCGCAGCCGGTGCCCGAGCACGGTGTCGGGCCTTGGGTCAGGGCCGAGAGCGTCCTGCCAGCGGCGACCGATGTAGCAGTGCGTGGCTTCGAGCAGGCGGGCGTCGTGGTAGAGGCGCAGGAAGGCCGATGGATCGGGTTCGCCGGTGAGTGGGTCGCGCAGGTCGTAGGTCAGGCGCAATTCGGTAGTGTAGCGGTGCCGGTCGATGACTTCCAGGCGCACATCGAGACCGTCATCGATGCTCGAACTCCAGTCCGCGATGGCCTGGGGCTGCAACTGGAACAGGCGTTCGAAGCGCAGGAAGTTTTCCGCGTACAGCGCCATCAGATAGCCGAAGCGGTTGCTTCGGGCGATGGCTGGCGAACGGGACGCGGCGATGTGCATGGGCGGCGGGCTTCCTTCAGAACATGTGCTTGTCGATGTGCAGCTTGGACATCACCTTGCTGGCGATCTCTTCGATCGAGGTGTTGGTGGTACTGAGCGAGGGCAGGTGCTCCTGCTTGAACAGGGCTTCGGCGGTCTGGACTTCGCGCCGGCAGGTTTCCAGAGTGGCGTAGCTGCTGCCGGGACGACGCGCCTCGCGGATCTGATGCAGGCGAACCGGGTCGATGGTCAGACCGAACAGCTTCGCGCGCTGAGTGCGCAAGTGGCGCGGCAACTCGCCGCTGGCCAGATCGTCCTCGGTCAGCGGGTAGTTGGCGGCCTTGACCCCGAAATGCAGGGCCAGATAGAGACAGGTCGGGGTCTTGCCCGAACGTGACACCCCGACGAGGATCACCTCGGCCTCGTCGTAATGGACATTGGCACCGTCGTCGTGCGAGAGCGCGTAGTTGGTGGCGTTGATGCGAGTCTCGTACTTGGCGAAATCGACCATGCCGTGGGCCTGGCCCACGGCCGGGCGGCGGGTGCTGTTCAACTCGCTTTCGAGCGGCCCGATGAACGGCGCGAAGACGTCGAGCATGAGCGCGCCGCTTTCGGCGAGGATCGCGCCAAGGGTTCCGTCCACGACGGTGTTGATGACGATCGGGCGCAGCCCGGTGCGTTCGGCAACTTCGCGAATCCGCTGGGCGGCATGGCGGGCCTTGGCTTCGGTCCCGACGAAGGGAATGCGCTGGGTGGCATAGCGCACCTCCGGAAACTGTGTCAGGAGGCCATTGCCGATGGTTTCGGCAGTGATGCCGGTGCCATCGGAGACGAAGAATACGGGGCGCTGGGACTGCATCGTGTGATCCTTTCGGGCTTGGCGCAGTGTAGCCAGCGCGGGCGTGCGGCACGAGCTTGTAAGCCCCGGGAATCGCAATCAGAATAGGGCGCTGCTCTCCTTACCTTCCCCCGCTCCGGAGCTTTGCGTGACCACGAATGTCCTGTGGCTGCATGAATTGCGCATGTCCGATCTTCCCCAGGTCGGCGGCAAGAACTCCTCGCTTGGCGAAATGATCGGTCACCTCGCCCAGTTGGGTGTCTCGGTGCCCGGCGGTTTTGCCACCACGGCCGATGCCTTCCGAGATTTCATTGCCCACAACCACCTCGAACAGCGCATCTTCGAACGCCTCGCCGATCTGGACGTGGAGGATGTCGATGCGCTGGTCGCGGCCGGACGCGACATTCGCGGCTGGGTGATCGAAGCCCCCTTGCAGACGGAACTGGATGAGGCCGTGCGCCAGGCCTATGCCCGCCTGTGCGTGGACAACGGCGGTGGCGAGGTGGCCGTGGCGGTGCGCTCTTCGGCCACCGCCGAGGACCTGCCCGATGCGAGTTTTGCCGGACAGCAGGAAACCTATCTGAACGTCACCGGTGCCGATGACGTGGTGCGCAAGGTCAAGGAGGTGTTCGCCAGCCTCTACAACGATCGCGCGATCGCCTATCGCGTGCATCACGGCTTCAAGCACGAAGACGTGTTCCTCTCCGCCGGCGTGCAGTTGATGGTGCGTTCGGACATCGGCTCGTCCGGCGTGCTGTTCACCCTCGACACCGAATCGGGCTTCCGCGACGTGGTCTTCATCACCGCAAGCTATGGCCTGGGTGAAAACGTCGTGCAGGGTGCGGTGAATCCGGACGAGTTCTACGTCTACAAGCCGACGCTGCGGCAGGGGCACCATGCCATCTTGCGGCGCACGCTCGGCGCCAAGCAGATCCGCATGGTCCACTCGGATCGGCCGGGAGAGCGGGTGCGCAACGAGGATACGCCGGCGGAACTGCGTGCGCGTTTCGCGATTTCCGATGCCGACGTGCACGAGCTGGCGAAACAGGCGCTGGTGATCGAACAGCACTACGGTCGCCCGATGGACATCGAATGGGCGAAGGATGGCGTCAGCGGCCGGCTCTACATCGTCCAGGCGCGACCGGAAACGGTGAAGTCGCGTGCCAGGGCGACCCAGATCGAGCGCTATCTGCTCGGTCGTCGCGGCACCGTGCTGGCCGAGGGCCGGGCCATCGGCAGCAAGATCGGCAGCGGTGTGGCGCGCGTGGTGCGCCGCATCGACGACATGAACCGGGTCCAGCCCGGTGACGTGCTCGTGGCCGACATGACCGATCCCGACTGGGAGCCGGTGATGAAGCGCGCCTCGGCCATCGTCACCAACCGTGGAGGCCGCACCTGCCATGCCGCGATCATCGCGCGTGAACTGGGCGTGCCGGCCGTGGTTGGCACCGGCAACGCGCTCGACGCGATCGAGGATGGGGTCGAGGTCACGGTGAGCTGTGCCGAGGGTGATACCGGCTTCATCTATGCCGGCAAGCTGCCGTTCGAGCATGTCACGACGGATCTGGGCAACATGCCTGAGGCGCCGCTCAAGATCATGATGAATGTCGCCAACCCCGAGCGTGCCTTCGACTTCGGCCAGTTGCCCAATGCCGGCATCGGTCTGGCCCGTCTGGAGATGATCATCGCTGCGCACATCGGTGTGCATCCGCGTGCGTTGCTGGAATACGACCGCCAGGAGCCGGAGATCCGCGCGAAAATCGATGCGCGCATCGCGGGCTATGCCGATCCCGTTTCCTTCTATGTCGATCGCCTGGCCGAAGGCATCGCCACGCTCACCGCCTCGGTCGCGCCGCATCCGGTGATCGTGCGCCTGTCGGACTTCAAGTCGAACGAATACGCCAACCTGCTCGGTGGCGGACGCTACGAACCGCACGAGGAAAACCCGATGCTCGGCTTCCGCGGTGCGAGCCGTTACGTCGATCCATCGTTCGCCGATGCCTTCACGCTCGAATGTCGAGCCGTGCTCAAGGTGCGCAACGAGATGGGCCTCGACAACCTGTGGGTGATGATTCCCTTCGTGCGCACCCTCGATGAAGGCCGGCGCGTGCTCGACGAGCTGGCAAGGAACGGCCTCAGGCGCGGCGAGAACGGGCTCAAGGTCATCATGATGTGCGAAGTGCCATCGAATGCCTTGCTCGCCGATGAGTTCCTCGACATTTTCGACGGTTTTTCGATTGGTTCGAACGACCTGACCCAGCTCACCCTCGGCCTGGACCGGGACTCCTCGATCGTCGCGCACCTGTTCGACGAGCGCGATCCGGCGGTCAAGAAGCTGCTCTCGATGGCGATCCGCACCGCCCGCACGCGCGGCAAGTACGTCGGCATCTGCGGCCAGGGTCCGAGCGACCACCCCGATCTCGCCGAGTGGCTGATGGGCGAGGGCATCGAATCGATCTCGCTCAATCCCGACACCGTGGTCGACACCTGGCTGCGTCTGGCCAGGGTGAAAGCCGGCGCTTGAGTGGCGTCGGCTAGAACAGGAACGCCAACGCGAACACGCCGAGCATCAGGAAGGCGATGCCGATCTTGGCCACCGCACCGACGACCAGCCCGAGCCAGGTTCCGAGGCCGACCTTGGCGGCGATGCCGCCGTGGCGGCTGTACCAGAATTCGCCGGCAAAGGCGCCGATGAACGGTCCGAGCATGATCCCGGGAATGCCGAAGAACAGACCGACGAGAGTTCCCAGCGCCGCGCCGACCAGCGCAAGGCGACTGGCACCGACACGTTTGGCGCCGAACAGGCTGGCGAACACGTCAACGCCCAGTGCAAGGAGGGTCAGTCCGCCGAGGATGATGAGCGTCGGCGTGCCAAGATGGTTGAAACCATCGGCCCAGGCCACCACCAGCATGCCGGCGAACATCAACGGAACACCGGGCAAGGCCGGCAACACCACGCCGGCCAACCCGACGATCAGGAGCACGCTGCCAAGAATGTACAAGCTGATCGAAAGTGTCATGGGAAGGCCAGTGCCACGGAATCGTGCATCATCCCCGATCACGGCTGTATCGGGGTTCAAGCTGTGCTCGGAGTTGCGTCGTGTCCGATGAAGCCCGACTGGTCGAGATCGAAACCCGTCTCACCTTCCAGGAACAGACCCTGACCGAGTTGAGTGACCTGGTGCATCGCCAGCACCGGGAACTGGAGGCGCTGCGCCATGCTCTGGCCCAGGCCAACGCCGACCTGATGAACCTGCGCGACAATCTTTCCGGCAGCCCGCTGCCCGAGCCGCCTCCCCCGCATTATTGATTCCGCCATGAGTGATTCCCTCAAGGACCAGTTGCTGAAGCTCGGCTTCAAGAACGCCCCGCCACCCGCGCCGCCACGCAAGCCAGAACCGAAGCCGACGCAACGCGCCACGCCGCGCGATACGCCGAACAAAACGCGCGAGAAGCCCCGTCGGAGCGAGGATTTCGACCTGGCGCGGGCCTACGCGATGCGGGCACAGAAGGAAAAGGACGAACGCATCGCGGCCGAGCGCGAACGCCAGGAAGAGGCACGACGACGGCGCGAGGGCAAGGCGAAGCTGGCCGAATTGCTGCAACGGGTGCGGCGCAACGACGAAGCCGCCGAACTCGCCCGTCACTTCGAATATGGCGGCAAGATCCGCCGGATCTACGTCACCGCCGAACAGTTGCGCGCACTCAATGCCGGTGAGCTCTCGGTCGTGCAACTTGCGGGGCGCTACCACCTCGTTGCAGCCGCCGATGGCGAAGAGGCCGAGCGTCTGCTTCCCGGTTCGCTGGCTCTGCGTGCCGGAGCCGCAGAACCCGATGCGCCGGAAGGTTACGACGATCCCATGTTCAAGGTGCCCGACGATCTGGTTTGGTGAGCCTGCAAGGCGCGCACCGGATACTGAACCAGCAGGGCTGCGTCAGGTGCGAGCAGGGAGCGTGTCAGCATCACCACATGAGGAAGGTCTGAACAAGCCGGATTTTGTCGTTGCGAGCGTGGCAAAGCAATCCAGTTGTTTGATTTTAATGAAATTTCTGGATTGCCACGTTGCTTCGCCATGCTCGCAATGACGGCGTGTTCAGGGCCTCCCTAAATGGTTCGGAACACGAGGCAGGCGTTGGTGCCGCCGAATCCGAAACTGTTGGACATGACGGTGCGCAGGCGCGCGTCGCGGGTTTTGCGCACGATCGGAAAGCCTGTCGCGCCCGCGTCGAGAACATCGATGTTGGCCGATGCGGCGAGAAAACCACCCTGCAACATCAGCAGGCTGTAGATCGCTTCGTGCACGCTTGCGGCGCCGAGCGAGTGACCGGTCAGGGCCTTGGTCGAGGACAAGGGCGGCACGTCGGGGCCAAAGGCTTCGCGCACGGCGCGCAGTTCCACCAGATCGCCGGCCGGGGTTGAGGTGCCATGGGTGTTGAGGTAGTCGATCCGTCCGATGGACGCGTCGAGGCCGGGAAATCCGGCCATCGCCATGCGCATGCAGCGGGCCGCGCCTTCGCCACTGGGAGTGACCATGTCGGCACCGTCCGAGGTGACGCCATAACCGACCAGTTCGGCATGGATGCGCGCGCCGCGTGCCCGCGCGTGCTCGTAGTCCTCCAGCACCAGCATGCCGCCGCCGCCGGCGATGACGAAGCCGTCGCGCTGCGCATCGTAGGGGCGCGAGGCACGTTCCGGGCTGTCATTGAAATGCGTCGACAGTGCGCCCATCGCATCGAACTGGGAGCTCATGCCCCAGTGCACTTCCTCGCCACCACCGGCGAGGACGATGTCCTGCACGCCATGACGGATCAGGTCGGCACCGGCGCCGATGCAATGTGCCGAGCTGGCACAGGCCGCCGAGATCGAATAGCTCACTCCGAGGATGCCGAAGGCGGTGGCGAGTGAGGCGGAAACGGTCGAACACATGGTGCGCGGAACCATGTAGGGTCCGACCTTGCGCACGCCCTTTTCCCGCAACAGGTCGCCGGTGGCGATCTGCCATTGCGGTGAGCCGCCGCCCGAGCCGGCGATCACGCCGATGCGTGGGTCGCGGATTTCCTCCGGCCCGAGCCCGGCGTCGGCAATCGCATCGCGCATCGAGACGTACGTGTAGGCCGCGGCATCGCCCATGAAGCGCTTGAGCTTGCGATCGATCTGCGTATCCAGGTCGATCTGCGGCACGCCCGCGACGTGGCTGCGCAGACCCAGTTCAGTGTATTCGGGGACCGTGCGCAGGCCGCTGCGCGCCTCGCGCAGAGACGCACCAACGCTTGCCGGATCGTTGCCCAGCGGCGACACGATACCCATGCCGGTGACGACGACGCGGCGCATCAGAAGGCCTCCGTCGACTGGAACAGGCCGACGCGCAGGTCGCTTGCGGTGTAGATGAGCCGATCATCGACATAGGTGCGACCGTCGGCAACGACCATCTTCAGGCGTCCGCGAATCAGCCGGCTGACGTCGATCTCGTAGCGCACCAGGCGCGCACTCGGCAGCACCTGGCCGGTGAACTTGACCTCGCCGACGCCGAGAGCGCGGCCACGCCCTGGTTCACCCAGCCAGGGAAGGTAGAAGCCCGCGAGCTGCCACATCGCATCCACGCCGAGGCAACCGGGCATCACCGGGTCGCCCTCGAAATGGCAGGCGAAGAACCAGAGATCGGGATGCACGTCCAGTTCCGCGATCAGCAGCCCCTTGCCATGTGCACCATCGTGTTCGCCGATGTGGGTGATGCGATCGAACATCAGCATCGGTGGTGCCGGCAGCCTGGCGTTGCCGGGGCCGAACAATTCGCCACGGGCGCAGGCGAGCAATTGCTCGCGATCAAGGGAAGAGGGACGGGTCATGGGCTCGGGTCTGGCCGGAAACGTGCCAGTTTGCCTGATTAGAGGACACTTGTCCTCTTTTTCCGTCGTGACCCCCGAAAGCCCGTGTCGGCGCTGGCGGATGGGGTGGGATTCGAACCCACGGCAGTGTCTCCACTGCGCCGGTTTTCAAGACCGGTGCCTTAAACCGCTCGGCCACCCATCCGTTCTTCCCAACGGTATCGCATCGTCATGCCGGCGCTGCCGGTTTGACTCGGGACATCCTGTCCCTCGCCCCCTTGCGGGGCCATCGGCTGCGCCGATGTTGGCTTCGGCATCCTGCCGTCGGCATATTGTCGCTGGCGAGGTGTGGGTTGTCAGCCACTTTCAGCATCGTGATCACACAGGGGAACATCTGAATACGTCGTCATTGCGAGGAGCGAAGCGACGTGGCAATCCAGAAAACAAATCAAAATCAAGCGACTGGATTGCTTTGCTGCGCGAGCAATGACGGAGATCTGGCGTGTTCAGACCCTCCCCAAAGTCCGACAGGCTCCTAACGCACCACGGTGAGATCGACATGGGCGAAGCGGCCCAGTCCGTCGATCGCCAGCAGGCGCAGGTTGCCGGAGGGCTCGAAGCGCAATGCCACCGGGCGATCATCCTGACTCGTTCCGATGCGCTGTCCGTCGAGCAGCCATTCAACCGTGCCGTTGGCGCCGAGTGCGCGAACGCTGACTTCCGGCGCGCGTTCGCGGTTGCTCGGACTGCGCAACACGGTGCCCTCGACGATGCCGGCGATGCGCAGCAACGGCAGGGGTTCCTCGTTGGCGATGCAGTCGCGGGCAAGTGCTGGCAGCGAGGTCTGGCGGCGTTCGGTGGGTGTCAGCCAAGGTTGGACCAAGGTCGGCCATGGGGCGAAGCTTGCCACCGTTTCCGTGTGGCTAGTGCTGCAGGTGCCAGCGAGACGCAGGCCACTGTGGCTGTCGCGGCGATAGAACACCGGAGTGGGAGCAGGGTGGTCCGCGCTGCCAAGGGTGCCGGGCACGGTGTCGGCCAGAATCCAGGCATCGAAACGGCGGCGGCAGTGCGCCGGCTCGGTCTCGCGCAGTCTTCCGCCCAGCGGCCAGCAGATCGGTTCGATTCGGACACTCGTCGGCATCGGCTGCGGCGTGGCCTGCAACTCGCGTGGCAACAAGTCGTGGAGGGCGAACAACAGGGGCAGGGCGGTGACGGCGCCGTATTGCCCCGGCAGCGGCGTGCCGTCCGGGCGACCGATCCAGACGCCGATCGTGGCGCCGGGCGCGGCACCGATCGCCCAGGCATCGCGAAAGCCGTAACTGGTGCCGGTTTTCCAGGCCAGATCGGCGCGCCTGGAGGTATCGACGCGCTCGTTGACGGATCCGCCACGACTGCCTTCGGCAAGCATCTGGCGCACGATCCAGGCGGCACCGGGCGAGAGCAGGCGACGTTCTTCCAGGGGCGCGTCGGCGAGTAGTCTCGGTCGCGCCGTCAGGCCGTCGCGTTGCAATGCAGCATACGCTCCGACGAGGTCTTCGAGGCGGGCCTCGGTGCCGCCGAGGATCATGGCGAGATTGGGTTCGACGCCGCGGGCCAGGCGCAGGGGCGCGCCCGCATGTGCGAGGCGGGCGGAGAACCGTTCCGGACCGACCGCCGCGAGCAGGGCGACGGCGGGCACGTTGAGCGACTGCTGCAGTGCCTCGCGTGCCGTGACCGGGCCACGGAAGCGCTGATCGAAGTTGCCGGGCCGATAGTGGCCGAATTCCTGCGGGGCATCGACCAGGAGGCTTTCGGAATGGATCAGGCCGTCATCCAGCGCCATGCCGTAGAGAAAGGGCTTGAGGGTCGAGCCGGGCGAGCGCCAGGCAGTCGCCATGTCGATGTGGCCGAAACTGGCCT
>WBZR01000198.1_pt1 | contig 100453 bp, 110 predicted proteins | sample 5204231 | NCBI WGS metagenome assembly WBZR01 (sample SAMN12412403, study PRJNA552823) | activated sludge metagenome | isolation source: activated sludge from anammox sidestream of wastewater treatment plant... | place: USA: Virginia | collected 2017-08
GTTACGGCGCGAAGAGGGAGGACGGCACAAACCATTCTTCCCGGGCTACCGGCCGCAATTCTACATACGGACAATGGATGTAACCGGCTCGATCACCTTACCAGAAGGTGTGGAGATGGTAATGCCGGGAGATAACGTCAACATGGAAGTCGAATTGATTGTACCGGTGGCGTTAGAGCAGGGGTCAAAATTTGCAATTCGAGAAGGTGGTCTGACAGTAGGCGCTGGCGTGATCACCAAGATTATTAAATAGGTGTTATATGGCAAAACAACGTATTCGAATTCGATTAAAAGCTTATGACCATCGTGTGTTAGATCAATCTGCAAAACGTATTGTTGATACTGCTGAAAGATCTGGCGCAAAAGTAGTTGGGCCAGTTCCGTTGCCAACAAAAAAAGAACGTTTTACAGTTCGAAGATCGACTTTCATTGACAAAGATTCACATGAACATTTCGAAATTCGCACTCACAATCGTTTAATTGATGTATTAGAACCAGATTCAAAAACAATTGATATGTTAATGCGGCTGAATTTACCTGCTGGCGTTGATATCGAAATAAAAATTTAGATTACAGAACTTTAATTTTTTGAAAAATGGAGAAGGATAAAAAGTTTATCCTTCTCAAACCATTAGAATTATGATATATTCGTAAGGTTGCAGGTTTGTAGAAACCTGTTTCAGGATGGCTGAGTAAGAGTAGTCTTGTGCGCGAACTAGAAAAGATGCGGAGTTTTGCAGCGGACAACTTACTGCTCAGTATTCGGGGATGATGCAGCTTAGCCCAAGCTGACAGTCCTGGCAATTTTTAAACAAGGAGAAAAACTGATATGTTGAAAGGGCTTATTGGCAAGAAAATCGGTATGACCCAGATTTTCGATGAAAACGGTGCCGCTGTTCCGGTAACTGTTATCGAAGCTGGGCCTTGCTATGTAACCCAGGTACGCACAGTAGAAAAAGATGGCTACACAGCAGTACAGGTAGGTTATAGTGAGGTAAAACCAAAAAGCTTGACCAACGGACAAAAAGGGCATTTAAAGCGCAATAATTTGAATTTGCCACCTCTCAAATTCTTGCGCGAATTTCGCGTTAAAACCCCTGAGGTTACTGAAGGCGAAAAATTGTCTGTTGATGTCTTTAATGTTGGTGAGTTTGTTGATGTAGTAGGAACCTCTAAAGGAAAAGGATTCCAGGGTGGTGTCAAACGCTATGGCTTTGGAGGTGGACTCAAGACTCATGGTCAATCCGATCGCTTACGTGCTCCTGGATCACGAGGTGCCGGAACGACACCTGGTCGTACTTACAAAGGCTCTCGAGGCCCCGGTCATATGGGCGACGAACGGAAAACCTCGCAAAACTTGAAAGTTGTTTTGCTTGACGCAGAACGCAATTTGATTGGTGTGCGTGGATCAGTACCGGGTCCTAAAGGTGGTTTGGTGCTGGTTAAAGAGGCACGGAAGAACTAAGGAGCTGAACGACTATGCAAGTAGATGTCTTAAATATTGAGGGTAAGAAAGTTAAAACCGTTGAATTATCTTCGGCCATTTTTGAAGCCCCTATTAATGTTGATTTGATGCATCAGGCTTTTGTTCGTCAAATGGCTAACGCTCGCCTGGGTGCACATGACACCAAAACCCGTCATGAGGTTGCTGGTGGAGGTCGTAAACCATGGCGGCAAAAAGGCACAGGCCGTGCCCGTCAAGGTTCTATTCGTGCAGCGCAGTGGAAAGGCGGTGGCCGCATCCATACACCACATCCACGCTCTTATGAGCAGGCAATGCCGCGAAAAATGCGTCGAGCAGCCTTACGCTCGGCCTTGTCTGTAAAAGCATCAGAGAACTCCATTGTGGTTGTTGATGAATTAAAGTTGCCAGAAGCTAAAACCCGTGTAATGGCAGGCGTTTTGAACAACCTGGTGGGTCAGGAAACAGCTTTGGTATTAATTTCGGATAAAACAGCTTTTGAGGAAATTATCCGCACCAGCAATAATCTACCTGGGACAAAAGTGCTATTGGCTAATTATCTCAATATTCGTGATTTGTTGAAATATCAGAAAATAGTATTTCCTTTGGCTTCTCTGACTTTGGTTGAAAGTTTTCTTGGATAGGTAGGAGCAAATTATGACAACAATTTTTGATATTCTCCGCCGCCCATTGGTGACCGAAAAAACCAATTACCAGGTAAATAAATTACACCAATATGTCTTCGAAGTGACAAGTGACTCTAATCGTACGATGGTCAAGGATGCTGTCGAGCAAATTTTTGATGTAAAAGTTTTGAATGTGAACATTATCAATGTTCCTGCAAAACGAACCAGACGAGCTCGCAGTCGCAGGTTGGCTGTCCGTAACCCTGGTTATAAAAAAGCAATTGTCACCCTGGCACCGGAAGATAGTATTGCGATATTTGAAGGGGTTGAATAATGGGTATTAAAATTTATAAACCAGTAACCCCAGGTCAGAGAAATAAGACCGGGTATAGTTTTGAAGAAATAACCAAATCAAAACCAGAACGATCATTAATCGTAATTCGAAAAGCAAATTCAGGCCGCAACGTTTACGGTCGTATTACTGTACGTCACCGTGGTGGTGGACAAAAACGTTTTATCCGTCTGATTGATTTCAAACGTGATAAAAGAAACATTCCTGCCACAGTGAGTGCTATCGAATATGATCCAAACCGCACTGCCCGAATTGCTTTGCTCACATATGTTGATGGTGAGAAACGCTACATTATTGCTCCAATTGGTTTGAAAGTAGGCGATACCGTTTTATCAGGATCAGAAGCAGAAATTCGCCCTGGTAATAGCTTGCCCATCTCAAGAATTCCTTTGGGAACTATGATTCACAATGTTGAACTCAAAGAAGGGCGAGGTGGACAAATGGTTCGATCCGCAGGTGCTTCAGCCCAGTTATTAGCAAAAGAAGGCGATTTCGCTCAGGTGCGCTTGCCCTCAGGTGAGGTGCGATTAGTTCATCAGGTTTGTTATGCCACGGTTGGTCAGGTAGGGAATTTGGACCACAAAAATATCAAGCTTGGTAAAGCTGGACGTAAACGCCATCTTGGTATTCGCCCAACTGTGCGAGGAACTGCAATGTCACCCAAAGACCACCCACATGGTGGTGGTGAAGGCCGTTCACCGGTTGGTATGGCGGGGCCAAAAACTCCGTGGGGTAAGCCAACCCTGGGATACAAGACCCGCCGGAATAAAGACACGAATAAGTACATTGTTCGTCGTCGTTCCGCTGGTAAACGCGGTTAGTAAGATGCGAAAGGTTTGAGAGGATAATTATGTCTCGATCGTTGAAAAAAGGGCCATTTATTGAGCCAAAATTATTAAAGAAAATTGAGCAAATGAATGCCCGTGGAGAGAAAAAGGTTGTTCGCACCTGGAGTCGTGCAAGTGTAATCTTCCCACAAATGTTAGGTCACACGATTGCAATTCATGATGGACGTCGCCACGTTCCGATTTACATCACCGAGAACATGGTAGGCCACCGCCTGGGTGAATTTGCGCCAACCCGAACTTTCCGCGGCCATGTTGCTGAAAAATCTTCAAGAGGGAGATAAAAAATGGCAACTGACATTCGCGCAAAATTAAGCTACGTACCGATTTCTGCTCAAAAGGTTAGATTGGTTGTTGATACAGTACGGGGAAAACCAGTCGTGGAAGCAATCAACACGCTGAAATTCCTGCAAAAAAGTGCTGCAAAACCTGTTGAAAAATTACTAACCTCAGCGGTTTCCAATGCAGAAGAAAATTTCGGTATTAGCCGGGATGACTTATTTGTTTATGTGATCACTGCTGATGAAGCCCCAACCCGACGTTGGCGCCGGTTTGGTGCACGCGGCAGATTTAAACCAGTCTTACGACGAACATCACATGTGAATGTGATCTTACGCGAACGGTAAAACTGGAATATGGTCATTTGTTAACAAAGGAAATTTAGGAGAAAATATGGGTCGTAAAGTTCATCCGATAGGTTACCGATTAGGCATTATTCAGCCCTGGGATGCTAGATGGTTTGCCAAAAGCAATAATTATGGCAGTCAATTAAATCAAGATCTTGAAATCCGGAAAATGATGGAAGAGTATTCTGTCAATGCAGGTGTTTCCCGCATTGAGATTGAACGCTTTCCAAGCAAAATTCGAGTGATTGTTCATACCGCAAAACCAGGAATTCTGATTGGTCGTAAAGGCGAAAATGTAAAAAAGATTAGAACGGACCTTGAAGCATTAACCGGCAATAAGGTTGATTTGGATATCAAAGAAATTAAGGATCCAGATTTAGATGCTTTTTTGGTAGCAATTAATATTGCAGGTCAGATTCAACGCCGGGTTGCTTACCGTCGTGCCATGAAACGGGCAATTGGACAGGCAATGCGCCAGGGTGCAAAAGGCTGCAAAATTCAAGTATCTGGTCGTTTGGCTGGTGCTGAAATGGCACGAACTGTGTGGTTACGAGAAGGTCGCGTTCCACTCCAAACGCTACGAGCCGATATAGATTTTGCTCGCTATGAAGCCTTGACTACTTACGGCCAAATCGGTATCAAAGTATGGGTTTACAAAGGTGACATAATGCCTGAAGCTGAAGAGAAATTCGAACGCACCGAAGGCGTTTACGTCAGTGAGTAGTGAGGAGAAATAATTGTTATGTTGATGCCAAAACGTGTTAAATGGCGAAAGCAAATGCGCGGTCGTATGCGCGGGAAAGCCTTACGAGGAGCTGAATTATTGAATGGCGAGTTTGGTCTACAAGCTCTTGAGCCAGGCTATGTTTCAGCACGACAAATTGAGGCTGCCCGACGAGCGATTGTGCGTTATATGAAACGACGTGGAAAAGTATGGATCCGAATTTTCCCTGATAAACCATACACCAAAAAAGCTGCTGAAACCCGCATGGGTAAAGGTAAAGGTAATGTGGATTACTGGGTATCGGTTGTACGGCCTGGTCGTGTCATGTTCGAATTATCCGGCGTTCCTGAAGATGCTGCCATTCATGCTTTGAAGCAGGCAAGCTACAAGTTTGCCATTAAAACCAAAGTGATTGGCCGTCCTGAACAGGTAGTAGGAGAGCAAGAATAATGAAAACATCCGAAATTCGCAACATGTCTGATGAAGAAATTCGCAGCCGTATCGATGATACTCGCCATGAATTAATGAATTTAAGATTTCAGGTAATTACTGGCCAGTTAACTGATACGAGTCGATTAAAAAATGTTCGCCGGCAGGTAGCTCAATTGGAGACTATTCTCCATGAACGTAACCGCGCGCGGACACAGGAAGGTGAAGCATGAATAGTCGACGTCGATTAACCGGTGTTGTAACCAGCGATAAAATGATGAAGACAGTGATTGTAGAAGTCACAAGCAAATTCCGTCATCCTTTGTATAAAAAAGTTGTTCACAACAAAAAACATTACAAAGCACATGATGAATTGGGCTGTAGCATTGGTGACAGGGTCGAAATAGTAGAGAGTCGGCCGCTTTCTCGTGAAAAACGCTGGGTTGTACAATCAATCATTCGTCGTACCGAAGCACCAGCTGATGCTGGAAAGATTGTTGAAGGAGAATAGGTATGATCCAGCAAGAAAGTAGGCTTAAAGTTGCTGATAATACCGGAGCTAAAGAACTTCTGGTAATCCATGTAATGGGTGGCTCAGTAGTTCACTATGGTAGAGTTGGAGATATTATTGTAGCAACCGTTAAATCTGCTGCTCCACAAGGCTCTGTCAAAAAGAGCGATATTGTCAAAGCGGTCATTGTGCGCTGTGCAAAAGAATGGCGTCGGGAAGATGGATCTTCCATTCGGTTTGATGATAATGCAGCAGTGATTCTGGATGGTGAAACACAGAATCCAAAGGGAACCCGTATCTTTGGGCCGGTCGCACGTGAATTACGTGAAAAAGGCTTTATGAAGATTGTCTCACTGGCTCCGGAAGTTCTTTAGGAAGAAAGTAGGAGAATAACCAATGAGTTCAAAAATTCGTAAAGGTGATACCGTAATCGTCATTACGGGACGCGATGAAGATAAAGGCAAAAAGGGCGAAGTAATCAAAGTCTTGACTGAAGATAAACGTGTTGTGGTGCATGGCGTCAATTTACGCAGTAAACACCAGAAACAGGTTCAGTCACAAGGCAGAACCATTAACCCTGGCATGGTTCGCTTCGAATCATCGATTGATATTTCAAATGTGATGTTGGTTTGTCCAAAATGTGGAAAACCAACCCGTGTTGGAAATTCAGATCAAGGTGAAAAGAAGTCGAGAATTTGTAAAAAATGTAATGCCTTAATTGATGAATAGGCCGTCTGGGAGTAGAGAATGAACGTATTAAAAGAAAAGTATCAAAACGTAGTAGCGCCTGTTCTAATGAAGGAATTAGGGTTGACAAATCCGAATGAACTTCCTCGAGTTACTAAAATTTCTGTTAATATCGGAATGGGTGAAGCACTTGAACATCCAAAATCGATGGATGCAGCCGTAAATGATTTGAGGACGATTACCGGGCAACAACCAGTTGTAACCAAAGCTTCCAAGAGCGTTGCTGCTTTCAAGCTTCGAGAAGGTCGCGAAATTGGCGCCAAGGTGACATTACGTGGAGAACGAATGTGGGCATTCCTTGATCGTTTGGTCAATATCGCCCTGCCACGTGTGCGAGACTTCCGTGGAATTTCTCCCGATTCATTTGATGGTCGCGGAAATTACACCCTTGGGTTAAGAGAACAATTGATTTTCCCAGAAATCGACTTTGATAAAGTTGATAAAGTTCGTGGGATGGAAATTACAATTGTTACCTCCGCAACAAATGATGATCAAGCTCGATTATTGTTAAGCATGTTAGGCATGCCATTCAGAAAGGATTAATATGGCAAAGAAAGCTATGGAATATCGTGAAAAACGCCGAAAATTTTCTGTGCAGGTTAGAAACCGCTGTGCTCGCTGTGGGCGGCCGCGTGGATATATTCGGCGATTTGGTCTGTGTCGTATTTGCTTCCGCGAATTATCGTTGGAAGGTCAAATTCCAGGCATTAAGAAATCATCGTGGTAGTTCTCAAATGGAGGTATTAGCATGAGTGTTAACGATCCAATTGCCGATATGCTGACCCGCATTCGCAATGGTTTGATGATCCAACAGGCAACAGTTGCGATGCCAAACACGAAATTGAAACTTGAAATCGCAAGGATCCTGAAGGAAGAGGGCTACATTGAGGACTACGAAGTGGTTGAAGGTGAAAAGCCCTATTTGGCTATGTTGAGAGTCAAATTAAAATATGTTGGTGAACGTCGTTTTAAACGACCGGTGATATCAGGGTTAGAGCGGGTAAGCCGCCCAGGTCGCCGATACTATACAAAGAAACAAGACATCCCATGGGTTCTCTCTGGGATGGGAATTTCCATTCTATCCACACCGAAAGGTGTGATGACAGGGCAGCGCGCTCGTCAATTAAATGTTGGCGGCGAAATACTCTGTAAAGTTTGGTAACCCGGATGTCAAGGAGGTAGAACGTGTCACGTATCGGACGTTTACCGGTTTCTGTTCCGGCAGGTGTAGAAGTAAAATTAAATGGATTAAACTTGCATGTTAAAGGACCCAAAGGAGAATTGTCTTATCAATTTAATCCTGAAGTCAAAATTGAGCATGAAAATAACCAGATTGTTGTTACTCGTCTGGCTGAAGAGGCCAGCCACCGGTCACTCCACGGAACGACCCGGGCATTAATTCAAAATATGGTAACAGGTGTAAGCGAAGGCTTCACTGTAGTGTTGCAGGTTCAAGGTGTCGGTTACCGCGCTGAAATGAAAGATAAGAACCTGATGCTTTATGTCGGATTTTCTCATCCTAAAGAGGTTGTGCCACCTGAAGGTATTAGTTTCGATGCAGATACTCGTGCTGGCTTGATCAAAGTGATGGGCTTCGACAAACAGCAAGTTGGGCAGGTTGCGGCAAATATTCGTAAAATTCGTCCGGTTGAACCTTATAAAGGAAAAGGTTTATTCTACCAGGGTGAAAGAATTCGTCGCAAAGCTGGAAAATCTGGTAAGAAATAGAATAGGTGAACGTACATGGCAAAGCTGAGTCGTAAAGAACAACGTTTGCGAAGACACGCTCGAGTGCGCAAGTATGTAAGTGGGAATGCAGACCGCCCGCGGTTGGCAGTCTTTCGCAGTAATGAGGAAATTTACGCCCAGGTGATTGATGACATTGCCGGCCATACAATGGCTGCAGCGTCCAGTATTGATCACGCATTGCGTGGTCAGGTTGAAGGGAAAACTAAGACCGAAAAATCTCGCCTGGTTGGTAAGCTGGTGGCAGAACGCGCGAAAGAAAAAGGTATTACACAAGTTGTTTTCGATCGTGGTGGATTTCGATACATCGGCCGAGTTAAGGCCCTCGCAGAGGCAGCCCGCGAGGCTGGCTTAGAATTTTAGGAAAGGAAAGGGCCTGACAAATGGAAAAGAAAGAATTTCTTAATATGGAACAACAATATGATGAACGCGTCATTGAAATAGCCCGTGTTGCCAAAGTGGTTAAAGGCGGTCGTCGTTTCCAATTCCGTGTGGCTGTTGTCGCTGGTGATAATAATGGTCGGGTTGGTCTGGGTGTTGGTAAAGCCAACGCTGTCCCAGATGCAATGCGTAAAGCAACCGAACGAGCCCATAAAAATATGCGCAATATCGCTGTTTATAGCACAACAATTCCACATATTGTGAATGGAAAAGAAGCGGGTGCAAGAGTAATGTTAAAACCGGCGTCTCAGGGAACAGGTGTTATCGCTGCAGGTGGTGTTCGAGCCGTCTTAGAGGCAGCAGGAATTCGTGACATTTTAACAAAATCACTGGGCAGTGCTAATGTGCTCAATGTTGTAAAGGCCACCTTCGACGCTTTGGATCAATTAAAATCACCTGAAGAAGAAGCCAAACGACGCGGAAAATCTTCTAAAGATTTAATTCCATTCTGGGATCGGAGGAAAAATGCCTAAGAATTCCGAACCAAAGAAAAAAATGTTGCGAATCAAGTTAGTGAAAAGTGCTATAGGTTATTCCGAACGGCATAAAGCAACTGTCCGCGCATTAGGTTTACGAAAAATGAATCAAACTGTGGTCCAGGAAGATAACCCTACCATTCGTGGTATGTTGTCAAAAGTGAATCATCTGGTGTTAGTTGAAGAGCAGGTGGAAGAATGAAATTGAACGATCTTATCCCCAATGAAGGTTCGCGAAAAACTCGTAAACGTGTTGGACGAGGTATTTCTGCGGGCCAGGGAAAGACTGCTGGAAAAGGTACAAAAGGACAGAGCTCACGATCCGGAGCTGGTGGAAACCTCTATCGACAGGGTGGCAACCTACCTTTTTACCGCCGTCTTCCGTTTATCCGTGGTGAAGGTTTTACACCCCCAAATCGTGTTGAATTTAATGAAATCAACCTCAGTCAATTGACGAAATTTGAAGCGAATTCAGAAGTTACTCCTGAAAAATTAGCGGAATTGAATTTATTGCATAAAAAAGCGAATCCGGTAGTTGTTTTAGGACGAGGTGAAGTTTCAGTTCCGTTGACTGTTAAAGTTCATCGGGTAACAAAAGCTGCCCAGGAAAAAATAGAAGCAGCTGGTGGAAAAGTGGAATTAATTGCGTGAAAGCAATTATTAAAGGAGCTCCATAAATGAAACGATCCGCTTGGCGCTATTTATTCAAATCTGGAGATATTCGAAAAAAATTACTGATGACCTTACTTCTGATGGTAATTTACCGGCTGGCTGCCAATGTTCCAGTGCCTGGAATTAACCGTGAGGTAATCGCAGGACTGGTAAGCCAGGGAGGAGCAGCAGGTAATCTATTAGGATTGCTTGATTTATTATCAGGAGGAACGATTTCTAATTTTTCCATTCTGGCAATGGGAGTTTATCCTTACATTACCTCACAAATTATTCTTCAATTATTGGTTCCGATCATTCCTGCTTTAGAAGCAAAAATGAAAGAAAACCCCCGTGAAGGTCAACAATGGATGGAACGCTGGACAATGATTTTGACCGTTCCGATGGCTTTACTTTCTGCGGTTGGTCAAATTAATATATTCAATTCAATGGCCAGACAATTAGGTGGTCAAACAGTATTGACTTTTCAATTTGGCTTTACGGGTGGAAATGCAATCCCAACGTTAACCATTTTACTTAGTATGATGGCTGGAACTATGTTTGGAATTTGGCTTGGCCAATTAATTTCTGAATATGGTATCCCAAAACAGGGTTTATCTTTGATCATTTTTGCAGGTATTGTCGCTCAGATTCCTCGAAGATTGGTGGGTTTATTTGCTGATAAACAGAATGGTTGGTGGCTATTCCTTGTAACCGTCGTAATTCTGGTTTTAACCATATTCGCAATTGTGTATGTTCAGCAAGGCCGTCGCAACGTTCCAGTTTTATTCCCAGGAAGAAGAATTGGAAGTCGAATGTCAATGCCAGTACGTAGTAATTTGCCCCTTATGGTCAACATGGCAGGAATGATCCCGTTAATCTTCGCTCAATCTATCATCGCATTTCCAGCAATTTTAGCTTCATATTTTATGAATAGCAAAACAGCGTGGGTAGCGAATTTTTCAAGTGGGATTTACAACCTGTTCAATGGTCAGAGCACCGCGTATACCATTATGTTTTTCTTAATGGTGGTGTTATTTACCTTTTTCTACACAGATGTTTTATTTGCTCAACAAAACTATGGTGATAACCTCAAAAGACAAGGTGCTCAAATTCCTGGTGTTTTGAGAGGTGCTCCGACACAGAAATATTTGACAAAAGTGCAGCGTCGTATTACTTTCCCGGGCGCTTTATTCCTTGGGATTGTTGCGGTGCTACCTTATATTGTCAACTTGTTTCTGCCAACAAGTGTTGGAGGCGCTAATCTGTTCTTGATTAACTCTGCAGGTTTATTGATTGTGGTAGGTGTCGTCAGAGACACATTTAATATCATTGAAACAGAATTAAAACTCCATGGTTATGAAGAAAGTTTGATTAAAGGATAATTTAAGGATCTATCACATGGCTACGTATATTGTTTTACTGGGCCCTCCTGGAGCAGGAAAAGGTACTCAGGCACAAGTTATCTCAAAAACATTAAATCTTGCTCATATTTCTTCCGGGGATATTTTTCGGGAAAACCTTAAAAATGAAACCGAACTGGGGAAATTGGCAAGAACCTACATGGATCGAGGTGCCTTGGTTCCGGATGATGTGACCATTTCCATGATCCAGGAACGATTAAATCGTCCGGATTGCATTAATGGAGCCTTGTTGGATGGTTTTCCCAGGACACCTGCGCAAGCAAAGGCGTTGGATGAAATGCTGGAGGAAAGTCATCAAAAAATTGATTGTGTACCTTACATTAACGTTCCTTCTGATGTGCTGATTGAAAGATTGAGTGGACGATGGACATGCCCTACTTGTGGATTTGTTTATCACGAGAAATTCAATCCTCCTGCTAATCAAGGAATTTGTGACAAAGATCAGAGTGTGCTTTATCAACGGGTTGATGATAAAGCCGAGACTGTGAAAAAACGGATTGAGGTTTATTGGGAGCAAACGTCTCCATTAATTGAGTATTATCAAAAGAAAAACCTTCTTATAGAAGTTGACGGTACTCTTTCGATTGAAGATGTTTCCTCTCAATTACTTCAGGCAATTAAGGAGAGGATGAGCGCATAATGTCCTGGGATAGACAGATTACGATTAAATCCAAAAACGAATTGGATTTAATGCGTATAGCAGGAAAAATTAATGCAGAGGCACTACAGGCTGCTGCCGACGTGGCACAACCCGGTGCAACCACTGCAGAATTAAATGCTGCTGCTGAAGCCGTTTTAAAAAAACACGGAGTTTATTCTCCCTTCCTGAATTATCCAGGAGCATATCCTTATCCCGCCAGCACAACCATTAGCGTTAATGAAGAACTAGTTCATGGAATTCCAGGAAAAAGAGTATTAAAAGAAGGAGATATTGTTTCAATCGACTGTGGTGCAGTTTATGAAGGATTTGTAGCAGATTCTGCAATTTCTGTTGCCGTGGGGAGAGTGTCCGATATCGCCAAAAAATTGTTATCTGTAACAGAAGAGTCTTTATACAAAGGGATTGCAAAAATGGTTCCTGGAAACCACGTGGGAGATGTATCCTTTGCAGTTCAATCTTATGTTGAAGAACATGGTTTTTTCGTCACCCGGGAATATACTGGTCATGGTGTAGGCAGGGAGATGCACGAAGGACCACAGGTCCCTAACTATGGAATTGCTGGGCGTGGAATTTTATTACGGCCTGGCATGACCATCGCTTTGGAACCAATGGTTTTGGTTGGCACACCGGCTACCCGCGTCTTGAAAGATCAATGGACTGTAATTGCAGCCGATCGTTCTCTCACAGCTCACTTTGAGCATTCAGTGGCAATTACTGAGAATGGTCCTTTGATTCTGACATTGCTAGAGGATGGATCGAGACCTGGACGAAAAAATTAAGAAGAGGTATAATTCCTGCTTTGTCTGGAATTAAGCGAGTTATTGAGGAGTTGTGATGAGAGTATCACCATCGATTAAAAAAAGATGCACAAAGTGCAAAATTGTTAAGAGACACGGCAGATTAATTGTAATCTGCGAAAACCCAAAGCATAAACAGCGACAGGGCTAAGAGGACTTATGGCGAGAATTGAAGGTGTAGATTTACCGCGCAATAAGCGCATTGAAGTTGCATTGACCTATATTTATGGTGTTGGACCAACTCGTGCTAAAGAGATTTTAGCATCAACGAGAGTAAATCCGGATACTCGTGTGCGTGACCTCACAGACGATGACGAAAATTTGTTGCGTGAATTTATCGCAAAAAATTACGTTGTTGAGGGTGATTTACGCCGTGCAGTCCAGATGAATATTAAAAGGTTAGTGGAAATTGGCTGTTATCGTGGTTTACGTCACAGACGTAGTTTGCCAGTTCGTGGACAACACACACGCACCAACGCAAGAACCCGTAAAGGACCAAAGCGTACAGTAGCGGGTCGTGGTCGACGAAGAGGCGCAACGAAGAAATAATCCAGTTTGATTGAATGATTGGGAAAGGTATGACCCCCTCTTGAATACCGCGGCAACCCAATTAGCGATTGAACAGGTTATTGTGTTGAGAACTAAAAAAAGAGGTTAGCGAGGAAAAATGGCTCAAAATGTACGTACAGCTAGGCGCGCAACTACGGCTAGAAAAGTAAAGCGACAATTAGCGATCGCAGAAGTGCATATATTTGCTTCATTCAACAATACAATTGTGACAGTCTCTGATTTACAGGGAAACACAGTATGTTGGGCGAGCTCAGGATCTGCGGGATTTAAGGGTTCTCGGAAAAGCACCCCTTTTGCTGCTCGATTAGCGGCTGAACAAGCTTTAAAATCAGCACAACAAATGGGAGTACAGGAAGTGGATTTGATTATCAAAGGTCCTGGCCCTGGTCGTGAATCCGCTATCCGTGCTATTCAAGGCATGGGGATTAAAGTACGCTCAATTGCTGATATTACACCGGTACCCCATAATGGTTGCCGGCCACCAAAGAAACGCCGCGTTTAATAAAATTAAGAGAGGGTAGTTATGGCAAGATATACTGGTCCGGCTTGTAAATTATGCCGGCGTGAAGGAGAAAAACTTTTCCTGAAGGGCGCACGATGTTATAGCCCAAAATGTGCATTAGAAAAACGTCCGTATGCCCCTGGTTTGCATGGCAAATCTCAATCGGCTCGTTCTGAAAGAGGTTCTGACTATTCACGCCAGTTGCGAGCAAAACAACGTGCTCGGCGGACATATGGTGTTCTGGAACGTCAATTCCGACGTTATTATTCAGACGCCCAAAAGAAGCGTGGTTTAACGGGTTTGAATTTACTTCAAATGCTCGAGCTACGCCTCGATAATGTAGTCTTTCGGATGGGTCTGGCTGACAGTCGAAACCAGGCACGTCAATTGGTTAATCATGGTCATTTCACCGTCAATGGCGGTAAGGCTGACATTCCATCCATGATCTTAAAGGTCGGTGATGTGGTTACCTTACAGGAAGAATCATCTAAACTGAAATTCTTCAAAGAAATGGCTGATATCGCTGGTAAACGAGCTTCATCGTTATGGCTTGATCGTGACTTAGGAAAGATGAGTGGAAAGATCACCCGCTTCCCTGAACGAGCTGAAATTGATGGCAGCCTTGATGAACAGTTAATTGTTGAGTATTACTCACGATAATGAGATTTTTAAGCATGAGTTCACTGAGTTATCTGGAAAGGGGTGGAACGTGTGTGCCTTAAGTAGTATGGTAACGCCAAAAGTAGAACGAGAAGCCGAAGCGAGAAATTACGGTAAATTTATCATTAGCCCCCTCGAGAGAGGATACGGAGTTACTCTTGGTAATACAATTCGCCGGGTTTTACTTTCTTCGCTGGATGGAGCTGCAGTTACATCATTACGGATTTCGGATGTTTTACATGAGTTTAGTGATATTCCTGGAGTTCGGGAAGATGTAATTCAGGTAATGCTGCAAGTTAAACAATTACATCTGATCTTACATGATGCTGATTCTGCAAACTTGCACCTTGAAGTAAGGGGCGAGGGTGTGGTAACCGCTGCAGATGTTCAGGCGCCAGCCGAAGTTGAAATCGTTAATCCCGAGTTGTATCTATTTACCGTAGACGATAATCAAACTCGTTTAGATATTGATTTTACGGTTGAGCGTGGACGAGGTTATTCTCCTGCATCAGATCGCAGCGGCAGATTGCCTATTGGTGAATTGCCAGTAGATGCAATTTATAGCCCGGTTCGCCGTGTAAATTTTGAAGTTGGCTCAGCCCGCGTGGGTCAGAGCACCAATTTTGATCGTTTAGAGTTAGAAATCTGGACAGATGGAACGATTGAACCCGAAAGAGCTTTAGGAGAAGCGTCCAAGGTACTAATTGATCATTTGCGCCTTATTTCTGGTATTTCTGAAGAAACATTTGTTGTAAAAAGTGAACAGGAGCCATCTGGTGGCAATCGCTTGACCAGTGAAGCTGCTGAAACGCCTATCGAGAATCTGGATTTATCTGTGCGTGTATTTAATTCTTTGAAACGCACCGGCGTAACGACAGTAAGTGACGTTCTTGACTTATTGGATAAGGGCGAAGAAGCCGTCATGTCCATTAGAAATTTCGGTGAGAAGAGTCTGGATGAATTACGCCAAAAGATGCTTGAAAAGGGTTTTTTACAACAAGATGAAGAAGATGAGACGGAGTAAATTACAATGCGTCATCGTGTAGCAGGTTACAAACTTGGCCGGAGCACCGGTCATCGAAAAGGACTTCGCCGAACTATGATTCGACAGCTTTTTGATCATGAGAGAATCCAAACTACTCGTGCCAAAGCTGCATCTATTCGTGGTGAAGCTGAACGTCTGATTACTGTAGCGCGCAATAGTGCTGAAGGAAGTGACATCGAAAAAGTCAATGCCCGACGTTTAGTTGCTTCGCGCCTTGGGAATGATCCCGAAATTGTTAAGAAATTATTTGATGATATTGCACCGCGCTTCAACAACCGGAAAGGCGGTTATACCCGCGTCTTAAAACTGGGTCCCCGATTGGGTGATGCCGCTGAAATGGTTTTATTGGAGTTGGTGGAAGAGTAATTCCTCCGGAGTTTCCGGAAGAAATGGCACGTTACCAAGTAAACATAGCTTATGATGGGTCCGAATTCTCTGGTTTTCAACGCCAGGGAAAAACCCGGACTGTTCAGTTGGAAATTGAAAATGCCTTAAAACAAATTGGATGGCAAGGACAATCCATATTGGCAGCCGGTAGAACGGACGCTGGAGTTCACGCCTCAGGACAGGTAGTTGCTTTTGATCTCGATTGGAATCACAGCGAAGATGCTTTACAGAAAGCAATCAATGCTAATCTACCAGAGGATATTGTAGTAAATGCGGTAAAGGTGGCAAACGAGTTTTTCCACCCCCGTTATGAAGCGATTTACCGTTGCTATCATTACCACATCTACTCCCATCCCAACCGCGATCCTTTACGAGATCGTTATGCCTGGCGAATATGGCCTCCAGTTTCAGTTGAGAACCTGCAAAATTCTGCAAAAGAATTGATCGGAACACATGATTTCTCCGCGTTTGGTTTACCACCTAAAAAAGATGGAAATACAATCCGAACGGTTTTTAGAGCTGAATGGGATCGTGAACAGGATACTTTTATTTTTCAAATTGAAGCAAATGCTTTTTTGTTTCATATGATCCGAAAAATTGTTTTTTTGCAGGTGAAAATTGCGCAAGGCTTTTGGACAATCGATCAATTACGAGATGGAATAATCCATCAAAAAGATCAATTACCAGGCCTGGCAAAACCTAATGGGCTAATACTGGTAAAGGTTCAATATCAAAAGTAAATTGTTAAATTTTGAAATAGGATAAGTTTTTAGAGAAGAGAAAGGATGACCGTGGAAAAGACATTTGTCATAAAAGGCACTCCCGAATCAAACTGGCTCCTGGTAGATGCCAAGAATCAGAAGCTCGGACGCCTGGCCACGCAAATAGCCAGTTATTTGTTGGGAAAACATAAACCGACTTATACGCCAGGTGTAGATATGGGCGATTTTGTAGTAGTGATCAATGCCAAAGACTTGGATATTGATCAAAAACGACTGGATACAAAAATGTATCACCGCCATTCGTATTATCCGGGTGGATTAAAAAGCGTTACAATGCGCCGCCAAATGGAAATTTACCCCGATCGGGTTATTCGCGCTGCTGTTTGGGGAATGATCCCTCACACAAAACAAGGGCGAAAATTAATCAAACGCCTGCGAATTTATTCTGGTGCTGAGCATCCACACGGAGCTCAAATGCCTGAACCTGTGGCTTAAAGGAGAATAACTGATGGCACAATATTACGAAGGTATTGGTCGAAGAAAACAGAGTACCGCACGCGTTCGTGTATCCTCTGGATCAGGAAAATTTGTCATTAACGAGAAACCATTGGATGTGTATTTTGGCAGAATGGAAGATTTACATTCCATTATGTTGCCCTTTCAGGCAATTGACCAGAATAATGCTACCTTTGACGTTTCCGTAAAAGTTAGTGGCGGTGGTGTTAGTGGCCAGGCTGAATCAGTTCGGTTAGGTTTAGCCAGAGCATTTGTGAAAATGAATGAAGATCATCTATCATCATTACGAAAAGCTGGTTTATTAACCCGGGATGCCCGTGTTAAAGAACGCAAGAAACCTGGCTTGAAACGCGCTCGTAAAGCACCTACCTATACAAAACGTTAAATCAACAATTTGTATCAAATTCACAGAACTTGATTGAAAAAAGGTCAGGTTCTGTGTTAATTTAAAAACAAGTTAGAATTTGTTTGTAATAAAAGACAAATAAAATAAGGTGGCAAACAATGGAAAACTTTCATGGTATAACAATTATTGGACTGGGACCTGGCAGCATTGACCTGGTTACGAAACAGACCTGGGATCTCATCCAACAAGCAGAACGGATTTTTCTGAGAACTGGACAACACCCAGCAGTAGCCGGATTCCCAAAAACTGTCGAAATAATCCCTTTTGATGAATATTATCAAAAATTTGAGAATTTCGAAGAGGTTTACAAGAAAATTTTAGATACAATCATTGAGCAAGCCTCTAGAAATGATAGGGTGATATATGCTGTTCCCGGACACCCCTTCGTGGCTGAAACAACCTCTCCATTGATTGTAAAAATGGCAAACGAAAAAAATATCCCGGTGCGGGTTTTTGAAGCTGTCAGCTTTCTGGAACCAGTTTTTTCAGCCTTAGGGATCGATCCTTTTTCAGGGATTACCTTATTGGATGCTTTTGATGTAGGTAGTGCAAACTTTCCTCAATTCCCCCCCAGCCGGCCTGTTATAATATCTCAAATTTATTCTCGCATGGTCGCTGCTGAAGTGAAGCAAACCTTAATGGAGATTTATGAGGATGAGCATCCGGTTAAATTAATCCATGCTGCTGGAACCAAACATGAAGTGATTGAAAGTATTCCTTTATATGAAATTGATCGAAGTAAGCAGATTGGGATTTTAACTTCGTTGTATGTCGAACCCCTGGATCAATACACGTCATTTGAAGAATTTCAGGAAATAATTGCCCATCTCAGAGCACCAAATGGCTGCCCCTGGGATCGGGAGCAGGATCATCAGACCTTACGCCCGCATCTCCTATCTGAGACTTATGAACTAATCGCTGCATTGGATGCAGATGATCCTGAGCATATGAAAGAGGAACTGGGTGATTTGCTTCTGCAAATTGTTCTGCATGCCCAAATTGGTGCAGAGTATGGCGAGTTTAAAATGGCAGATGTGATCAAAGGTATCAGTGAAAAATTAATTCGCCGGCATCCACATGTTTTTAACCAATTAACGGTAAATGGAGTGGGGGAGGTATTAACCAATTGGGAAAAAATCAAAGAAAAAGAACGAGAAGATAACGGAAAGAAAACTGAAAATGGTATATTATCCGGCGTTCCGATTGACTATCCAGCCCTAGCTCAATCTCAGGAAATTCAAAATCGGGCAGCAAGGGTAGGCTTCGATTGGGATACCATTGAACCAGTGATTGAGAAAATCCACGAAGAAATAGATGAAATAGTTACTGCAAACGATAATAGCTCTCAATTACAGGAATTAGGTGATCTTTTATTTTCAATCGTTAATCTCATCCGTTGGCATGACGGAGATGCAGAGGCGCTATTAAGAGAAACAAATTTCCGGTTTAGAAAGCGATTTAATTTTATTGAACAAAAGGTTAAAGAAATGAACAAATCTATGCAAGATTTTTCATTAGAAGAGCTGGATAAATTCTGGGAACAGGCAAAAAAACAAAAATTACAATAAAGGTTTGAACCTGGCAGTAAAATGTCGCAGCAATTCTGGAGCGTATGTAAATTCATATCCTTTGTATTGATTGCGATTATTTGCTACATACCCCGAAATTTGGGCAACATAATCCAGATGACTTTGGGTGTATACCCTCCGCGGGATAGCTAACCGCACCAACTCTAATTTCGGATAGACCATTTTTCCGCTGGTAGGGTCGGGATGAGCAAACATCACCGAGCCTATTTCAACCCCTCTGATAGCCCCTTCCTGGAACAAGGCCACTGCCAAAGCCTGACCGGGAAACTGGGCAGGGGGTATATGCGGCAATAATTTTCCGGCATCTAAATAGACAGCATGGCCACCTGCTGGATTCATAATCGGGATTCCGTTGTCTTTTAATTTATCCGCCAAATAGGCGGTTTGAGCCAGGCGATATTCAAGGTAGTCCTCTTGCATACCTTCCCTTAACCCAACAGCAATAGCATCCAGATCTCTGCCAGACAGACCACCATAACTTACAAAACCTTCCCGCAAAATTAATTCGTTTGATATTCTTTGGAATAAATGCTCATCACGTGTTGCTAAAAATCCACCCATATTGACCAGAGCATCCTTTTTTGCGCTCATCCAGGCACCATCTGCATAACTGAATATTTCCCGGGCGATTTCCTGAATCGACTTATTTTGATAACCCGGTTCCCTATGTTTGATAAAAAATGAATTTTCGGCAAACCTGCAGGCATCAATGAAGAACAAAATACCAAATTCATGATAAATTTCTGCGACTTCGCGGATATTTTGCATACTAACAGGTTGCCCGCCTCCGGCATTATTTGTAATGGTAATGGTTCCAAAAGGTATATTTTCTGCGCCCGTCGTTTGAATAAAGGTCCTCAATTTTTCAAGATCCATATTTCCTTTAAAATCGTGAAGAAAATCAGGGTCAAAGGCAAAATCATTTACTAAATTAACCGGGTTAGCCTTCCTGGCACGAATATTTCCTTCGGTTGTGTCAAAATGCATATTGGAGGGGATAAATTGTCCTGGCTGAACGAGTAATGTTGCGAGAATATTTTCGGCTGCTCGTCCTTGATGGGTGGGGACGAAGAATTCAAACCCGAAAATTTCATGCATTACCTCAGAAAACCGGTAAAACGATTTTGCGCCAGCGTAAGATTCATCCCCAGCCATCATCGCCGCCCATTGAAAATGACTCATTGATCCGGTACCAGAATCAGTTAATAAATCGATAAATACGTCTTCGGCTTTGAGGTTAAATAAATTATAACCAGCATTTATTAATGCTTTGGTTCTATCTTCTTTGGGGATTAGCCTGATGGGTTCGGTCATTTTGATACGAAAGGGTTCAGGTATATAAATCATGATTTTACTCCGACAATAAATTTTTATTTGTTTTAGTTTACATGATTAATTGAGAAATCAATAAAATTATACTTACGAAAGATTCAAAAATATTATTTATAATCATTAAACGAATATAAATTTTATTAATAATATTATCAAGATTTTCAAACATGACATTGACATTAATTGATATTATGCTAAACTAGATTTAGAAAACATTTCCTGGGAGTTTATTTATGGAAAAAGAAATTTTTAAACAAATTAATGAAATTGACCTTAATGGGAAGAAAAGTGTTTTTATTCGTAGTTGGGATCAAGATGAAGTTGAAGTTCGGTACCCAGTAGGTAAAGATTGTTTTTTTAGATTAAATAATGAGATATTAAATATTGACGCTTCCAGTTATTGCATCATTTCTATTCCTGAAACAACAAAGATATTTGTCAAACGCATAAATGGAAATCTTGAAACTGTAGGACAAATTCAATTTATCTCTATTGAAAATGTAGGCGGGAATTGCAGCATTCAAGCTGTAGATGGGTTGAATGTGGAAAATATCACTGGAAATTTAAAATTGGGAAGGGTTGGTAGCCAATCATCTATCAGAAATATTGGGGGAAATTTTACATTCCGGGGCGATGACGTAGTTTTGGATATTCATGCAGTCGGCGGAAATTTATCAGGGGAAGCAAAGGGACTTGAATTACAAACCCGGGTTGGTGGAAACATAAAATTAAAAATTGGTCATTTTGAGGGAAAAAGAAATGAATTGCGGGCTGGTGGGGCAATCAAAATAAGAGTAGAGGATCTAGAAAACAGCACCTCGATTGCACGGGCAGGGGGAATTGTTACATATCGCTATAAAGATGATGACGAGAAATCGCTTAATGGGAAATTAGAAAAACAAATTGGATCGGGCGAAACTCAAATCCGATTGAAGGCTGGGGGAAATATAAATATAAGCGATCAAAGCAATGATTTTGAAATCGTTCAAAATTTTGGAGATAACAGTGACTCATATTTAGAAGAAATTGAAAGAAAATTTGAATCAAGATCTATTCAAAGCAGTGGATTTGATTTTTCGGATTTGTTTGAAATAGAAGACAAAATAAATTCAAACATTAAGGATAAAACAGGCAAAATCGAAGAAAAAATTCAAAAAGCCATGGAAAAAATGGAAAGGAAATTTACATTTCGGGAGGAGTTTGGAATTCCACCGCGCCCACCCCGGCCGTCACGCCCGATGAATGAAACTGCTGCGAAATCTGAAAAAGAACCATCAGTGAGCTCAGAAGAAAAGTTGATGATATTAAAAATGCTGCAAGATAAAAAAATATCCGTTGAAGAAGCAGAACGTTTATTAAAAGCCGTAGAGAAATTTGGATGAAAACCTGAAGGATTCGATATGAATGAGAATCGATTGGAAATATTGCGAAGGGTAGAAGAAGGAAAAATATCAATCCAGGAGGCTTCAAATCTCCTTGTAGATATAGAAAATGAAGACAAATGGTCTGATTTTCAGCAAAGCAACCAATCCTTAGAGAAAAAAGGTAGCATCAAAGGTGAGATTGTAAATTCTTTTGACGTTTCCACTTCCATTTCAATTGGCTGGGTTTTTCATAAAAATTTTTAAGAACTATTTTCCAGAAAAAATTTCAGCTATGAATCTTGAAGAAATCATTAAGAATGTTGACCAACAGATTACACAGAATGAACCTATCTTTGTTCATGTGGATGACACGGATGGGACAAGGGTTGAAATTTTTATAGGATAAATATCATTTCGAAACAATCGGTTGATTATAATTGGAAGATGGTTAGGTTAAAAATGAAAACAACCATCTTTTTGTGGATGTTTATTCTTTCCTTGATTTTGATTCTTTTTTTGAATTTTCCTAATCCACATACATACACAAAAACAAATTTAACTGTAATTGGTCTTGGAACCAGAGAAATTATTGTCGATTTTCCGAAAACAATTTGGTTTGGGCAGCAAGATAAAATTAAAATTCAATTTTTAGATTTAACTGAAAAACAGGGATTGTCACTTCCCCACGAACTTCAATCACAAGCAGAAAATAAAAATTGGCAGCAACTTGAGGTTGATCTGGTGATTAATGGGGGGAGGATAGACCCTCCAGGAGTTTTTGTTACCGCAATCCAGCCTTTTCAGAATATTAATCTTACCTGGAACCTACTTTCTCAGTACCCACGGGATATAAAAGGAACGATCTGGATTTATATAAAGGAAACAACAAGCGAAAAAGATGAACTTAACCAAAGACAATTGATTTTTACTCAGGCAATTAATATTAAGACAAGGGAGTTGTTTAGCCTTCCTTATAACATCCTTAGATGGACACCATTTTTTGTCCTCTTTTTTATTACATTGATATTCTTTATGCTTGATAAATTTTTCTTGAGAAAAAGAATTTTAAAATAAATCGATAACTATTATTTATGACAAATGATAGGAGATTTCCGACCAGGTATCAGTTTATTAATTTTTTATTTGTGATAAAATGAACCTACTTTTTCAAGATATTGAATTTCTATTCACTCAAATTCTAAATACTGAGGAGAGGCAATGCTGAACCAATGGTTGTATATAGGGATTTTTTTCCTGATTGCTTTATTCTTACCAGCAGTAGCAATCTTCCTGGCGCGTGTACTTTCACCCAAAAAACCAACAAAAATCAAGAATTCCATATACGAATGCGGAATGGAAACTTATAAACCATCCTGGATTCAATTTAAGATCCAGTATTATCTTTATGGTTTAATTTTTCTGATTTTTGATGTGGAAATTGTTTTTTTGTTCCCATTTGCGGTTGCTTACAACAAACTTGCACTCTTTGCAGTTGTTGAAGTGATTTTATTTATTCTCATCCTGTTAGGCGGGTATCTTTATATTTGGCGCAAGGACGCTTTAACCTGGCGTTAATTCCAAAAGAAGGAAACTTATGAAAATTCTGGACTTCTTAATTGATCCCATTATTGGAATACAGAATTGGATCATTTCACTTTTAACCAAATGGGGGGTTGCTCAGGAATGGCAAACCACCATTTTGTACCTTATCGGAGCAGCAATTCTAGGAACCGGAGCGCTTCTTGTCACCCTGGTTCTCATTTGGGCTGAGAGAAAAATAATTGGGCGCTTGCAAGACCGTTATGGTCCTAATCGGGTAGGCCCCTGGGGTATTATTCAACCAATTGCAGATATGTTAAAAATATTTATCAAGGAACATATTATTCCGGATGATGTCGATCCAGTTCCGTATCATCTGGCACCGATTATTTCGGTTGCATCTGTCTTGTTGGTTTGGGCAATCGTTCCGTTTTCAAACACTGTCAAGGGGTCAGATTTGAATGTCGCCTTGCTTTTTCTCTTAGGGGTTAGCGGTCTGGGTGAATTGGGTGTTATTTTTGCTGGTTGGGGTTCAAACAACAAGTATTCATTGTTAGCTGCTTTTCGCGCTTCTGCTCAGATGATTTCCTATGAAATTCCAATGGCAATCAGCCTTTTAATAGTGGTTATTCTCTCTGGTTCAATGTCAATTGGAGATATTGTCTACTCGCAAAAAATCGCTTACCTCTTTTATTTACCATTAGCCGCTTTCATTTATTTTGTAGCTAATATTGCAGAAAATGGCCGCGCTCCGTTTGACCTGGCTGAAGCCGAATCAGAAATTGTGGCCGGTTTTAATATGGAGTATTCCGGACTAAAATTTGGAATGTTCTATGTAGCTGACTTTTTACGGGCTTTCACCACCTCAGTGATTTTTGCTTCGATCTTCCTGGGAGGATGGCGGGGGCCAGGGGCCGAACAATATCCAATCCTTGGTTTTATTTACTTGTTGATTAAGTCTGTTGTTATTTGGTTCATCGGTGTTTGGATCCGGGGTAGTATGCCGCGCTACCGAATTGACCAGATGATGGCAATTACCTGGAAGTTCCTAACTCCTCTCGCTTTTTCCTTACTCATCGTGGTTGCATTTGTTCAAAAGCTCATCCAAAACTTAAGTTTCTGGGTTCAGCTTCCAGTTATGTTGATCATCAATATTGGGTTGTTTATCGCAGGGTTTGCTATTTTAAAGAAGTTCACGAAACAAAAAGAGAGCCTGGTGGTCTCGTCACCAGAGAGGGTTTTAGCTCAACCGAATAATCCATTTCACCCCTCAGAGACTGGAGGTTAAAGTGACTCCTCTTCAGATCATTTTTATTCTAATTTCACTAATCACGATTGGCTCAGCGATACTAGTCGTCAGTATTAGAAAAATTTTTCATGCAGCTTTGTGGCTTATTGTTACATTAATGGGGGTTGCCATCCTTTTTGCGTTACTTGAAGCCAGTTTTTTCGCTGCCGTACAAATTCTCGTATACATTGGCGCGATTGCGATCATTATCATTTTCGCTGTCATGCTTACGCACAACATAATGAATGATGAGGATAAACAGGTCAACCGTTCCTGGGGGATCGTATTACTCCTCACTTTAATATTTGCAGTGGTAATTATCCATCAACTATCCGGGAGTGAAATTTTTGCCTCGGTATTACAGCCTTTGGGGATTTCTGGCCAGGAGAACATTCTTGCGTTTGGTGAAGGTTTGTTAAATCCATCCGGTTATGCTTTGCCCTTTGAACTGGCTTCTTTATTATTAATCAGTGCGCTTGTAGGCGGTGTTTATTTGGCAATGGATAAAAAAGAAGGGGTGACAAAATGATCCCAATGTCCTGGTATTTGATTTTAGCGGCAATCTTGTTTTTAATTGGTATGTTTGGTACTTTTACCCGGAAAAATGCTGTTGCCATCCTTATTTCCATCGAATTGATGTTAAATGCGGTGAATATCAATATTTTGACTTTCTGGCATTATCATACCCAACAATTGGGGTACACCGATGTAAACGGAATGGTTTTCGCAGCTGTGGTCATCATCGCTGCTGCTGCTGAAGTTGCTGTTGGTTTAGCTTTAGTCATTGCTGTTTATCGAAATCGTAGAACAGTCATTGCATCAGAAATTAATACGCTCAAAGGATGATGGAGGATATCAATGAATTATGAACTAATTACCTGGTTAATCCCTCTCCCTCCACTTCTCGCTTTTTTCGTCATTTTTTTGGCTACCTATAAAAATAATAAATTGAGCCATACTTTGGCAATCGGTGCTGCATTTTTGTCCTGGCTATTAAGCATGTTCCTCTTTGCTTTTGCAGTGACAAATAAAGAAGTGATTGAAAAAGGATTAATCAGCTCGATTTCCTGGCTGCCCACAGCTGATACCTGGTTTAAAATCGGTGTGCAGGTGGATGCCCTTACCACGATCACACTGTTTTTTGTTTCTTGGACCATCCTGATGATCTTCATTTATAGTGTTGGCTACCATAATTTTGGACAGCCAAAAGGCGATTATGATCGCCCGGGACTTCCTCCAAAGGGGGCGGAAATTGTCACGGATGATGGACACCACCAGCACGTCCTCTCGATCGAACCAATGTATGCCCGCTTTTTTGGCTTCTTTGGGTTATTTGCCTTTGCCATGTATTTATTGGTCGTCAGCAATAACCTGTTGACTCTATACATCGGCTGGGAAATTATGGGACTTTGCTCTTATTTGTTGATTGGCTTCTGGTATGCGAAACCATCCGCCAAGGCAGCTGCCCAAAAAGCCTTTCTAACGACCCGAATCGGAGACGTTTTTATGTTAATCGGACTGGTGGCTTTATACACCTTCTCCGGGAGTCTTCAATACGAGGTTATTTTCTCTGAGTCGGTTTTACACGGCTTAGCCAGTACCATTTCCCCGGTTTTTGGTTTATCCTGGGCTGGATTAATCGGATTGTTGATCTTGATGGGTGTTATTGGAAAAAGTTCGCAATTCCCGTTACATATCTGGCTGCCGGATGCAATGGAAGGCCCTACTCCAGTTTCTGCTATGATCCATGCGGCCACAATGGTTTCGGCAGGCGTTTACCTTGCTATCCGATTTTTCCCATTTTTATCAGCCGGCTGGGACGGAACTACAGCATTAACACCGCCCATGTTGGTGATGGCGATTATCGGTTCATTTACAGCCCTATTTTCAGCAACCATTGCCATTGCCCAACGGGATGTTAAAAGAGTGTTGGCTTACTCTACCATTTCACAACTAGGGTTTATGATCGCAGCGCTAGGGGTGGGGGCTTATGTAGCTGCAACTTTTCATTTAGTCACTCATGCGATTTTTAAAGCTCTTTTGTTCCTTGGCTCTGGCTCTATCATTCATGGTATGGAGCATGGCGTTTTACATACACAAGAACATATTGACCCACAGGATATGTTTAATATGGGCGGGTTATCTAAGAAAATGCCAGTAACCTTTGCTACCTTTGTGATCGGTGGTTTTGCATTATCCGGCTTCCCCTTTATTACCGCAGGCTTCTGGTCAAAGGATGAAATCTTGTCTGGCGCTTTCCATGGCGGCTTCCCGGTTGTCTTTTGGGTTCTGGCAATTGCGGCCTTCCTCACAGCCTTCTACACGATGAGGCAGATTTCACTGGTCTTTTTGGGACAGCCGCGCACAAGTGCTGCCAAACATGCTCATGAAACTCCTAAAACAATGATCATTCCATTGATGATCCTGGCTTTCTTTGCCATCACTATCGGATGGGTTGGAATTTCTGAGGAATTTCCGGTCATTGGAGGAATGGTGCCCAACTGGCTGGAAAGTTTTATGGAGAGTATGCTGGTCGGAGCACATGCTCCGGTTGCCCATCATAGTTTGGTCCCCTTGATTGTTTCTTTGGCAGTCAGCTTGGGAGGTTTATTTCTCGGGTGGTTATTTTATCGCAATATCAAAGAGGCTCAAGCTGATCCGATGGAATGGTCGTTGGCTGGTTTTTACAAAGTTTTATCGAATAAATATTATATCGATGAAATTTATAGCTACCTTTTCATTAACCCTTCTAAATGGTTGGCAGACAAGGTGGTTTTCAAATTCCTGGATCAGAAAGTTTTTGATGGAATTTTGCATGGTTTAGCCAGATTAAGTATCTGGTTAGGCGAGAAATTCCGCTTCTGGTTTGACGTTCCGGTGGTTAACAAAGGTGGCGATAATTTAGCCCTGGGCACGAGAAAACTTGGTAACAATTTGAAGATTACTCAATCCGGACAAATTCAGGACTATTTGGTGCTTGCTCTGGTATTTTCCCTGGTTGGTGGTTTTCTATTTTACTTAATTTTGTTTACTTAATTGATTGAGGAAAAAATAATGGAAAATAATCTGCTTTTCTATATCCTGATACTTCCAACTTTAGCCGCTTTGCTGGTAGTTATTTTGCCATTCCGATCCAAAAACTCGATCCGCTGGATGGCATTCGGAAGTTCCTTAATCCCTTTCGTTTTATCTTTATTGCTTTGGTTCCAATTCGATCAATCACAACCTGGTTTCCAATTCGAGGTGTCACTACCCTGGTTTTCTGCAATTGGCTCCTCTTTCCATTTCGGCGTCGATGGCATTTCTTTACCAATGGTTATTTTAACAACTTTGCTGACACCATTAGCTATTTTGGCATCTTACGGAATTAAAGATCAACTAAAAGCTTACATGGCATTATTTCTTTTCCTGGAAACTGGTGTATTGGGCGTTTTTATTTCGCTTGACTTACTGGTATTTTTCCTTTTCTGGGAAATTGGGTTAATTCCCATGTATTTTCTCATCAATCAATGGGGTGGTGCAAAACGTAATTATGCTGCCTTAAAATTTATCCTGATGACAATGGCTGGTTCTCTTGGGTTACTGCTTTCAATTCAGATTGTCGGTATTACAACCGGAACCTTTGATCTGGTAAAAATTTACCAATTGTGGCCGGTATTATCAGAGGCGAATTTCCACCAATCTATTCCATTAGGACTTTCTTTAGGAACTGTAAAAACCATTGCTTTTTGGTCGTTTGTCGTCGCCTTTGCGATAAAAGTGCCGATTTGGCCCGTACATACCTGGTTACCCGATGCTCATACTGAAGCTCCGACTGCCGGTTCAATGATTCTGGCAGGACTATTATTGAAATTAGGCGCCTACGGATTTATTCGCCTGATCATTCCATTCTTTCCGGAAGAATCTCATCGCTTCGCTGGGGCTTTGGCTGCCCTGGCCACCTGTGCTATCATATTTGGCGCTTTGTCTGCTTTTGCTCAAAAGGACTTAAAACGCCTGGTGGCTTATTCCTCAATCAACCATATGGGTTTTGTTGTGCTGGGCATTGCAGCTGCAGCATTTGCCTGGCAATCGACTGATCAGGGAATTGTTGAAAGTGCAACGATTGCACTAAATGGGTCAATCTTGCAGATGTTTAATCATGGTCTTACTTCTGCTGGCATGTTTTTTCTGGTTGGCGTCATCTACGATCGCACTTATACCCGGCAATTGGATGAGCTTGGGGGAATTTGGGCAATTTTGCCAAAATATGGTGCAATTTTTGTGTTTACCTTCTTTGCGGCTCTGGGATTGCCAGGTTTAAATGGATTTGTCTCTGAATTTCTGGTTGTACGTGGCGCCTGGCATATTTACCCCTTAGCGACCTTTTTATCAATGATAGGTCTCTTCTTTACCGGGGTTTATATTCTGAAAGCGATTGCAGGTGTTTTGCATGGTCCCAGGAATGATAAGTGGATTTCTATCCCTGAAATTACAAATCGTGAAGTATGGGTTATTGCCCCGTTAATGGTTTTGATGCTTGTTCTAGGCATTTGGCCAGCAACGATCTTAGATCTCATTAATCATGCAGTCAATTTTTTCTTCTAAAGAGGTGATGGAATGGGTTTTCCGATCCTGAGCATTATCATATTTATTCCACTCATTGCTGGTCTGATCATTCTTCTGTTTGGACGCCAAAAACCAAATTTGATTAAGCCAATCGCATTAGGTGCTGCAACTTTGGTTTTGTTATTAACACTGGTTTTGTGGGCGAATTATCGTATTGAGAATGGCGGTTATCAATTCGAAGAATATCTTCCCTGGTTACCTCAATTAGGAATCTCCTATCACCTGGGCGTTGATGGTTTGGGGATTGCCATGCTGGTTATGGCGGGCCTGGTTGTTTTTACTGGTGTTCTGGTTTCCTGGAATGTTAATGATCGACCCAGTGAATTTTTCTCTTATCTAATGTTCCTTGCAACCAGTGTCCTGGGAGTCTTTTCTGCTTTAGATTTGTTTCTACTCTTCTTTTTCCTCGAATTAGCAGTTTTTCCAAAGTATTTGATGATCGTCATCTGGGGTTACCCAAAAACGCGTAATTACGGTGGAATGAAGCTTACATTGTATTTATTTATCGGATCAGTCCTGGCATTGATCGGGGCTCTGGTTATGTATCAGGCTTCTCCTGATCGAACCTTTGATTTATTGAAGCTTGAACAAGCTGGCTTTTCTCCTGAAATGCAGAGGATTTGGTTCCCCTTTGTTTTTCTTGGGTTTGCAATTCTGGGTGGTATTTTTCCATTCCATTCCTGGGCTCCGGATGGTCATGTGGCCGCACCAACCGCCATCTCCATGCTTTTGGCGGGTGTTGAAATGAAAGTCGGCGTTTTTGCAGCTTTAAGAGTTGGGATCATGTTACTTCCGGAAGGTGCAAAATATTGGGCAACCTGGATCCTGGTTTTGGCAACCATTAATGTTGTGTATGGCGCATTTATTGCCATGATTCAGAAAGATTTTAAATATGTGATTGGTTTTTCATCCGTTTCTCACATGGGGTTGGTTTTAATTGGATTTGCCTCTTTGAACTACAACGGTTTGTTAGGAGCTGGTTTACAAATGTTCTCGCACGGGGTTATGACGGCTCTCTTCTTTTCGATCGTTGGGATGGTTTATGATCGCACGCATACTCGCGATATCGCCTCACTTGGTGGATTATTTAAGATTATGCCCTGGGCGATGGTTGGTTTTGTGATTGGTGGTCTGGTGTCCATGGGTATGCCCGGATTTTCAGGATTTGTCGCTGAAATCCCAATTTATATGGGTGCCTGGCAGGTAGCTCCGATTGTTGCGGTCATATCAGTGATCTCGATTGTTGTCACCGCTGCTTATATTTTACTGGTTGTTCGAAGGGTGTTTTTCGGGGAGTTGCCAAAAGAATTTGAGGGCAAAATAAAGGATATAACAGTCAAAGATAAGATCGCTATCGGGTTGTTAAGTTTGTTTATGATCGCAATTGGTTTGGTGCCCAGCCTGATGGTTCCATTAATAGAAACAGGGGTAAATCACATTCTAGCGATCCTGGGAGGTGCATAAATGGGGTCAAATATGATTTCTAATCTGGATATTTTAGCGATTGTCCCTGAATTGTTAATCCTGGCATTGATCGCCGTAGTGATGGTGGCTGATGTTTTCAAAAAGAAAGCAGACAAGACAAATACAATCAGTTGGTTAAGTTTTTTCGGATTGACAGTGATTATTGTTTTGAATATTTTGTTGTTTTCTCCTGCCAAAAATCCTTTTACAGCCTGGGGGGGAATGATAAAAGTTGATGCAGCCAGTTTCACTTTTCAAATGATCATTATGATTGGTGCTGCAATAACGGTCTTATTTTCCATGAACCATGATGGGGTGTGTAACAAGGGTGAATATTATGCCATGCTTTTGCTGAGCGTAATTGGTATGAGCATGATGGCAGCTTCAACAAACATTGTTATCCTCTACTTAGCGATTGAAACTACCGCACTTCCACTTTATGTTTTAGTTGGATTTTTAACAAAAAACAGCCTTTCTCTAGAAAGCGGTTTGAAATATTTTCTATTTGGCGCAGTTACCTCTGCAGTCTTACTGTACGGTTTTAGCCTTCTGTATGGTTTTAGTGGTAGTACTGATTTTTCCGGGATTTTGGCTGCCATTCAAGGTGGAAAATTCTCACCCGGCCTTTTGGTCTTGATCTTATTGCTGGTTGTGGTTGGCTTTGGAGCAAAAATCTCGAGCTTTCCATTTCATTTTTGGGCGCCGGATGCTTACCAGGGTGCACCAACCCCAATTACTGGTTATCTTTCTACGGCATCCAAGGCAACCGGTTTTGTAGTAATTATGCGATTTATGTTATCCATCTTCGCGCCTGAACCTGCCAGCTGGTCTTTGTTGTTTGCAATTATGGCAACGGCTTCTATGATTGTTGGTAATTTATTAGCCCTGGTTCAGAAAGATCTTAAGCGGTTGTTTGCTTATTCCTCGATTGCTCATGCTGGATATATTTTAATCGGGGTCGCATCCGGGACAAATATGGGATTTAGTGCTTCGATGTATTACCTGCTCGCCTATTTGTTTACCAACCTGGCAGTGTTTGGGGTGATCTTTATTGTTGAAAAAAGAAAAGGATCTACAGATATAGAAGCCTTCAAAGGATTAATGAAACGTTCACCTGGTTTGGCATTAATATTCCTGATCGCTGTTTTGTCCCTGGCTGGCATTCCCCCCTTTGGAGGTTTCATCAGCAAGGTGCTGGTGTTTATGTCGGCGGTAGATGCCGGGTTAATCTGGTTATTGATGGTGGGAATTGTTAATTCCATCATAGCACTTTACTACTATCTCACTGTGTTAAGAATTACATTTGCTGAAAATGACGAAGCAGCAGCTCCGCCCCTATATGCTTCCTGGAAAATTGCTTTGACAGTGTGTGCAGTCGGGATAATTCTATTTGGGATTATTTATTCACCCTGGTTAAACTGGTTGGACTTTGCCTCTAAAAGTCTCCTGGTGATCCATTGATCCGAATTTTTGATTATGATATAATTTGCGAATATGCTGCCAGAGAAGCCTCCCCGTGTGGATCCAAAAACAAAAATTTTCAACTTGACCCTCGCGAGCGTGGTGGCACAGGTAGGTTGTTTGACCCTGGTTATCATTTTAGGTGCCATTTTAGGGGGTCTTTGGTTGGATAATCATTATCAATCGAAACCTATTTTTACTGTGGGATTATTGGTTGTCAGCATCCCAGTTTCTTTAGCAGTCATGATTTTTGTTGTTCGTTTCGCAACTTCCAAAATTAAAGTTAAGCAAACACATCTCGATAATGAATCAAAGGAGACAAATCTTGGAAAATACTCGTAAGTGGCGTTGGGGTGTTTATCGTTGGTGGGTTCTTGGTTTTATTATTCTTTCGATTCTCGCTCTTTCTTTTATTGCTAAACCAATACAACCTCATATTCAAGTTGCTCCGGAAAGAATTTTCCTGGAACCAATTTTTACCTTACCGGTGATTGGCGATTTTTATCTGGTTAATACGCTCCCTGCTTTGTTGCTGGTGGATTTAATCATTATTGTTTTAGCACTTTTCGTTCGCAAAGGTCTTCAGGGAGGTAATTTGGTTCCCAAAGGGGTATCAGCAATATTTGAAATGCTGGTAGAAGCCTTATATAACCTGACCGAGACTTCAGCAGGAAAATATACAAAACAAATCTTCCCTTGGTTTGCAACTATTTTTGTTTTGGTCCTGGTTGCAAATCTAACAAAATTACTTCCCGGTTTTGAAACGATTGGCTTCATGCATCCTAATGAACACGGATTTGTTACGAAAAGTATCGGTGGAAATTGGGATATCCTCACTCCGGAAGTTGCTCATGCGGGAGATGGATTCGTTGTGACACCTTTCTTCAGAGGTTTGTCGACAGACCTGAACTTTACAGTCGCCCTGGCATTGATTTCAGTTATTATGACTCAGGTTATTGGAGTCCGGGCACAGGGGATGCGCTATTTTACGAAATTCGTTAACTTCACGACCATGTTCAAAAAACCTGCTCTGGGGTTTATGGATTTCATCGTTGGGCTTCTGGAACTGATTTCAGAATTAGCCAAAGTATTATCCTTTGCATTTCGTCTTTTTGGTGTAATGTTTTCTGGCACTGTATTGGTAGCCCTGGTTGGGGCAATGGTGCCGGTGTTTGTTCCATCTTTGATTTATATGTTTGAATTATTTATGGGTGTTATCCAGGCATTCGTGTTTGGTATGTTAACTTTAGTTTTTATGGCTCAGGCAACACAAGGTCATGGCGAACATGACGATCATTAATCATAATTTTTGGAGGAGTAATGACAGGTGATTTAATTCTTGCTGCAAAATTTATCGGTGCTGGTCTTTCAATGATTGGCGCTTTAGGTGCAGGTATTGGAATTGGTTTAAGCGTTCATGGGGCATTGAATGGCATGGCTCGCAATCCAGATGCTTATGGTAACCTTTTCACAAACATGATTCTTGGGATCGCATTCTCTGAAGCAATCGCTATTTATTGTTTGGTTATTGCATTCTTAATGTTATTCGTTCTCTAATCGAGGAAAGGAGCCAACCTTGGAAAAACTTGGAATTAATTTAGGTTTTTTGCTCGTACAAGTCATCAATTTTGCGATCATCTATATTGTGTTAAAAGCCTGGATTTTTGGTCCAGTCACAAAAATGCTGGAAGACCGGCGGGTTAAAATTGCCCAGGGACTTGAAGACGCAAGAATTGCAGCTGATGCGCGGGCAACCGCAGAAAAAGCAGCGGACAAAATCATTTCCGATGCTCAGGTGAAAGCCAATGACATTATTCGGGAAACAACTATGCGGGCTGAAGCAATCCAAAAAGAAATGGTTGTTGAAGCAAAACAAGGGCTTGAAAAACAAAAAGAAAACGCTCTGGCTGAAGTTGAAGAAGAACGAGTCAGATTATTGAGTGAAATGCGTGGAGATGTATCAGCAATTGCAATTGCAGCCGCTCAAAAACTGATTGGTGAAGCTTTAGATGAAAAAAGACAACGGTCCTTATTATCTGAATTCTTCAGCGGTGTAAAAAATGGGAAACTTGTTGTGATTGATGATCAAACGATAGAAGGTGTTGCTGCGGAAGTAACCAGTGCTTTACCTCTCACTCCTGAGGAACAAAACACTGTAAAGAAAGATATTCTCACCAAAATTGGAGACACAGGTAGTATTAGTTTCAGAGTTAACCCATCCATCCTGGGTGGTTTGGTTGTAAAAGTTGGTGACCGGGTCATTGATGGATCATTAGTTAATCAATTAGCGAACCTCCAACGATCGTTACAATAATTGGTTGAGATAAACTATAATGAGGTTGGTGGGTCTTTCCTTCCAACCTCTTTTATTAAATGGATATGTTAAAGAAAAATTTAAAAACTATTTTAGAAAATATACCACTTCATTATCGATCTACTGAACGGGCTCTTGATGTTCTGGTAACCGGGATTCAATACGATTCCAGGGAAGTAAATTCAGGGCATATTTTCGTCGCCTTAGAGGGGGGAAATGTTGATGGACATTTATATATAGAATCCGCGGTTAATAAAGGTGCTGCAGCAATTGTTGGAACTCAGGAAGTAAGAAAATGGAATCGATTGCCTGTGCCCTATTTACAATTTGCAAACGCGAGAGAAGCTCTGGCTTACTTGTCAGCCAGTTATTATGATTACCCTTCCCGTTCGATGGTTTTAATTGGAGTAACTGGTACGGATGGAAAAACAACCACATCCAATTTCATTTATCAAATTTTACGTACTGCTGGTTTAAAAGCCGGCATGATCTCAACAGTCAATGCTCAAATCGGAGATGAAATATTGGATACAGGGTTTCATGTGACCACACCGGAAGCGCCTGCTGTTCAATATTATTTATGGAAAATGAAAGAAGCCGGCCTAACACATGTTGTCCTCGAAGCTACCTCACACGGGTTGGCACAACAGCGAGTGGTTGGTTGTGATTTTGATATCGCAGTGGTTACCAATATTACCCATGAACATCTGGATTATCATGGTTCCTATCAGGAATATTTGCGAGCTAAAGGATTGTTGTTTGAATCCTTGACTAAAACGCCTGTAAAAGAATTTTTCCAAAAAAAAATTGCCGTTCTAAATAAAGACGATCAATCTTTTGATTATTTGACGAAAATTACTCAGGTAGAACAAATCCATTATTCAATTGCTGACAAAACCGATATTTGGACTCAAAATGTTCGCATAGAACCTGAAGGCTCTCATTTTACAGCCTGTGGAAATGACTTTACCGTCGAAGTTTATACCCATTTGCCAGGGGAGTTCAATATCTCAAATGCTCTGGCAGGCTTATCAACTGGTATTTTCGGCCTCCAGCTTGAACCTGAAGTTGCTGCGAGAGGAATTGAAAATATGCGCTATGTTCCAGGCAGGATGGAACAAATTCGCTTGGGACAAAACTTCCAGGCGATTGTTGATTTTGCTCACACTCCGAAAGCATTAGAAAAAGCAATCCTGACTGTTAAGAAAATAACCAAAGGTAGGGTAATCGCAATTTTCGGGTCTGCCGGATTGAGGGATCGGCTCAAACGAAGGATGATGGCAGAAACGTCTGCCCAACTGGCGGATATCACCATTATTACGGCGGAAGATCCTCGAACAGAATCGTTAGATGCTATCCTGGCTGAGATGCAAAAAGCCGCTGAAGAGCAGGGGGCTGTTCTTGGGAAAACGCTTTTCATTGTACCGGATCGTGGCAGGGCAATCGAATTAGGCGTTGAAATTGCGCAACCCGGGGATGTCGTCATGCCTTGTGGGAAGGGACATGAACAATCCATGTGTTTTGGAGAAGAAGAGTATCTCTGGGATGATCGGACAGCTATGAAGGCCGCTTTATCCAAATTGTTAAATATTCCTGGACCTGAAATGCCTTATTTACCTACCAGAGATCAATTTTGATTGAAATTTGAAAAACAGCTCTGGATTTCCAGAGCTGTTATTTTATTTTTAGTAACGGTTTTGACCACCACGATTATTGGGACGACGATCCCGATTCCCGCCTCGATCGTTTCGATCACCACGGTTGCGATCATTACCACGTTGGTGACCACCAGGTCTTCCCCCAGAGGGTTTCCCACCACGGTCGTGTTCTTTCGCTTCTTCGACTGTCCAGCCCTCCAATACTGCCTGACGGGACAATCTGATTTTTCCATTACTGTCGATATCCGTGATCATGACAGTGATTTCATCGCCAACACTGACAACATCTTCCACTGAATTCACGCGTTCGGTGTCTAATTGAGAGATGTGAACCATCCCGTCGGTACCGGGGATAATTTCCACGAACGCTCCAAAATCGACCACACGGACGACTTTGCCGGTGTAAATTCTACCAATTTGGGGTGTCTCAATGAGAGATTCAATCCGCTCGCGGGCAACATCAGCTCCATAACCTTCGGGTGCAGCAATGTACACACTACCGTCTTCACCAATATCAATTTTTGTGTTGGTTTCTTCCTGTAAAGCACGAATGTTTTTACCACCGGGACCAATAATTGCGCCAATTTTATCCACTGGAATTTTCACAATAGTAATTTTTGGTGCATGTGGTTTCAAAGCTGTGTTTGGTACAGGAATGACCTCAAGCATTTTATCGAGAATGAATAGTCTGGCGTTGTAGGCTTGTTTGAGGGCTTGGGACATGATTTCGGGTGTAATACCAGAGATTTTGATATCCATTTGCAAAGCGGTAATTCCAGCTGTTGTTCCAGCTACTTTGAAGTCCATGTCACCCAGATGATCTTCAAGGCCCTGGATGTCCGTTAAAATAGCATATTGATCGCCTTCTTTGATCAATCCCATCGCAACGCCTGCTACAGGAGCTTTAATTGGTACTCCGGTGTCCATTAATGCTAATGTAGAACCACAAACTGATGCCATGGAACTGGAGCCATTAGATGCGAGAATTTCGCTTACCAACCGAATGGTGTAAGGGAATTCAGATTCTTCTGGGATCACCGGAACAAGCGCACGCTCTGCTAATGCTCCGTGACCTATTTCCCGGCGGGATTGACCCCGTAAAGGCTTAACTTCTCCCGTAGAATAAGGTGGAAAATTGTAATGGTGCATGTAACGTTTGTTTTCAACCGGCGCTAAGGTGTCAATCTCTTGCGCTTCTCTGGGAGTCCCGAGAGTAGCTAAGGTTAGCGCCTGGGTTTCACCGCGGGTAAAGATTGCAGAACCGTGAGCTCTGGGGCTGAAGCCAACTTCACACCAAATTGGACGGATTTCCTCATGGTTTCTCCCATCCGGGCGAATATCTAAATCGAGAATTCTTTTACGAACTGCACGGCGATAACTGACTTCAAACGCATCGGCAACGGCAGGCTTGAGTGTTTCATCTTCGCTAGCGAATTCTTCCAACATTTTCTCTTTTAGAACATCAATCGCATCATTTAATTCAGCTTTAGTGTGTGGAGTAGCCAATGCTTTTTCAATGTCGGCTGATACCAGTTCTCCAACCCTGGAAACCAGGTTTTCATCTGCTGGGAATAAAGGTACGGTTGCTTTCGGTTTCCCAATCTCGGCTGCCATCTGAATTTGGACATCAATAATTGGTTGAATGGCCTGATGAGCAAATTCGAGCGCTGCGACCATCACGTCATCAGATATTTCATTGGCTCCACATTCCACCATCGAAATGGCTTCTTTTGTTCCGGCAACACGAAGATCTAAATCAGATTCTTCCATTTGCTGAAAAGTTGGATTGGCAATAAATTTTCCGTCAATTCTTGCTACTCGTACGGCACCAATAGGGCCATTCCAGGGGATATCTGAAATGGTCAAGGCCGCCGACGCAGCAATAATTCCTAAAATATCGAGTGGGTTTACCCCATCAGAGGAGAAAGAGACCATGATAATCTGGACGGCATTGCGCATATCCTTATTAAATAATGGCCGAATGGGGCGATCCGTTAATCTCGCCAATAAAATGGCTTCGGTGCTAGGTCTTCCTTCTCTGCGGAAGAATGATCCGGGGATTTTTCCCCCAGCATATAAACGTTCTTCATAATCAATGGTTAACGGAAAGAAGTCAGTGCTTTCTTTTGGTTGTTTGTCCATCGTTGCTGCAGCAAACATCATTGTTTCTCCACAAGTGACTGTTACTGCTCCACCAGCTTGTAAGGCAAGCTTACCAGTTTCAATGGTAATATTTGTTTCCCCCATGGGGACACTATAAGATTTACTTTCGGGTTTCATAATCCTTCCCTTATAAAAAATTCCCGCCAGGTTAGGAACTGAAAATTATCCAGAACGCGATATGTTCTGAACAGGTTTCAAATCCCAACCGGCGAGTTGATACAAAGAAATGGGAAAGCAATAGCCTTCCCATTTTCCTGATTATCTATTTTGCTCGTAGATTTAATTTTTCGACCAGAGTAGTAAAACGTCCGAAATCGCTGGCACGTAAGTAAGCCAATAAACGGCGTCTTTTTCCAACCAGTTTTAACAAACCACGGCGTGAGGATTCATCACTTTTATGGACACGCAAGTGTTCTGTTAATTGGCTAATGCGTTTTGATAACAAGGCTATTTGCACTTCCGGTGAACCAGTATCGCCATCATGGCGAGCAAATTGGTTGACAATCTCGTTTTTCTCTTCAACTGTTAAAGACATGACATATGCTCCTTCTAAATTTCATGCAGGTCTCCTTATACCCAGAACCTTCCGGGAATAGGACCAGTCACTGAATTGCAATTATATCAATCATTTCAGTCAACGTACAGGGAGAAAGGAATACTGTAAATTTTATTTCTCTTAGTTTTCTGAAGATGGTAAAGTTGATAATGCTTCCCGGATCCCTTTTTGTAATTCGGTTGGAAATGACTTTAAGCTTTTTTGAACAATCATTTTTGTTGAGAGATGAGATATTCTCAAAATCAGATTTGATAAATAACCGGAGGTTTCCACTGGATTTGTTCTGGCTAAATCATTCATAAGAAATGATAACAAGGCGATCACTTTGCGATGATTTACAGAAAAAAGTGGCGTGAGAATGGCTAGAATCCCTGGTAAATTCTTAAATTGGGGATCGTTAATGGTTGTTTGAATTGCGTAAATTGCAGTAATTTGCTGATTGATATCATTAGAATCAACCCAATCCCGGATAATCCTCAGCCAATGTGCTTGGTTGCTTTGCCGGATCGGTTGCGAACCTACTGAAAAAAGGACTTGCTGTATTTCTTTATCAGCTGATCTAGACCCCCACCTGACCAATCGATCAATTATCTCGGTGGTATATGCGGGAGGAAGTGAGCCCAGGAGCAGGGCGGCAAAATATTTTGTTTCAAACGTTTCATCTTTCCAGAGTTGATCTGCATAATCAAGCGCTAGATTCGGATTTTGTTTTCCCAAAAGGATTAGCCTTTGCTGAATATGATGCGTAACAATAGGGGACAGGTGGTATTTGGTTAATAATGATTTTCTTTGAAGATCGGTTCCAGCCCGATAAGCAAGATTGGCATGAACTTCTAAAAGTGAAATGAAATTATCATGAAAAACTCTGCCAGGTAATTCAGGTTCAAAGATAGAATTAATTTGTTGAACCAAACGATCAAGATGAATGGCAGGCATTTTGTCTTTCTGAATTTAAAGTTTTACAAATATTAATAGGCTTTTGCAAAATAAGTTTTATATTCGGCTGGTTTTCCACAATATATACATGTTCCAGCGGATTTTTCCTGGTTCAGGGGGCGGCAGCGACTGGTTGCTTTGGTATCATTTTTGATCGCTGTTTCACATTCTGCATCTCCGCACCAATAAGAAAAGGCCCATCCGTTTTGAATAATTTCCTGGAATTCGGAATAATCTTTCGGTTCAAATATATGACCGTCTCTAAAATCGGTTGCTTTTTTAAGCAGGCGATTGTGAAAATCACTCAGAATATTTTCAAGCTGACTGCTTAATTGATCCATCGATAGGAATAATTTACCGCTTTTTCCGGGAATGTCTCGTTGGGCAACAACAACGGTATGATTGTCTACATCCCGCGGGCCAATTTCGATGCGAAGCGGGACTCCGCGCATTTCCCAATCATTGAATTTAAATCCGGGAGTCAGATTCTCACGATCATCTACTTTGACTCTGAATTGTGACAGCTCTTTTTGTAGTTGGCTGACTACTCCCATTACTTTTTGTTTTTCATCTTCTGTTTTGAAGATGGGCACGATCACGATCTGAATAGGCGCCAAGCGTGGAGGTAAGATTAATCCCTGATCATCACCATGGCTCATAATGATGGCGCCAACAAAGCGGGTTGAAAGTCCCCAGGAAGTTGTCCAGGCGTATTGAAGTTCGTTATTGCGGTCAAGATATTGAATGTCAAATGCTTTGGCAAAATTCTGCCCCAGATTATGGGACGTACCCGATTGGAGCGCTTTTGTATCCAGCATCATCGCCTCAATCGTATAAGACCGATTGGCGCCAGCAAATTTTTCTGCATCTGATTTAATTCCGGGAATAACGGGAACTGCAGCTTCGTTAATTGCAAAATCAGCGTATATATTAAGCATCTTTAAAGTTTCTTCTTCCGCTTCTTCAGCGGTTTCGTGAGCAGTGTGACCTTCCTGCCAGTAGAATTCCAAAGTTCGTAAAAACATGCGTGTGCGCATTTCCCAGCGCACGACATTTGCCCATTGATTGATGAGCACTGGTAAATCGCGATACGACTTTACCCATTTTGAATACATATGTCCAATAATCGTTTCAGAGGTGGGCCGAACGACCAAGGGTTCTTCCAGAGTTTGACCGCCGCCAATTGTTACTATGGCAAGTTCAGGAGAAAAACCCTCTACATGCTCTTTTTCTTTTTCGAGAAAGGACATAGGAATAAACATTGGAAAAGCTGCATTTTCATGCCCAGTGTCCTTAAATCTTTTATCCAGAGCTTTTTGAATATTTTCCCATAAGGCCCAGCCATACGGCCTTACAACCATGCAACCACGCACCGGAGCATAATCGGCTAATTCTGCTTTCTGGATAAGCTGATTGTACCATTCGGAAAAATTTTCATTTTGTTTAGGGAGTTTTTCTTCACTCATGATGCTATGCTTTCTTTTTCAAGTAATTATTGGTTGGTATTAATTAATGAGAGAATTTGATCGATTGAATTCGCAAATTTTAAAGTATCTAAACTGGGAGCGGGAATATAACCATTTAGTTCTTCAATCATAAGATCAAACACTTTTTTCCATTCATTCCCCACCAGGATGATTGGGACGGCTGGAATGGATTCGATCTGGATTCTATTCCACATTAAGCTGATTTCTGCCAGTGTTCCAGCCCCACCCGGGAGGGCAATAGCGGTATCGCAAGAGTCAATCAGGCGAATCATTCGATCCTGGATTGTTTCTAACTTCCATTCCTCCTTTACCCATGGGTTATGGTCGCGCTTTCTCCAGCGTTCAATTTCACCACAGGTAACGCCAATGACGTGCGCACCTGCTTCATAGGCACCTTTGGAACTTGCTTCCATCGTACCCATATAACCGCCAGTCAGAACTGTATGGCCTAATTTGCCTAAGTGATTGCCCAGTTGATAGGCAAACTCATATTCATTACTTCCAGGTTTGGGAGAAGAGCCACCAAATATAGTAATATTCATCGATCATCCTTTCAATCGTGTAATTTTACCGTATTTTAATCCCAATTACGCGCATAATTTTTCTTCAATTTTTTCTGAATAGCTTCTTCCAGGTCAATATTACAAATATGACAGAGTTGAAAAAGATAAAGGGCAACATCTGCTACTTCATCTGTTAATTTCTCTTGTTCGAATTTGTTTTCTTGCCATTGGAAAAGCTCCATCACTTCGCTGGCTTCTAATACCAATGAAATGGCAATATTTTTGGGGGATTGGGGGCGCTTGCTTTTGGGCAAATACCAACCTTTTTCAGTCACAAATTGATGCATATCTGCTGTTAATTGGTGAATATCTTTCCCCATCATTCCTCGTTTCTTTTAGTCAATTTATTTAGAGATTATTTTGAGATATTTAATATCTGTAAAATTTTAGGTAAGCCGGTTTTTATCCACTCATGAATCTCCTGGGCGGTATCAAGGTAATTCTGAAAAGAACCTCCAATTGGGTCTTCAATGTTGGTTATTGAGCCGGACATTTCTGAAAGCATAAAAACTCTGTCTGAGTACTGAGGAAATTCAATTTGGATAGCTTCCTTATGGCCAGTTTCCATGGTGAGAATCAAATCAAATTGCGCGAGAAATTGAGCTGTTATGGTTTGGGATTTATGCTGACTGGTATCTAATCCACGTTCTGCCATGGCTTTAACTCCCAGGGGGGCAGCTGGGTAACCTTCGGCAGCCCAGGTTCCGGCAGATTGAATCTCAATAGATTGATCGAGATCCATTCTTTTTAGAGTGTCTTTCAGCAGGGCCTCCGCCATAGGTGATCGGCACTGGTTGGCGGTGCAAACGAAAAGAATGGATCCTTTTTGAGGCATTTAACGGTCCATGCTAACTACCTGGCTATCCCAACGGTGCCAGCGGCCATGATGCTTTTCTAAAAGGGACTTTCCTTCTCCTGGCGATTCCAGATCAACCAATTCAAGATCGGCATCCACCATTATTCGAACCAATTCTTTAAAGTTAACCCGTGGTGTCCACCCGATTTCTTTAATCGCCCTGGAAGGGTCGGCAAGCAGATAATCAACCTCATTTGGGCGGAAATATCGTGGATCAATGCGGACGTATTCATTCCAATCCAGGTTTAAGTACCCGAAAGCTTCATCCAGAAATTCACGAACCGAATGAGCTTCACCAGTTCCAATCACAAAATCACCGGCAACATCATGCTGCATCATTTTCCACATAGCAGCGACGTAATCCGGCGCATAGCCCCAGTCTCGTTTTGCATCCAGATTCCCCAAATAAAGATTTTTTTGGGTTCCTTTCACAATGTTGGCTAGTGCTCTGGTGATTTTGCGGGTCACAAATGTTTCACCCCGGCGGGGAGATTCATGGTTAAACAAAATTCCATTGCTGGCGTAGATCCCATAACCATCGCGATATTGTTTGGTCACCCAGTAGGAGTATAATTTTGCGGCTGCATAAGGACTTTGAGGTTGGAAAGGTGTTTCTTCGTTTTGCGGTGGTCTCGAGGAACCATATAATTCACTTGAGGAAGCCTGATAGAATTTGGTTTTTACACCACTTTTACGAATCGCTTCCAAAATTCGAATGGTACCTAAACCAGTCACGTCGCCTGTATACTCGGGCATGTCAAAGCTCACCCGAACATGACTTTGGGCTGCCAGATTATAGATTTCATCTGGTTGCACATTGTAAATTACATCGACTAGAGCTTCAGATTGAGAAACATCGCCATAATGAAGAAATAACTTCACCTCGCCACCAGCATTATGAGGATCGTGATAAATATGATCAATTCGCCGGGTGTTAAATGTACTGGCCCTCCGAATTAGACCATGAACTTCGTAGCCTTGAGCCAGTAACAATTCCGCTAAATAAGAACCATCCTGACCGGTTATGCCAGTGATAAATGCCTTTTTCAAAAAAACCTCCTGAATCTGTTGCTAGGTATCGATTATATCCAATAAAGTGCTTTATTAGAATTCGTCTTTACTTGCTACCAACCTTTGATTCTACTTTTGATTCCACCTTTGATTCTTTGATAAATTCTAATTTGTTTGTTTCTTTGTTTAAATCTACCAAAATCACATCACCATCGCGAAATTCGCCTGCCAGAATGCTGATTGAAAGTGGGCTTTCGACAAATTTCTGTAAAGCTCGGCGGAGTGGACGTGCTCCAAACATGACATCATAACCTTCACTGGCGAGCCAATCGCGGGCTGCTTCACTTAAAACAACGGTAATTCCATTATCTTGCAATCGTTCCTGAATTTCTTTCATTTGTAATTCGACGATTTGGATTACCTGTTCGAAGGTTAATTGAGAGAACATAATAATTTCATCAATACGATTAACAAATTCAGGACGGAAGGTGCTCTTTAATGTTTTTTCAATTTTCTCATGGGCGTCTCGTTCTTCATTTTCACTGGAAAGAAAACCCAGTGTTCCGCCTTTATTGATGAATTCAGTTCCCAGATTAGATGTCATAATCAGGACGGTATTTCGAAAATCAACCACCTGACCCTGTCCGTCGGTTAATCTTCCATCGTCGAGAATTTGTAATAATGAGTTCCAGACTTCCGGGTGAGCCTTCTCAATTTCATCAAATAAAATAACACGATATGGACGGCGACGGACTGCTTCGGTGAGTTGACCGCCCTCTTCGTAGCCGACATAGCCGGGAGGAGCACCAAACAAGCGTGAGGCGGTGTGCTGCTCACGATATTCACTCATATCGAGGCGAACCAACGCTTCTTCATCCCCAAACATGAAAGTAGCCAGGGCTTTTGCCAATTCGGTTTTGCCAACTCCAGATGGGCCAATGAAAATAAATGAGCCGATTGGCCGGCGGGGATCTTTTAACCCTGAGCGCGCTCGTCGAATGGCATCAGAGATAGCTTTTACGGCTGCATCCTGCCCGATAATAATTTCATGGAGCCGGTCTTCCATGTGCAACAATTTCTCAGATTCAGTTTCCATCATTTGATTGACTGGAATTCCTGTCCATTGGGCAACAACCTGGGCAATATCGTCTACATCCACCATTTCATCTAATTGATGTTCAACTTCCCATTTATCCCGTAAGGTATCGAATTCAGTTTGGAGACGTAACCGCTCTGCTTTCATTCGGGCTGCCCGTTCGTAATCACGCTCGACACCAGCTTTTTCCTCTTCAGCAGTCAGCCGGTCGAGTTCTGTTTTCATGTTTTTTAATTCAGGGGGTAAGGAGAAAAGAGCTACCCGAAGCTTGGCTGCTGCTTCATCCATCAAATCGATCGCTTTGTCCGGTAAACGTCTATCGGTGACATATTGGGCAGATAATCTGGCTGCCGAGACCAACGCCTCATCAGAAAAGCGAACTTTGTGATGAGCTTCATAGCGGTCGCGCAAACCTTTCAGCATTTGAATCGTATCCTCAACACTGGGTTCATCGACATAAACCGGGGCAAAACGCCTTTCCAGTGCCGAATCCTTTTCAATATGTTTGTGATATTCATCCAGCGTGGTGGCGCCAATACACTGGAGTTCACCGCGCGCGAGAGCTGGTTTTAGCATATTGGACGCATCCATCGCGCCTTGAGCAGCTCCTGCTCCAACAACTGTATGTAACTCATCAATAAAAAGAATCACTTCACCTTCAGATCGTTGGACTTCTTCTATAGCGGCTTTAAGACGCTCCTCAAATTCACCTCGAAAACGTGAACCCGCGATCATCGCACTTAAGTCCAGAGAAATGACTTTTTTCCCCATTAAGATCTCTGGAATATCATTGGAGGCAATTTTTTGTGCCAGACCTTCCACGATGGCGGTCTTTCCAACACCGGCTTCGCCGATTAATACCGGGTTATTTTTCGTTCGGCGCGAAAGGATCTGCATAACTCGCAAGATTTCATTATCCCGCCCTATAACCGGATCCAGTTTTCCCTCCCGGGCTTGTGTGGTCAGATCACGGGAATATTTCTCCAGGCTGCGATAACGGGTTTCAGCCTGTGGATCAGTAACACGTTGACCACCGCGTAGTTGATTGATCGCTTCTACCACCCGTTCACGATTGATTCCGGAGCCTTCCAGAAGGCGGGCTGCAGGCGTGTTCTTTTCACTTAAAATTGCCAGGAAGATGTGTTCTGTAGAAATGTATTCATCTTTTAAGCGGCTGGCTTCTTCATTAGCCAAATCGATAATTCTTTTTACTCTGGGGGTAATAAATACCTGACCAGCTCCACCCCCGAAAATACTTGCTTTTGGACTGGTGCGGAGGATGTAATCCAATCTTTCTTCTAAAATGCTTGGATCAATTTTTAAAATTTCAAGAATTTGTGTAATGACTCCTTCTGGTTGTTCAATTAAAGCCAAAAGAATGTGCTCCGTATCAATTTGATTGTGTCCATAGCGCTGAATGATTTCGGCAGCTCTTTGGGCAGCTTCCTGAGCACGTTCAGTGAATCGGTCAAATCTCATCATAAGGGTAATGTCCTTCCAGTTTTTTATTCCTAAATAAAGACCTATTACTAAGGATTATATCAAAATCTAATAGATCAAATCATCGCTATTGTATAAGAAGCCTATTAGATTTTTATAAAAACATTGATTTTTCGATGAATCAAGAATTAACTGATCAAATTACCATATCAACCTGGTGTAAAATTAATTTGAATGGAGCATAAAGAAGAAAACCGATCTGGGATTATTCGAGAGGTAAATACGAATTCTGATCTGGGTGCCGTCGCGGATCTGATTGAATTATGTTTTAAAGATACGATCGACGAAGATGGATTGGACTATATCCGATACTTAAGAAGACTGTCAACCAACAAAGAAGATTCACTTTTTGGTATTAACAATTCGCAAAATGCATTGGCTGCCATCCAGGGTTTTGTTTATGAAGTTAATGGAAAAATCGTAGGGAATCTATCAATGATCCCTTTTCAGAAAGGAGCTGATTTTGTTTATTTGGTAGCAAATGTTGCTGTTCATCCAGATTATCGGCGGCAACGGATCGGGTTCGATTTAACCGCAAAAGCATTAAAGCGTGCCAAAGAAAAATCAGCTCGCAGTGTCTGGTTACAGGTTCGGGATGATAATCCTCCAGCAATTAATTTATATAAACAAATGGGATTTATTGAACGTAGCCGGCGATCAACATACACATTTAATTCCAGAAATAGAATCAAAATTCCTCAAAACAATAGAATAAAAATTTCTTCAAGAAAATCAGAGGAATGGATTAAACAAAAAGAATTATTGGCTGAAGTCTATCCTCCGGATGTTCGTTGGAATCTGGGTTTGCAAGATTCAAGACTATTGCCAGGCTTTTGGCAAAGCTTAGTGCGATTCTTTTCAGGCATTTCTATTGCGAATATTAGTGTTTATCAAGAAAATCAATTGCTTGGATTCGGTAGTCTGGAAAGAACTGCATTATATGCGGATAATTTATGGATAGCCTGCCAGGAAAAGAATGATCATGCAGTTATTCAAGCAGTGATTTTGCAATTTGTAAATAATAGTTTTTACTTTCGCCCTCTAACAGTTAATTTTCCTCAAAATCGAGGTGAGCACCTTTTTGAAGCACTCGGCTTTAAGAAAAACCATACACTGATCTGGATGGAAGAAATTCTAGACTCTTCTGGAATTTCCTTAGAATAATGCTACTTTTCCAGCTGATATTCGTAGATTGTTTTTAGAAGGAGAACAAAATGAAAAAATTCTTGCTGCGCTTGGCAATAAATGCAGTAGCTCTTTATGCCGCTGTTGCCTTATTACAAGGACGGGGAATAACCCCACAAAACGAAAATTGGTTAAGTTTTGTCTGGCTGGCATTAATCTTTGGGTTGGTTAATGCCGTGATTCGCCCTATTTTAATTGTGATGAGCTGCCCTTTGCTTGTTTTAACATTGGGATTGGGAACATTGGTCATTAATACATTAATGTTTATGATGGCAGGTTGGGTTGGTACCCAGTTCAAAGTTGGATTTACTGTGGAGTCTTTTTGGGCTGGTTTCCTGGGAGCTCTGATCGTCAGTGTGGTGAGTTTTGTGTTAACCACATTGTTCAAAGATGATTTGAAGAAACATTCTTGAAAGTGATTATATAAGTATTACTGCAACGCCAATTATAGCGATAAGCGTTCCAATAATTGCTTGTTTAGTGATCTTTTCTTTCAAAATAGAGCCAATTGGAAGATGAAAGATGGGCGTTAATGCCATTAAAGTGGATGCAATCCCGACTTTAGCAAATTGGACTGCTACCAGAGATAACCACACACCTATATAAGGACCCATCAAAGCGCCAAAAAACGCGTTTTTCATCGCTTTTGGATTTTCAGAAATTAATTTAAGTCCAGGTTTTATTTGCCGGGTAACAAGCGCTGAGAGCCAAACAAAAATTGTTGCGACCATGATCCGAATGACGACCCCGGAAAGTGCTGGAAATTCAGGTGGCAATCCTTTTTTTGCAAAAATCAAACCAACAGCCTGGCCTATTGATCCACCGAATGCAAAAAGTAGTCCGATCCATTTATGGCGTTGATCGGTAAATACATTTTGGTGGCTTCCATTATCCGTGACAACCAGAGCAATTCCCCCGATGGCTAATCCAATACCGAAAATTTGAGAAATTGACAGAGATTCTCCAAGAAAAATCCAGGCTAGCAATGCGCTCACCACCGGGCTGGTTGACATGATAAGCATTCCCAGACGAGGGCCGACCATAACAAAGGATTTGAAAAGAAAGAAATCTCCAATCACGAGACCAATAATTGCAGAAAGCGCCAACCAGCCCCATTGCTGATAGGGGGCATTTATGGGAATTGGTGTTTTATAAAAGATTGTGTGCGTAACAATCAAGAAAATGAAAGCAAAACTCAATCTAATGCGATTGAGTAATGAAGGACCAAATACTTTCCCAGAAATAGAGAAATAGATGGACGAAGTCGCCCATAGGAAGGCTGCGATGAGAGCTGAGATTTCACCCATATTTTTATCCGATGCTTGAAAATTGCCTTATCTTACCATATTTTTACGCCTGAAAAGAGATTTTTCTAAAATGGTGAGGTTTCCTCTTTTTGGCTAATTGTTAACTGTCTTTTTGGATAGGGAAATCCTTCTGACTAGCTGATATTCTAAGCATGCAGAATTATTTTTTAAAAAATCGAAACCGCATCTTTTTAATAGAATAATTTTGAAAATAGTTCAGAAAAAGAAGAAAGAATATACGGAGTGAAAAATGGAAAAACAAAAAGTTTCTAAAGTTGGTATTGGTCTTATCTTTGGGACAGCAATTGGGGGAGGACTTGGTATGGTTCTATTTAATCAAATCGCTCTTGGGGCTGCAATGGGAGCAGGTTTGGGTATCGTCTTCGGTGCGATTTTAGAAGGACTGGGGAATAAGCCTGCCCAGAACTAAACACCATAATGATTAAAAAAAGCCGGTTAATCATCAGACCGGCTTTTTTGTCTTTTCTAATTACGAAATCTTATGGTAAGGTGAAATGTAATAAGAGGTGGTTGCCTGCATCAGTTACCCAAACCCCATTCGTGCTATCAAATGCGAGTGCAGCGGGTAATCCGAAACCATCCGAATTGGGACTGTAATTACCCCATCCCCACAGGAATTGTCCTTCAGGGTTGAAGCTAAGAACTCGAAATCCTTCCGGATCGGTTGCGAAAACATTACCGACATTATTGGTTGCCAGGAATGGTTTGTTGTCTAGACTCTGGCCGTACCAGCCAACAATTTCCCAGGCATTGAATGCTGAATAAGTGAGTTTTTGAGAATCCGGAACAAACACCTGGATTCTTTGGTTCCAAGTATCTGAAACATAAACCTCACCATTTAGTCCTAATGCCAGGCCGACTGGTTCATCAAATTGCCCCAGGTCAAAACCCAATCCACCAAATTGAGTAATGAAGTTCCCGGAGCTATCGTAAATAGCAATCCGTTTGTTCCCAGTATCCGCAACATAGACACGGTTGTCTGAATCAACCACAATACCTCTGGGGCCCCAAAAGCCATTGGGATCGTCAGCGGTACCGAAGAAACCCCACATGGTAATAAAATCACCTTCAGCAGTAAATTTCTGAATCCGATGGTTCCAAGTGTCTGTCACATAGACTGAACCATCCGGTCCCACTGCCACTCCCCAGGGCTCACTAAAAGTACCAGCCGGAGCATCTCCAGCCAGGATATCGGCGAATGATCCCCAGGCATGGATCAGAGAGCCATCTGTCGAGAAATGTTGGATGCGGTTATTGCGCGAATCAGCGACATAAATGCTGCCGTCGGGCGCTACTGCGATACCTCGGGGGGCGTCTAATTGCCCTGGTTCTTTCCCATAGGAACCAATTACTTTATCAGGTAACAACGAAAGCATTTTACTTTCGTAAGGGTCAACTTTGGGTTGGGTATCGATAGTTGGAATGGAGCCATATTCCCAGATTTCCGCAATAATATCTTTGCGAATATACATCCGAATTGAATCGGATGGAGACCAGGTTGCCACGGTCAGATCGCTTCGCCCTTTAATTTTTGCATATTGCGTATAATCTTTGTTCAGCCAGATCTGGAACAGAGCTGAGCGCATTTCAGGATTGGTGAACGCATATTTGATCCGATCCCAGTTCAGGAAATAATAATCCTGCATTGGCCAGACCAGGCGGATATAGTTGTATTTAATGTAATTATCTTTTACCAAGGAGTCGATTTTTGAATAGTTTTGGTCACTGGCAAGAATGACTGGTGAGTTGAGTAATTCACGCGTTGGAGTGTCGGTATACCATTGTTTATTAGGATAATCTCGGAAGTACCACCAAAAGGGGTAAAGAGAATCATTGTCATAGGCAACATTTATGTTTTTATCACCGACGGTTCTTTTAGAAATTTCAACAACCTGTTCTAAAATTTCTTTTGGCCCCCGATCGGCGTGTGCATAAACCAGAAATTCTTTTCCATTATCATAATTAATGAAAGAAGCCATATAGGAGGAACGAGCTGTCAGGAATAATAATAATCCTGCCAGAGAAACTAATAGTAATCTCAAAATTGTTGAAATTGGGAAGTTCTTTAAAAAGAATAAAAACCCATAGGCACTGAAAACAAGAACTAGAGCAGACATGATAAATGTGCTGGTTACCTGTAATTGTTCCAATGTGTTTCCCTGAAAGGGTGTTATCGGGCCTAAAACTGACTTTAAAACGCCTAAAAGACTTGTAATGAGTACGGGTAATAAAAGAATGCTAATCCAGCTCTTTTCAGCCTTAAAATCCAGCCAGGGCATTTGATCGATCAATTTATCGAATCCCCAGGCAGCCGTTAAAACAAATGGTAAAGCGATGTGAACGGTCAGCCAGGGCATTTTTTCCCCGGCGAGACTGTAAGCAATTAAGTTCATGATTGAAAGAAAACTTAAAAAGAATAGCACCGGCACCCGATAATGATTGCTGGAAAAATCTTCAACATGAAAACTATTCGTGTCATGATGTTCATCTTTATTATTGTCATCCATTAAAGGCTGGTCAGAAATTGCTGTTAGCGGGACGGCTAACTCAAGGCTGGATTTAGACAAATTAAACAATCCATAAATAATCGCAATCAAAAACCCCAAAATGGGCAGGAATTCATAAAAGGGCATCTGTAATAATCCATAGTAATACAATGGTTGGGTACCCCGATTAACAGCCTGTTGTTCCAACCAGTAACCTAAAGATCCTACAATTCCTGTGAAAAATCCCTTTCCATTTGTGAAAAAAGTAGTGTAAAAAACAATAAAGATACCCCAGAATATAGCCATGTTCTTTAACCATAATTTTCGATTCCACCAAAAACCAATCACGGAAGCAATTGCCCCAAAAAACAGTAGGGAAATCCCAATTCGGATCATACCGACGGTTGAATAATCGGTGGGGCTCCAATTACGTTTTAGTAATGTCCCAAGAATATTTATTGGGAAGGCTGCCAGGAGCGGCAAAATGATCGTACCATTCAGGATTAACAAATCAAAAGACCGCAAATGACGGATTGCGTTCAGCCCTATCCCTTTTACTAAGACAAAAATAACTGCTACTCCTATGAGTAAAGCAACAATTACCGAGAAACTGGCTAGTAACGCTAAATTTGAGGACGATTGAGAAATTGCCTCTCCCAATTCATTGGTTGGATTTTGTTTGGCATTCACATATCCCAGGATGACGCCACCTAATAGTAACCCGATTGCTACGACCGTTAAGATAACAAAAACCTGGCGGCTTTGCGGAGTCTGCCAGCGTTCCCGAATAACTTCGGAAAGAAATTGAAGCACCAGGAAAAGCAATAAAATAGCCATGTAGATATAGGCAGTTTCTTTAGCCGTGAAGTTTAAAGCATGAGCAATTGTTAAAAGAATAAGTGAAAACTGATCTCCTCGATCTAAATAGCGCAAGGTGGCATAGATCATTAAGACCGCAATTAATTCGATCAGTCCTTCATTTCTGGTATAACGACCATAAAAAAGTAAAAAAGGAGAAATTAAAAAGAGAGCTCCGCCAATCAGATGCCCCCATTTTCCTAAATAGCGTTTGAATAATAATAAAACCAGAACAACGGCGGCAATACTGGCTACAGCCGCTGGGATACGGGATGTGAAGTCCGAATCACCAAACATGAAATAGGATAAGGCAATGAGGTGAAACTGTAGCGGCCCGTGAGTGATTGGATCCTGGATGTATCCTTTACCGGTTGCCAAATCCCAAGAAGGTACCACATGGTTGACTTCATCATGACTCATAACTCTGGCACCGAGAATATAAAAACGACTGATAATGGCTAATAAAATAATAAGAATGATGATTAAGTTTTCAATTGAAAGCTTGGGAAAGAAATTTGAAACGGGTCTATTAAGCCAGGAAATGGCCGATTTTTCAGAACTAATAGATGTATTCTCCACTTAATATTCCTCGATCTTGAGTCAAATTTTTTTATACAAATTCTCCTTGACTATACTAGAATAATAATGACTTGACAAGTAATCACCCGGGAAAAACAGAAAAGCACAAGATAAAAAAATTTCAACGAAAACAGAAATGATATCTTTTAGTAAAAGACCGGGTTATAAATTGTATTATTTTTAGGTAAGGAATCAGCATGAATCAACCCTCAAAGTTCTTCCGATATAGTATGTTTGGCCTATTATATTTTGCCCAGGGCTCTGTATTAAGCTATTTTACAGCTCTCAATGCTATTTATTTATTATCCTTTAATATCAGCATGAGTAAAATTGGATTAATAAGCGGAATTGCTCTTACTCCATTCATCTTGAAAATATTTCTTGGAATCCTTAGCGATAAGGTAAATCTTTTTCATTTAGGCCATCGGAAACCCTATATTGTTATTGGCCTTTTGTTGCAAGCTGGATGTTTGTTGATTGTTCCTTTTGTTAACCCGGGAAAAGATTTTCCTTTATTTGGAATCCTGGCTTTTTTGGTGATGACCGGAATGGCTTTATATGATACGACCACAGATGGCCTGGCTTTAGACACAACGCCGGAAAGTGAAATGGGGCATATTCAGGGTGTTATGGTGGGTGGTAGGGCTCTGGGCGTGGTTGTTTTATCAGGATTAATCGGAATTCTTGCTCAGAAAGTATCTTGGCAGGCTGTATTCTGGCTATTAGCTGTTTTGACATTAATTCCTTTGTTGTTCGTGCTGAAATTTCCGGAACCCCCTCGCAAAGCTGAGCAGAAATTCACCTGGAGTGCATTTTCAGCTTTTAAACATTGGCCAATTATTGCCCTTGGTTTGTTAGGGGCGCTTTATTCGTTAATTATTAATGCTGCCAATGAAATCATCAATCCTTTCTTGCAATCGAATTTTGGAATCTCTGTTTTGATGGCAGGATTCTTTACCACAGTATGGGGTGTCGGCGTCATTATTGGAGGTATAACAGGCGGTCCATTGATTGATCGCATTGGCCAAAAAAGAGCTGCTCAAATTGCTTTGGCGATTTCTTTTATTTCAGTTGTTATTTTTTCGTTTGTTAATAGCCTGACGATTGCCTGGGTTATCGTCTTTATTTTTGGTCTGGCTTTTGGTTATTATGAAACAGTTTATTTTGCCATCTCGATGAAAAAATCAGACCCAAGAATCGCCGCCTCTATGTTCTCGATTCTGATGGCAGTGGCGAACATTGGTACCGGGATTGGGTTACCCATAGCCGGTGTTTTAACAGATGGGATTGGGTTTCAATGGACTTTTGTAGTCATTGCTTGCTTAAATTTTCTGTCAATACCACTCTTGCCGGCGATTTTCGGATCTGGAAAAAGTCAGTAGACAAACCTTCTTACTCAAATGTAACAGTACAAAATGCCCGGTTGGGGAGTTTTATATATTAATTTAATAAAATTTTATTATTTCTTTAATATTAGCACTGTATAGTGTAGATAAATGGAATTAATTCACGAGGAGGTTTTTATGTTGTATAGAAGAAAATCTTCACCTTCGTTATGGGAAGAAATGGATAAATTACAAAGAGAAATGAACCGTATGTTTGACAGCACCTTTACCAATCGGTTACTCGACCAAGCGCAAAGTATCCATGATTATCCGGCTATAAATGTATGGATGAAAGCGGATGCTGGTCAGGTCATTACAGCAGAAATTCCGGGAATGGACGTGGAAGCTCTCGATATTAAAGTAGTTGGAGAAACATTAACAATTAGCGGATCGCGAACTAGACCTGCAGAAGAGGAAGGCGTCCACTACCATCGTCAGGAGAGAGGATATGGCAGTTTTTCGCGAACGATCCAGGTACCATTCCCAATTGAGGTAGACAAAGTTGAAGCGAGTTATGAAAAAGGGATCCTTAAAGTCTGGTTGCCACGGGCTGAAGCCAATAAACCCCGAAAAATTGTTGTGAAAGCGATATAGTTGGAGGTCTTATGTCTGAAAAATTAACAAACCCTGAAAGCCAAAAACAAGAATTAGTTGAACAGGATGAAACTGAACGAACCCGGGATGTTCGTCTGTACGTTCCCAGAGTAGATATTTATGAAACGGACCAGGCCATCCATTTGGTGGCTGATATTCCAGGAGCAGATGAGAATACTATCGAAATTACGTTAGAAAAAAATATTTTGACTATCGATGCTGATGTTCAAGCTGAACGACCGAAAGATTATTCTCTTACTTATGCAGAGTACGGAATTGGTAGTTTTCGCCGTAAATTTACTCTTTCAAATGAAATTGATCAGGAAAAAATTGTTGCAGAAGTAAAGAATGGGGTTCTAACGCTCCATTTGCCAAAAATGGAAGAATCTATCCAGAAGATAAAGAAAATAAGCATCTCAAGTAAATAATAAAAAAACAATTAATATCAAAAACCGGTTTCCATGCCGGTTTTTGATTTAATTCAAGATAAAAATAATCAAAATTAAATTACATAATAAAAATAAATTATCCGGATTTCCTCTGTATAATGAAAAGATGCGATCTGGAATTTGTTGATCTTATCCTTTTACATAAATTAATTATGGGAAGATTATGATAGGAATTGTTTCGAAAAAATTCTCAACAGGAGGATTACATGTTTTATAAACGAGACACAAATCGAACTGTATATTCCACAGAGGAGGGAAGGATCTGCCCTAATTGCGGAAAAGCAGTTCAATTTTGTGAATGCAACAAAAAGAAACCAGTATCAGTAGTAAAACAGGATGGGATTGTGCGTTTGCGAATTGAGCGCAAAGGCAGAGGAGGTAAAACTGTCACATTGGTAGAAGGCTTGCCGAATCAAGAAGAATTGCTAAAAGAATTAGCCAGGGACTTAAAAAAACAATGTGGAACCGGGGGATCTGTAAAAAATGGAATCATTGAGATTCAAGGGGATGTGCGTGATAGCGTAATGAAAGTATTACAAGAAAAAAGATTTACTGTGAAAAAAGCAGGTGGATAAATTTCAACCCAACAATTAAGGAGAATTTATGATCAGCAGTTTAAAACCTTTTTTTGACTCTTCCGGGGTTGCAATCATTGGGGCATCAAATAAATCAAATAAATTAAGTTTTGGCATCGTAAAGAATTTATCTTTATATGGTTTTAAGGGAAAAATCTATCCTGTAAATCCTAAAGTAGATGAAATCCTTGGTTATAAATGCTACTCTGATATTTTAAATGTTCCTGACCCATTGGATTTGGCAGTGATTGTTTTACCAGCAGCCAATATCTTACCCATCATTCAGGACTGTGAAAAAAGAGGTGTTAAGGCAGTCACAGTAATATCAGGTGGATTTAAAGAACTTGGGCCATCCGGCGAGGCTCTGGAACAAAAAATTGTCCGGTTTGTGAAAGAACATGGTATGCGCATGATAGGACCTAATTGTGTGGGAACCATGAGCTTGCATACCGGTTTGAATACAACTTTTATTTCTGGTGTTCCGGAAACTGGTGGCATTGGATTCCTCTCACAATCAGGTGCAGTTTTAGGTGGGGTGGTAGATTATGTAAAAGGGAAGGGGATTGGGTTTTCACATTTTTCCAGCCTTGGAAATGAGGCAGATGTAACCGAAACGGATATGATTGAGTACCTTGGTGAAGATCCACTAACCACAGTGATTGCAGCCTATGTAGAGCAAATTCGAGACGGTCAGCGTTTTATTTCTGTAGCCCGTCAGGTGAGCAGAAAAAAACCAATTGTGTTACTGAAGGCTGGTAGAACCTCAGCCGGAGCCCGGGCAGTTTCATCCCATACTGGTTCTCTAGCTGGCAGCCACACCGCATACCAGGCAGCTTTTGCCCAAAGTGGCGTAATTGAAGTTCAAACAGTTAGCGATTTGTTTGATGTTTCCCAGGCATTTGCCTTACAAAAATTACCAAAAAGCAATCGTGTGGCGATTCTGACCAACTCAGGTGGGCCCGCTGCGCTTCTTTCAGATAGCCTGGCGAATAACGGGTTTTCAATAGCTGATTTACAAAATTCTACCATGCAGGCATTGCGCGAAGTATTAAATCCCAGTGCTCAGGTTGCTAACCCAGTGGATATGTTAGGAGGAGCCGAACCGCAGGATTATGAGCAGACGATGCGTTTCCTGGTGGCAGATCCAAATGTCGATGTCATTGTTCCGATTTTAGTACCTCAGGCATTGGTAAACCCTATAGAGGTGGCTGAAAAAATATCTGAAGTAGCAGCGACGACCGATAAAACCGTGATCGCAATCATGATGGGTGATTCGCTAGTTAGAGAACCTCGAGTGGTTTTACACCGTCATAAAGTGCCGATGGTAGTTTTTCCAGAAAGTGTGGGAACAATTTTGGGTTTAATGAAAACATATTCCGAATGGTTGTCTGTTGGACAGGAGAAACCGGTAAAATTTGAAAATACAAAAAAAGAAGTTGTTCAAAAAATAATTGGACAGGCTAAACACACCGGCAGCTTGGGCGAAGCCTTAACCCGACCAGTGTTAGAAGCCTATGGGATCCCTCTGATTTCCGGTAATACTGCTCAAAATGAAGAAGAAGCTGGCGCCCTGGCTGAGAAACTTGGCTTTCCGGTCGTTATGAAAATCAATTCACCGGATATTTTACACAAATCGGATGTTGGTGGAATTCGATTAAACCTGAATAATGGAGAGGCTGTAAAAAAAGCCTTCCAGGAAATGTATAACAGCATCCGCGGAAAGATGCCAGATGCAAAGTTAGAGGGGGTTATCATTGAGGCGCTGGCGCCAAAAGGCCAGGAAGTGATCGTTGGAATGAAGCGTGATGCAGGCTTTGGTCCATTAATGATGTTCGGTTTGGGAGGTATTTTTGTGGAGTTATTTAAAGATGTTTCTTTTCGGGTAGCTCCATTAACAAGAAAAGACGCCTTGGAAATGATAGAGCGCACTCGAGCCGCAAAATTGTTAACGGGGTATCGCGGTCAAAAACCAGCAGATCTTGAAGCGGTGGTGGATGTGATTTTAAGATTGAGTCAGTTAGCAGTTGACTTTGAGGAAATTGAGGAAATTGAAATTAACCCCCTATTAGTTTTGGAACAAGGGGCCCTGGCTTTAGATGGACGCGTCATCCTTAATCAATCTTCTAAAGAAAATGGAGAATAGCATGAAACGTTTATTATCAGGAAATGAAGCAGTCGCAAGAGGTGCCTGGGAAGCTGGATGCAGTGTGGCGTCCGGTTATCCTGGTACTCCCAGTACAGAAATTATGGAAACGTTTGCACGATTTCCAAATGTATATGCAGAATGAGCGCCGAATGAAAAGGTTGGTCTGGATGTTGCCATTGGAGCGGCTTACGCCGGGAAAAGAGCTTTATGCATCATGAAACACGTGGGTGTAAATGTGGCAGCAGACGCTTTATTTTATGTCGCCATGACTGGCATTGAGGCCGGATTGGTGATTATCTCTGCAGATGACCCATCGATGCACTCGTCTCAAAATGAACAGGATAATCGCCAATTTGCAAAATTTACGCGCATCCCTTGCCTTGACCCGGCAGATAGCCAGGAAGCCAAGGATTTCACCATAGCAGCCTACCAAATCAGTGAGCAATTTGACACTCCAGTTTTGTTACGCATGACAACACGGGTTTGCCATACCAGTTCTCCAGTTGAGGTCGCTGAACAACAGATTGATTTACCTGAAGCGAGGAAATTTCCGCGCAACATTGCGAAATACGTGATGATCCCTGCTAACGCCCGCAAACGTCATCCGGTGATTGAAGGCAGAATTAGTGATTTATCCCGTTTCGCTGAGACATTTGAATTTAAAAGAATCGAATACCGAAAAAAAGATTTAGGGATTATCACGGGAGGAGTAGCTTATCAATATGCCCGTGAGGTTTTTCCAGAAGCAAGTATTCTGAAACTGGGCATGGTTTATCCATTACCGGCGCAATTGATTCAATCCTTCTGTGATAATGTTGATAAAGTGATCGTTTTGGAAGAATTGGATCCTTTTATTGAAGATCAGGTGCGCTTGCTGGGAGTGGAGCTTTATCGACCAAATGAACAATCTGTGGACGGCTTTGCGCATACCAAATCTATTTTCCCGATTATCGGGGAATTAAACCCGGTTGTTGTCAGAAAAGCAGCTGAAAAGGCTGGTTTATTGGAAAAAACTAACGACCCAGAACGAAAGAGAATCAACCTGGAGTTACCTGCACGCCCGCCAACCTTATGCCCTGGTTGCCCGCACCGATCCACTTTTTACATTCTCTCGAAATTCAAAGTGCCGGTGAATGGGGATATTGGCTGCTATTCCCTGGGTGTAGCACCGCCCTTATCCAGTATTCACACCACAGGGTGCATGGGCGCCAGTATCGGTGTAGCGCATGGAGCGGCTGTTGCTGGTGATGCTGAACGACACATCGCTGTGATTGGTGATTCAACTTTCTTTCATACAGGAATTCCAGCGTTAATCAATGTAGCTTACAACCGTAGTGATGTGATCACAATCATTATGGACAATCGGGTAACCGGTATGACCGGGCATCAAGATAATCCTGGTACTGGTTTTACATTGCAAAATCAACCAACCATCGAGTTGGATATTGAAAAATTGGTTCGCGCTTGTGGCATCGAGAAGGTTCTGACCGTTCCAGCTTTTGAAGTTAACACTATTGAAAAAACCATCAAGCAATGGATGAGAGAAGAAGGTCCAGCTGTATTGATCACCAAGGAGGAGTGTGCTTTACTACCTTCAGCCAGGAAAAAGTACATCCCATTACTTGTGACCGACCAATGTAATGGCTGCACCATCTGTTTTAAAGTGGGCTGCCCGGCGATTTTAAAATCGGAAAAGCTGGATCCTAAATACAACCGCCCTCTGGCAGTGATTGATCAGGAATTGTGCACGGGTTGTGAAATCTGCGCCCAGGTTTGTCCGCGTGATGCGATTCTTTTTCGGGACCAGATGATTAATTTAGAAAAAGCGGTTGAGGTGTGAAGATGGAGATTTCAACTTTACAAAATAAATATCCAGATGGAATTAATTTTCTCCTCACCGGCGTGGGGGGACAGGGAACAATTTTAGCCAGTAATTTATTGGCTGATCTGGGGATGGCTCTGGGGTATGATGTGAAGAAAGCCGAAATACATGGAATGTCTCAAAGAGGTGGCAATGTTATTTCTTTTATCCGTTGGGGTGAAGAAGTATTTTCCCCTATTATTTCACCAGGTGAAGCAGATATCATCCTGGCTTTTGAAAAATTGGAAATATTAAGATCAATCGAACAGATTAAAAATGATGGCCTGGTCCTGATTAATGATTATTCGATTGTCCCTGTTACCGTAAGTTCGGGACCAGGGAATTATCCAACGGACGAGGAAATACTTAGTGAACTTAAGGCGTTTACTAAAAATGTTTATTGGGTAGAAGGGCAGGCAATGGCTGAACAGATTGGATATCCCAAAGCTTCTAACGTGGTCTTATTGGGTGCTTTGGCGGCTCTTCTGGGGATCGAACCTTCGATATTCCTAACTGTTATTTCGAATGGAATTGCGCCTAAATATTTCTCTTTAAATGAACAGGCTTTTTTGGCTGGTTTTCGGGTACTTGCAAACAAGAATTATGGGCCAAAAATTTTGTAGCGGTTGATTTTAAACTGATAATACAAAAAGCACCCAACACAAAAACCCATCAGAGCTACACCGGAGGCTAACATCACCATTCCGGAAAAAATCCAGCCCAGTATCGATTGCCCAACCAAAAAAGAGATTTGGGCAAAACCCAGCAGGGTAGTTGCGATTGTGTTATTAAACCTTTGTAAACCAGGGTCTTCGTATTCCGCAGTTTGATTTTTCTTTTTAAAGAGAATACTTCCCAACCAGTATATTAAACTGAATCTTTTCCCTAACAAGGTTGTTGGCAGGAGTATCAAGAATAAAATAGTTGTGATCCAGATTTGTTGGGTAAGAATTGCAATTAAAATCCCGAATGCCAGCATACTGCGATTCAAATTAACAATAGGCATGGGGACACCTTTTTGTTTTGGAATTTCTGTTTTTTCCATGGCTACCTCGATGAAATTAATCAAACATAATATACCATAATAATAAACAATAAGGGAATCATATTATAACCTTGAAATCTTATTATTGATGGCCTTCATAATAAAAAACTGCCTGGAATTTTATGTATAAAAAATTAAAAGGAAGCTTCGATTTCTCCGCCGCCTAATAATTCATCTTTCTGATAAAAAACAGCAAACTGGCCTGGAGTGGCATCGCGGATAGAGGTTTCAAATTCAACTTTAACCTTATTTCCAGGCAAGGGAATGACTGTAGCATTTTGGAATTCTGCACGCGATCGAATTTTTACCTGGCCGTTAAAATTACCGGATGGTGCATCACCACTGATCCAATTTACCTCTTTAACCAGGATTTCTTTTTGGTTGAGATCATTTGCAGTTCCGACAACCAGAATATTTTCCTTAGTATTTTTTTCCAGTACGTAAAGCGGTTCTGGGGCTGCAATTCCAATTCCTTTGCGCTGCCCAATGGTATAGAAAGCCAGTCCCTGATGTTGTCCCAATGGGTTTCCAAATCGATCGGTGATTTTTCCAGCAAGAGCAGTGTCTGGAGCATTTCTCAATAGAAAATCTTTATAATTATCATCTGAAACAAAACACAAATCCTGACTATCTTTTCTTTCAGCCATTGGTAAATTATGTTTGCGAGCAATCTCGCGTACTTCTGTTTTAAGTAAATTACCCAGAGGAAACATCGTTTTTTTCAGTTGATCCTGTGTTAACATTGCCATTACGTAAGACTGGTCTTTTAAGGCATCTCTGGCTTTAAAAACCCGGGCTTTTGAATTTGCATTCATCTCTAACCGCACATAATGACCGGTAGCCAGGTAGTCAGCCCCGAACTCTTTTAATTTATCAAAGAGTAAACCCCACTTAATGTCACGGTTGCAAATGACACAGGGGTTGGGGGTTTTACCCTGACGATATTCATCCAGAAAATACTGGACAATTTGTTTTCTGAAAATTTCTGCAGCATCTACGACATAAAAAGGATATCCGCCGTCTTTTGCGGCTTTACGGGCTTCTTCCATCGATTGCGGAGTACAACACTTGTTTTCACATTCTTTGCCTGCTTCACTCCATAAGTGCAGCATGACGCCGATGACCTGATATCCTTGTTCAGCTAATAACGTGGCTACAACGGAGCTATCAACACCGCCGCTGACGGCCACCAGAACGGTTGATTTCTTTTCTGACATTATTTCCTTATTTTTCGTTCAAACTTCCCAGCAGCATTTGAAAATCCCCCTGTAAATGATAGGAAGGATGGCTGGCAGGAATTAAAACGCTTTCAAATTGGTTTAAGGTGAATCTATTTACATCAGATTCAAAAAGGGCTTGCCCTTCAATTATTGTTAATGAATGAAAACTCTCTCCATTTGGAGACAATTCTACCCTCTGATGTTCAGATTGGAAGAGATCCAGAGAAAAATAATCGCAGGAGAAAATATTTTGCCTGGGTGCAGGGGTGATTTTCTTCGGTTGATTTTGAAGCGCAGTATTGGCAACCGCGATTGACTTCTCCAAATGTAAAACTCTGCCTGCGGAAAGAGGACGCTCCCAATCATAAATTCGATAGGTAATATCGGAATTTTGTTGGATTTCATAAATAACAGAACCCGGTCCCAAAGCGTGAATTGTTCCTGAAGCAATGAATACCGCATCATTTTTTTGGATAGGATAGCGCCCGAGCACATTCAGAATGGTCCCATTCTCGATATGGGTTTTCAACATCTGCCGACTGACGGATGGCTTTACGCCGGCGATCAGTTCAGCGCCTGGTTTGGCATCAATCACGAACCAGCCTTCGGTTTTGCCGTTAAAATCAGGACCTTCCAACTGTTTTGCCTGCTCATCGCCTGGATGAACCTGAATGGATAACCATTCATGGCAGTCCAACAATTTGATTAATAATGGGAATTTTTGCGGCTTCTGTGAAAAATATCTGGCACCCAGAAATTGCGCCCCATATTGTTGGACGATTTGCTGGAGGGTTAAACCAGCTAATGAGCCATTGATAACCGTATTCTGATCAAAAATAACCCAAACCTCTGCGATTGGCTCATTATGATAATTCTCAAATTCAATGAAATCTTTAAAATATTTACCGCCCCAGATATAATTTTTAATAGTCGGTTTTATGAATAATGGGTACAATTCTGTTAACATGGTGTGATTTTAACACTGATCAACAAAAACCCCAAATTTACCAGACTGTACAACCCGGCAATAACGAATGGATAGGTGAATAATCGATGGAATACAAACAAAATGCACAATTAAAAAATCATCAGCGACAAGGGAAAGATCAATTTTTTGAGATAGAAATGGAGAAGTTTTTATCTTCCTGCCCGGATTACCTCGAAACAAGAAAACTGGATGAAGTTCGGGCTGCAGATTATCAGAATCTTGATAAACAAAAGCAAGTCTACCTCGATTTTACCGGCTCCGGGCTTTACGGACAATCACAAATAAGCAAGCATATGGAATTGTTACAGGAGAATGTGTTCGGGAATCCGCATTCAAGCAATCCAACTTCAATCACAGCGACTCGCTTGATCGAAAGTACCCGCTCAGCAATAATGAAATTTTTCAATGCAGATCCAAACGAATATGTTTGCATTTTTACACAAAATGCCAGTGGCGCCTTGAAATTAATTGGCGAATCTTACCCTTTTTCAGCGTATAGCCATTATTTATTAACCTATGATAACCATAACTCTGTCAATGGAATCCGTGAATTTGCCCGCGGAAAAGGAGCCGAGATCCATTACATCCCGGTCCTTCTCCCAGACCTACGCATGGATCAGGAAGAATTGAAATATCAGTTAGAGAATGTAAAAAAAGAAGGCAATAATTTATTTGCATACCCGGCTCAATCGAATTTTTCTGGGGTGCAACACTCTCTGGATTGGATTCCTTATGCTCAGGAAAGGGCCTGGGATGTGCTTTTAGATGCTGCTGCTTTTACGCCCACCAATCAACTGGATTTAAACAAATACCATCCGGAATTTGTCACCTTGTCTTTTTATAAAATTTTTGGTTATCCAACCGGAATTGGTCTGTTACTTGCCCGGCGGGATGCATTAGCAAAATTAAGACGTCCATGGTTTGCTGGGGGTACGATCACCGTTGCTTCAGTAAAAGGCGACAAATATTATTTGCATCAAGGCGCTGAAGGCTTTGAAGATGGGACATTAAACTTCCTGAATATCCCGGCGATTGAAATTGGACTTGATCATATCTCCTTCATCGGCTATGACATGATCCACAAGCGGGTTATGCTGCTTACTGAATGGTTGTTGAAAAAGCTGGATGGAATTACTCATAGTAATGGAAAAAAATTGATTAATATCTATGGACCTTTAGGAATCGAAAATCGCGGTGGCACTATCGCGATGAACTTCTATGACCCGGATAGCCATTTTATTGATCATTTGCGTGTAGAAGAAAGAGCCAACCAGCGCGGAATCTCATTGCGCTCTGGCTGTTTCTGCAATCCGGGCGATGGGGAAATGGCCCTGGGTCTTTCTGCTGAGGAGCTGACTTCTTGTTTTGCAGTTAAAACCAATATTGATTATCAGGATTTTAGAACCTGCCTGGTTGAAAAGAGCACCGGGGCTGTTCGCGTTTCGCTGGGATTGGTATCAAATTTTGCAGACATATACCAGATGGTTAAATTAGCTGAAAGTTTAGTGAATTTGAAGTATTCTGAGATTTGATTTCCGTTCAGAAAAGAAAAAAAGTTGATTGAGTGAATCAACTTTTTTTGTCGGGGCGGGCGGATTTGAACCGCCGACCTCACGGACCCGAACCGTGCACTCTATCCGGGCTGAGCCACGCCCCGAATGAGGTGGATTATACACTTGCTCTCTTTTCCCGTAAAGGCTGAAAAGACCTCATAGAATTTTCCATGATGTAATAATTCAGTGCCAAACTCAAGGTATAATTTCTTGGCTAAAGTTTTTGTCCAGCAAAAAATAAAAGGAGAAAATCTCAATCATGACTGAAAAGAAAGTTCGCGTTGCAATTATTGGTGTAGGAAATTGTGCTTCTTCCTTGGTGCAGGGAGTTCATTTTTATCGAAATGCTAAAGAAACGGATCGAGTTCCAGGTTTGATGCATGTTAACTTGGGGGGTTACCACATTAATGATATTGAGTTTACGGCTGCTTTTGATATTGTTGAAACCAAGGTAGCAAAAGATTTGTCAGAAGCAATTTTTGCATATCCAAATAATACCTATAAATTTTCAGATGTACCAAACCTGAATGTAAAAGTTGAACGTGGTATGACACATGATGGGTTGGGTAAATATCTCAAAGAAATTGTCAAGAAAGCTCCTGGCTCAACAGCAGATATTGTTCAAATATTAAAGGACACCAAGACAGATGTGGTGGTAAGCTATTTGCCGGTTGGCTCTGAAATGGCGACCAAATGGTATGTCGAGCAGATTCTAGAAGCGGGTTGTGCATTTGTGAATGCCATCCCAGTTTTTATTGCAAGCTCAGCTTATTGGGGCGAACGGTTCCGTCAAAAAGGTCTGCCGATCATTGGGGATGATATTAAAAGTCAGGTTGGAGCAACGATTTTGCACCGGGTGTTAACCAGCCTCTTTGTGGATCGCGGGGTGCAACTGGACCATACCTACCAGCTTAATTTCGGCGGGAATACCGATTTTCTAAATATGCTTGAACGGGAACGCCTGGAATCGAAAAAGATCTCAAAAACCGGAGCTGTTACCAGTATGTTGCCTTACACATTGCCGGAAGGAGATGTTCATGTGGGGCCTAGTGATCATGTCCCGTGGTTGACTGACCGGAAGTGGTGTTATATTCGGATGGAAGGTACAACTTTTGGAAATGTTCCCTTAAATTTAGAGGCTAAACTGGAAGTTTGGGATTCACCTAATTCTGCTGGTGTCATTATTGACGCGGTGCGTTGTGCTAAACTGGCTTTGGATCGCAACATATCCGGGCCTTTATATGCCCCTTCCTCTTATTTCATGAAGACTCCTCCGAAACAATATCAGGATAACATAGCCCGCGATATGACCGAAGCTTTCATTCGCGGAGAGATATCAGAATAAACAAAGCATATAATTGAAACAACAATGAAAACCCGGGCAGTTTCAACCACATTCTCTTTGGTTTTGGCAATCCTCATTCTTCTTGTCGAAACGGGATGTAGTAAACTATCCGGGTTATCTGAACCAACAAAAAATTTCCCAACAACGACTTTACAATCATCACTTGCAACATTCACACCTTTTAAACCTGCCAGCCCAACACCTTTTCCTACTGGTACAAATACACCAACTGTAATCCCCAGTGCAACCCCAACTGCTACGGCAACAAAATTTTCCTTAGAATCTTTTTCATATAGTTTTAAACCCAATACAGCCATTCCAAGAACTTACCAGAACCAATGTGAATTTCTTTCAAAACGGTGGGGATTTGACAAAAGTAAACCTGGCACAATAATTGTACCTATCATGTATCACTCAATCAGAAAGAGTGGCCGTGAACTACAAGATGAAAATCAGGTGACTCAGGAATACTTTGAATACACGATGGAATACGCAAAAAAATTAGGATTTGAAACGGTAACAACTGAGGAATTGGTGGGATTTTTGTATGAAAATAAGCCTATTCCACAGTTATCGATGATACTGATCCTGGATGATCGCCGATTAGGTGTGGTGAGAGAACATTTCATGGATTATCTGGAAAAATATGATTGGACCGTTACCCTGGCATATATCACCGGAGTTGCAACTCCACTGGAATGGAACGAATTTAAACGCTTGAATGTTAATGACCGCCTGGATTTGCAAGCTCATGGGTTTTATCACAACGGCGAGACATACATTACCGATAAAACCCCACAGGATGTGATTGAACAAGAAATTTATGGGCCGATTTCTGTTATTGAAGAACAATCCGGTCTGAAACCTTTGGCGTTTATCTGGCCGGGAGGAAATTTTAATACCTCAGCTATTCAAATGGCTCGGGAAGCTGGATACAAGGTGGGGTTCACTGTCTTTTCCAGGGGACCCTTGATGTATAACTGGATACCACTGGGACCAGAAGAGGTAAAAATGGACGATCCTCTCATGGTGTTACCGAGATATTGGAGTAGTTCTGCTACGCTTGCATTGGATAAAGCAGTTGAGATCTCATCACAGGCCGAAGAATTCGCCCGGGAAAACCGATCGCTGGAATATCTGTGGTATGCAAACTATTGTGATGGTTATCCCCCTTTGATGGATGTAAAAGATGAAAGCGCTTTCAGAAAAGATCAATAATAAATTCAAGAAGTTCTGGAGGAATGCTCCAGTTTTATATTTATTGGCGATCAATTTGAGGAATAACCGATGATTTCCAAAAAAGCATTGATTTTTTTCCTCCTCGCTTCTCTGGCTATTTTACATGGATGCGTTCAACCTTTTCCCCAAAAAAATACCTGGGTGCTGGATACAACTCCAATCGTTAATACGATGAAATCAATTGGAACACCAACTATTACCCCCACAGCTCAGCGGACACCGTTTGTTATACCTACCAGAGAATTGGGAAAGCCAATGTATTCTCCTACGCCAGATAATCCTAAAATTCTACCAACTTTGCGATCTGAAGAAGTGATCTACACAGTTCAATGGAATGATGCCTTGAATTTAATCTCCAGAAGATACGGTGTGGATATGAATTCAATTATCGTTACCAATCAATTAGCTGACCCAAATCTACTGGAGGTTGGTCAAATTTTGGTAATTCCACCGCCGGACCCGAATAATAAAGCGCCGGCTTTCAAAATCGTGCCTGATTCTGAACTGGTATTTGGCCCTTCAGGAATTGGTTTTGACCCTCATCAATTTATTTATTCACATGATGGTTATCTTTCCTCTCTTGACCATTCAGACGAAGTTGTTCAACAAGTGGCATTGGATTATTCTATCAACCCCCGAATTCTGTTATCTGTCTTAGAATACGCAACCGGTTGGGTAACAGGGCCGAATCTAATTCCGGATAATTCAGCGACTCCTCAAGAGCCTGTAAAAGATGCCTGGGAGAGTGGTTTGTTCTCGGTATTGTCAAGAATTTCTGAGTCTTTGAACTATGGTTACTATTCGTGGAAAGAAAATGAATTGAGCTATTATGTTTTAAGTGATGGAAGCTATGTACCGGCAGATGAAACCATTAATGCTGGTACTGCTTCGGTTCAATATTGGGCCAGTACATTGTACGGAAAAGACAAATGGTTGCAAGCAATTTCAGAGAATGGCATTTATCGAACTTATTTTAATTTTTTTAGCTTCCCTTTTGATTACACTTATGATCCCCTGGTACCTGAAGATCTCCAACAGCCTGATTTAATATTACCCTTCCAGCCTGGGGTTGCCTGGTCGTTTACTGGTGGACCGCACGCTGGATGGGACTTCGGTTCCGCCTGGGCAGCTTTGGATTTTGCCCCTCCTGGCAGCCCGATGGGTTGTGTTGTCAGTATTGATTGGGCGACAGCAGTTGCTGATGGTTTAATTCTTCGTTCAGATCAGGGAGCTGTTATCCAAGATCTGGATGGGGATGGATATGAGCAAACGGGTTGGGTAATTCTATATATGCATATGGATTATTGGGAACGTGTTCAAGCAGGTAAGTATGTTAAAGCTGGCGATTTAATTGGTCACCCATCTTGTGAAGGTGGAGTGTCCACTGGAACACATCTGCATATCGCCAGAAAATTCAATGGAGAATGGATTCGTGCAGATGGAAGTTCACCTTTTGTGATGAGTGGTTTTGTACCCAAATCAAATGGGTTAGAGTATGATGGAACTTTAATTGGGAATGGAGTTTTTATTGAAGCCTCGGAGTTTTTCCGGCTCGAAAGCCTTATTTACCGTTAAGATACGGTTCATACTGCTTACTGGAATTTTACTGACAATGATCCTTTCTTCCTGTAATTTGGGAAGTTACTATGTGAGTGCGTTGGATATAACGGCAACCGCAGTTTTTGCTGCAGCGTTGGATCAGGCTGAAGTTAGTTTTAAATCCACCCAGCAACCCCCGGCAATTGTGCAACCGACTCCAATTCCTCAGGTTCCAACTTTGATCACTGAAATTAATTCTGAACCGCAGGAAGCTCCACCTGAAGAGATCACGATTCCGATATTGCAGAATAACCCATTTCCTACGGCTACTCGTGACAATCAGGAAAGACCACCTGTTTTATACTATACCCAGAGTGGAGACACTTTGAACGTTGTGGCAGCTCGCTTTGGCGTCTCAGTTGATGAAATCAAAATTCAAACAGAAATTTCTCCGCGTGAATTAATCAAGCCACAAACACTTTTAGTGATCCCGGATTACTATGGGTTTGATATCGCTACTGATCCAATTTTGCCTGATAGTGAAATCATTTATTCCCCATCTGCTCTGGATTTTAATATCGAAGATTTTGTTAATCAAGCTGGGGGATATCTCAGTACCTACCAGGAATACACTGGTGAAGGCTGGATGAGTGGTGCTGCGATTATTAAAAAAGTCGCAACCGAAGAATCCATTAATCCGCGCTTGTTGATAGGGCTTTTAGAATTTCAAAGTGGTTGGGTTTATGGACAGCCAGCGAATATTTTCAAAAAAGACTATCCCATGGGCTTTGCGATTGTTGATAAAAAAGGGTTACTTAAACAGATTGCCTTTAGTGTAAAAGTTTTAGGGAATGGTTATTATGGATGGCGGGAAGGCCGGATCACTGGCGTGGTTTTTTCTGATGGAACACAAAGGAGAATACAACCAAAAATGAATGCTGGTTCAGCAGCCATAGAACACTTCTTTGCTAATTTTTATGATCCAGATCGTTGGTTAGGGGTTTTATATGGTAATGAAAGCTTCCCGGCTTTGTATGAAAAAATGTTTGGGTCACCCTGGATTCGAGCTTTATCGGTTGAACCTTTATATTCGATTGGATTGGCGCAACCAAAATTAGAATTACCTTTCATGCCAGGAAAAATCTGGGCGCATACTGGTGGACCCCACCCAGCCTGGGGTGCTTACGGAGCCTGGGCAGCATTGGACTTTGCGCCTGGTTCTTCGGAATCGGGCTGTGTTTCCAGCCCCGAATGGGTGGTAGCTTCAGCGCCAGGTCTGGTTGTACGTACCGCTCCTGGTGTGGTTGTTCTGGATCTGGACGGCGATGGATATGAGCAAACCGGATGGGTAATTTTATATTTGCATATTGCCAGTGAGGGAAAGGTGACCAAAGGAACTTACCTGGATCAGGACGGGTTAATTGGACACCCATCCTGTGAAGGTGGCAGTGCGACCGGAACCCATGTTCACATCGCGCGTAAATATAATGGAGAATGGATTGCAGCAGATGGTCCTTTAGCCTGGAATTTGAGTGGGTGGATTTCCTATCAAGGGGACAAGATGTATGAGGGGAAATTGGTTAAAAAAGATGCAGTCGTGTTTGCCCGAACGTATGGATCGCATGAATCCGTAATTGTTCGTTAAAGAATCGATTTTCGTTTTTCTTTTTTGAGGCTGAATTCGAATTATAATGTTGAATAAGTGAACCAAATAACCTTTATTCTTTTGAGAATTAAAACAAAAATATCCATCCTTTTGGTGCTTGGAATTATCCTTTCAGCCTGTTCACCCACACCAAAGCAACCTTTGCATTTGATTCCACCAGATGAGATTGAAAATGCTCAAAATGAAGCGATGCAGGAATTTACTCCGATGGCAACCCGGCCTTCGTATCCTCCTGGTACTCTGGTTGATTATATTGCTCAAAGTGGGGATTCCGTTCTCTCAATCGCAGCGCATTTTAATAGCACGGAAGAAGAAATTCGAAAGGCAAATCCCATCATCCCGCCTGATGCCACAACCATGCCTCCGGGATTTCCAATGAAAATCCCGATTTATTACGAAGCTATCTGGAGCAGCTCATTTCAGATTATCCCTGATATTGCTTTTGTTTATGGACCGCGGGATGTTGGTTTTGATGTAGCTGCATTTGTAAATGCCCAACCGGGCTGGTTTAAGAATTCAAGAGATGCGATTGGGATGTTGATTCGACCGGGTTCAGAAATTATTCAATATGTTAGTGAACATTTCAGTGTCAGCCCAAAATTATTATTAGCTATCCTGGAATATCAAACTGGAGCTTTAACAAACCCGGATCCGCCTATTTCAATTTCGGATTATTTACTTGGCTACGAAAATAAACAATACATGGGCTTATCCCAACAATTGATATGGGCAGCAAATCGATTAAATAATGGCTATTATGAATGGCGGGATGGCAGCTTGAAAACTTACCTGCATAAAGATGGACGGCTTGAACGTCCTGACCCCTGGCAAAACGCTGCCTCTGCTGCTTTGCAATATTATTTCTCTCAAATAATGAGCCGGGATACCTACAACCTTGCCGTTAGCTCTGGAGGTTTGTTGGAAACATACACCCAATTATTTGGTGATCCCTGGAAAGGGGATTTAACTTTAATCCCCGGAAGTTTGCGACAACCTGAAATGATCCTACCTTTTGCTCCCGGTCAAACCTGGGCATATACTGGTGGACCTCATACTGGGTGGGGGAAAGGCGCCCCTTTTGCAGCCATTGATTTAGCACCCGGGAGTATTGTTGGTGGTTGCACACCTTCGGAATACCCGGCGTTGGCTGTTGCCGATGGATTAGTCGTGCGTACTGACACGGCCCTTGCCGTTTTAGATTTGGACGGCGATGGGGATGAGCGCACGGGCTGGGTAGTTTTTTACCTGCATTTGCGGAATACAGACCTGCCAACGGTGGGGCAACAGCTTAAACGTGGAGATATAATTGGTTATCCATCTTGCGATGGCGGACGGTCAACCGGCACACACGTTCACATAGCCAGGAAATATAATGGGGAATGGATACTGGCTGGAGGCGCAATTCCATTCAATCTGGAAGGCTGGGTGGTAAAAAATGGAAACACGGACTATCAAGGCTTTTTAGAAAAAGATGGCAGGGTGTTAAGAGCCTGTGTTTGTTCAGACAAAGATAGTCAAATTACCGCAGTAGGTTTACCTTAAAGAACTAGGCTTCCAAAATGGTTATTTTATGACCAATTGTCGCTGATTTCGCTAAAATTGCCTGACCTGGGCAATACTTGGTTTCCGATAACATAACCGCTTTTTCAACGGACGCCGGATCAAGGTTATTCCCCGTAATAATATATTCAATCATAATTTCAGAGAAAATTTTTGGGTGGCTTTCAACCCGATCAGCATGCACCTTAACCTCGAAACCCGTTACTTCCTGGCGCATTTTCTCAAGGATAGAAATCACATCCATCCCTGTGCAGCCGGCCAGACCGATAACAAACATCTCCATTGGCAGAAAACCGCCATCAGATCCGCCAACTTCTTTCTTGCCGTCTAAAGGTAGTGTATATCCTGAATCTGCTGTTCCTGTAAAACTTAATCCTTTATGCCAAGTTACTTTTCCATCCATTTTTTTCATTCCTCCTAATTTAATTTTGCGATAATGCTTTTTCGATCTCACCCATTAACCTGGCTTCGGGGACTGCCCCCACCACTTCGCCAGAACCATTGTTAATAATCGTATGAGGGACCCCCGATACGTTGAATTGGCTGGAAAGTTCAGGAAATTCCATTGCTTCCACCATTTCACCGGTTACAAATTTACTTTCCATTGCCATTTGATGAGCCAGGTACACGGCCTGGGGGCAATATGGTCAGGTTGGGGTAATAAATACCTGTAAGTTAACCGGCTTTTCTATTTTTGATAATTTTTCACGTGTAGCAGGTGATAAACCTGAATCTTGTTTTGAAACCATTACCAGGTCGTTAACCAGGGTTGTGAATTCGTGCCCGGCTGGAATGCCTGATAACCTGATCCGATAATCGACAACTTCGCCATCTTTTACCCCCGCAATGACCGTCATCGGTACTTTATCGATCTTATATTCCTGAACTTTCTCAGGATTTTCTTCAAGATCATACATTTCCAAAGTGATCAAGTCACTCAATTCTGAAATTTCTTCAAGTAAGCCTGCAGTTTCGGAACAATAATCACAATGTTGTTCTTTGCTACCGAAAAACAGTATTTTTACCGGGTTTTCTAGCTCTGAAAAGAATTCCTTTACCTGTTCTTTGATTTTGTCATCCAACAAACTACTTGTCATCTTTTCTCCTGTTTTTTACCATCTTCCCAAGATGGAAATTTATTTATCAGGTGAAACAACCACCTGAGGTATAACCGCAATTTGAACAAACCAGGTTGAGCATTCCATTATATTCGAAAAAACCTTCTTCACATTTCCAGCACTTTCCTCCGAACCGTACTTCCTGGCTGGTGTCATTCCATTCCGGTTTCATTTGGTAAGAAGTTAGCTGTTCAGCTTTTTCGAAAACTTGGTCATCCAGATTCATATCAATCCTTTAGATGCATCATACCCCAAAAAGTGGCATTTAAAAAAGAAATGAGAGTATATCGGATTTTCTGATTATTCAGGATACAAACTCATTTTTTTATTTTTTATATTGTTCAAGATTTAATCGATAAAACAATCTATCTTTCACATCCTCAGGGGCTTTTTCGTTTTCAGCCTGTTGATGATAAATATCAATAGTCTTTTTTAACGTGTTGACAACAATCCTACAATTATCACACTCACTGAGATGTTTATCCAACTCAGCACACAATTCTTCCGATAAATCGCCATCCACGTAGGCTGAGATTACATTCACAAAATCTTTACAATGGTGATGTTTTTCCATAACTATTTCTCCACCAATTTTTCACCAAAATACGCACTTAATTCTTCTCTTAATCTCATCCTGGCTCGTAATAATCTTGTTTTTACATTCGTTTCTGTGAGATTTAACGCTTCAGCAGTTTCTAAGATCGATAAACCTTCAACATCTCTTAATATGAACACTGTTCGTAAGTTTTCAGGCAGTTTGTGAATAGCTTGGTCTAAAATTTCCCTGGTTTCGTTGGATAGAAATTCAGATTCAGGCAAACAACACCAATCAACGATTTGTGAAACAGAAATGCCATTATCTTCCTCATCGTTTTCATCGTTTACAAGCGCTACCTCAGGTTTTCTTTTGCGGATTACCATGAGCGCTTCGTTAACAGCGATGCGATATAACCAGGTTGAAAGTGAAGATCTTCCTTCAAAGGAGCCAATTGATTTGATGGCTTTAATGAACGTTTCCTGTAAGACATCTTCTGCTTCAGTCGAACTGCTTAACATTCGTAAAGCAACCCGGTATACTGAATCCGAGTAAAGCTGGACCATTTTTGTTATTTCATCCTGATCGCCCGACTGCAACTTTTTGATATTTAAATGTTCTGTGTCATCGTTAATCATTTAGATGGTTTCTCCGTAAAAAAGTTACATTCCGTTAGGATAATGGCCAGTTAGGTAAAACATCAATATCCAGCGAATCAACCATATTGTTTACAAAGCGAAAATAACCCGCAGCAGCAATCATGGCAGCATTGTCGGTACAATACTTAAAGGGTGGAATGAAAACTTTAAAATTTGATTGATTAAGAAAAGTATCGCGCAGCAATTGATTAGCGGATACACCACCAGCGACGATGATGTTATTGACCTTATGTTGTCTGGCTGCCTGGATGGTTTTCTGGAACAAAACATCTACGACAGCTTGTTGAAAGCTGGCTGCTAAATCTTCAACAGGCAACCTTGATCTTGTTTTTTCTAATTCTCTGACTATCCTCAACACGGCTGTTTTTAACCCTGAAAATGAGAAATTTAATGACCCATCCAGATTCGCGCGGGGAAAACGGAAAGCGTTTGGATTTCCATTGACGGCGGCTTTTTGAATGGATGGCCCTCCAGGGTAGGGTAAATTCAACAATCGAGCGACTTTATCAAAAGCTTCGCCAGCAGCGTCATCAAGTGTGCTACCCAGACGCTGGTAGTTTAAATGCCCCTCCATTAAATTAATTTCGGTATGTCCTCCTGATACCAACAAAGCAATGAGTGGGAATTCTGGCACAGGGGGAGGTTTTATGACCTCGTTGGAATAGACCCAGGCGGAATAGATATGTCCTTCCAGGTGATTGACGCCAATTAATGGCAGATTCTTTCCTAAGGCTATTCCCTTGGCCATATTCATCCCGACGACTAGCGATCCAGCTAGTCCTGGTCCTCTTGTAACAGCGATTGCATCGATATTATCCAAACTCAAGTAGGCTTGTTGTAAAGCCTGCTCCACAACTTCATAAATGGTGATGATATGTTGTCTCGAGGCTACTTCCGGGAATACTCCTCCATATTGTTGGTGAAGATCAATTTGAGAGGCGACCACAGAAGATAAAAGATTGCGCCCATTCTCCAGGACTGCGGCTGCTGTTTCATCACAGGATGTTTCTATTGCTAAAATGCGCGCGGCTGGAAATGTATTTTTTATCTCACTCATTTTTACACACCATTTTTTGACAGAAAAACTTACTTCACTGGAATGATTAAATCCATTGGAAAATCAACCATTTTTTCAATTGTACCTTGATCTGTTACATAAAAAGTATCCTCAAGTCTTACACCCATTCCCTTGTCCGGGTAATAAAGCCCTGGTTCGATTGTAAATACTGATCCGCGCACCAATTTTTCATTATCTTTTGCAGCCAAGCCTGAAAAAGGCATTTCATGGACGTGCAAACCGAGACCATGCCCAAGACTATGTACATAACCTTCCAGGGTGGTGGGGTTAGAAAGAATGGTTGGGTGTCCCATCCCTTCAAATAACTCACAGGTACGTTTTTGATACAATTTGAAAGGCTGGTCGACGACTAATTCTGAAACAATCGTATCGTAGACAAATTTGACCTCATCATACAGCTTCTGAACTTCAGGTGGGGCGTATCCAAGGCACCATGTGCGGGTGAAATCATAATAATAACCACCACCACTCTCACAGGGGAAGATATCAAAGACAATCGTCTTTCCCAATTCAATTGGATCAGCATCATTTCCCTGACTATGCGGTACTCCGGCATCGCGCCCAATGGCGAAAATCGTTTGTTCGGGATTTTCTGCTCCTGCTTCGGCTAACCAATAGTTGATTTTTGACTTAATCAAACCGATCGTGACTGGTTTGTGATTCTCATCGACCAGAACATTCTGATTAACAGTCTGATTGCTAAGAAAAGTAAAGACTTTTCCAACCACTGAGGTGGTAATCTCGCCCATTCTTTTAATCCTGGCAATTTCATTTTGATCTTTTACCATCATGGCTGTTAATAAAATCGTATCCGGGATTAAACCGGTGAATTCATATTCAGGGAATAAAGATTGAAAAAGCTGGAATATAGCGAATTTGGCACCAACTTCTGTAGATCCATAGATTGCCACGCGACCTTTTTTTACACCAGCTGTTAAAAACATATCGTGATAGAAAAGCGCATGTGCTTTCACCTGATTATTCTTTGATTTTTTCAGGTATTCACTCCAGGAAAATTGACCATAGCTGCAAGTTATCAGTCCGGTTTTGGCTGCTTCCTCCCGTTCCATGGAGCCATGAAAGATCGTTGGCGTTTTACCCTGTGGTTTTATCAAATCAGCATTGGTGATGTGTCCGCCACCGGTAAAATAGTACATAGCCGGGTTGTGTTGGGCTGGTCCTACGACCAATAACGCATCAATTTTATTTTCTTGCATGAGACGATCAATTTCATTTTTCATAGTATTTTCCTTTGTTAGCTGTTTCCTGGATTAAGTAATTTAGCCCCGACAAAAATAAATTTTCTTGTTCGGGCAAGACGGTTCTGGGGTCAAAGAGAATTTTGTTATCTTCCACTCTGGCAATAATTGGAAAATCGAGCGAACGTAGTTTTTTCATGAACAAATCCGGTTTTAATTGTGAAATTGCCAGGACAAAGCCTGGAAGAGTCTCTTCCGGTAAACTACCACCTCCAATAGCCGCGAAAGATGGCAGAACTTCACCAATTTGTAAGTATTTTTGCCAACGATTAGCCCGATTTTTAATATCCTCCGGAGTTTGAGCAATCATTTGCCAAATGGGTATCTTTTCCAATGCATCTTCTCGTAAATAATGGGTAAGCGTGGCGGTCAAGCCCGCCAGGGTCGTTTTGTCCGCCCGAATAGCTCTGGCGAGTGGATGATTTCTGATTTTTTTTAATAAATCATTTTTTCCAATGATAATGCCAGCCTGAGGGCCACCTAATAATTTATCCCCGGAAAAAGTAATGATATCTGCCTCAGCCTGAACAGATTCGAGGATGGTGGGTTCATGGATCAGACCGAATTGGGCTGTATCGATAAAAGTTCCCGAACCAAGATCATCAATCACCGGGACTGAAAATTGGTGAGCTACCTGTACAATCTCTGCTAAAGATGGTTCTTCTGTAAAACCAAGAATTTTGAAATTCGAATGGTGGGCGCGCATTACAAGCGCTGCCGGATCCTGCAAGGCGTTCTCATAATCTGAAACACGGATTTTATTCGTCGTCCCGACTTCCACTAACTTTGCCCCGGATTGTTTCATAACATCCGGAATTCGGAACCCTCCCCCGATTTCGATTAATTGGGACCTGGCGATAACCACTTTCTTTCGAGGAGCAAGGGCACTTAAGACCAGCAACACTGCCGCGGCATTGTTATTGACAACCATAGCTCCTTCAGCACCGGTTAATTGTTTCAAAATTTCTTCAGCATGAATTGATCGAGTTCCCCGTTTTCCTGTGGAAAGATTAAATTCGAGCGTATTGTATTGACTGCCCACTAATTGCATGGCCTGAATGGTTTCCTGGCTGAGTGGAGCGCGGCCCAGATTTGTGTGCAAAATTACCCCGGTTGCATTGATCACCGGAATTAAAGAAGGCGTAAAGCGAGCTTTAAGAATGCTTTGAATTCTTTCAATAATTTTTTCAGTTGGTGGGGATGTTTTCCCTGATTTAATTTCATCGCGAAAATATTCCAAGGTAGCCCGAATGGCTGCTAACGTTTGGCTGCGACCATAAATTCGGATAAGTTCGTCAATTTCGTTCGTTTGTATTAATTTTTCAACAGATGGTAGTTTCTGATACTCATTCATCTTGTTCACGGGAAGGCTGCCAGCGGTTGCGTTCGAGGAGTCGAATGAGATTCTCAATCACAATAATTCCAATTGCGATAACCACAATCAGGATCGAATTTAAATATCGTCCTAATTGCAGCCAGGCGAGAAGGTCAAGAAAAATAGCAAACCAGACAGCTTGCCTGACCATTACGCTGGTGTTGGCTGGGGGATTTTGAGGAAAACGAATATTCAAAAAATAAACAACCGGTAAGGCTGTACCGCAGGCTGCCATGGTCAGGAAAAAGAAAAATAACCAGCGTGGACCTAAAAAGGGCTGGGTATATTGGATCAGGAGGAACAAACCGCCCCAACCAGTGGCTGCAAACAGTATGGCAGTAATTAAAATTGATGGGAGATCTTTTATACTTGTTTTCAATTTTTTTACCTAAATGAAATTATATCCGAATCTAATTATTTATTCTTATTTTAAAGGATACACCTTTTTTTGACCCTGATTCTCTTTTATGGTAGGATTTTAGCAAGTAGTGCTCATCGAGAGAGGTTGAGGGACCGGCCCTGTGAAACCTCGGCAACCATGAAGATTTAGGTGCCAAGTCCGGCAGAGTAATTCGCTCTGGAAGATGGGATCAATCAGAAATTGACCTCTCATCAACGGGAGGTTTTTTATTGAAAAATATACGGAGAAGACATGAATAGAAAATATACCAATCGATCCTTTTTAGATGCTTTACAAGAACGAGTCCTGATTTATGATGGGGCGATGGGGACAAGTTTGCAAAAGATGAACTTAACTGCACAGGATTTTGGTGGTGAAAAATATAATGGCTGCAATGATTATCTGGTAATCAGCAAGCCTGAAGTAGTTGAACAGGTTCACCGGTCATTTCTGGATGTTGGAGTGGACGTACTAGAGACCGACACATTTCGAGCCAATCGCATTACTTTGGGGGAATACTCGTTACAGGACCGGGTGATTGAAATTAATCAAAAAGCTGCCAAACTTGCGAAAAGGTTGGCGGATGAATATACCCAAGAAACAGGCCACAAGAGATTTGTGGCAGGCTCTATTGGACCATCTGGAAAATTACCCAGTATGGATGATCCGGATTTATCCAATGTACGTTTTGATGAGTTGACAGATGTGATTTGTGAGCAAGCAACCGGTTTAATTAAAGGTGGGGTTGATGTAATTCTGATTGAAACTTCCCAGGATATTCTGGATTTAAAAGCTGCAATTCTAGGGGTTCAAAAAGCATTTGAAAAAACCGGGGTCTATCTGCCGCTTCAGGCTCAAATAACAATGGATACCACCGGACATATGCTGTTGGGTACAGATATCGCGGCTGCTCTGGCGATTCTTGAAAAATTACCCATCGACGTGATCGGCTTAAATTGTTCGACTGGACCAGAACACATGCGCGAACCGATGGCCTACTTAGGAGAAAACACGAGCCTGCCAGTGTCTTGTATCCCTAATGCAGGTTTGCCATTGAATGTGGATGGAGAAGCAGTTTATCCCCTTTCACCGGAAGAATTTGCGAATGATTTAACAGATTTCATCGAAAAATACCAGATCAGCGTAGTGGGTGGCTGTTGTGGAACCACACCGGTTCATCTCCAAGAATTAGTGAACCGTGTTGGCGGAAGAAAACACCCACCCCGCCCAATTTTACAAAAAGCCCAATTGGCTTCTGCTATTCAAATGATGAATATGCAACAACAGCCAGCCCCATTTTTAATTGGGGAAAGGCTCAATACTCAGGGAAGTAAAAAATTCAAGCAGATTATTCTGGATCAGGATTACGATAGCGTTTTAGGAATCGCGCAGGAACAGGTGGATCGGGGAGCTCACGGATTAGATATTTGTGTTGCTTTAACCGAGAGAGCGGATGAAGCTGAAACCATGCGTAAAGTAATAAAGAAAATTGCTCCAAACATTAAAGTTCCGCTGGTGATCGATTCAACTGAACTAGATGTTCTCGAAACCGCCCTGCAAACTGCTCCCGGAAGATGTTTAATCAATTCAACTCACCTCGAATCGGGAAGAGAAAAAGCGGATAAAGTGTTTGCTTTGGCAAAAAAATATAATGCTGCTGTGTTGGTTCTAACCATTGACGAAAATGGAATGGCAAAAACGGCTCAGAGAAAATTGGAAGTTGCCCAACGGTTGGTGGATATTGCCGTGAACGATCACGGGCTAACTTCATCCGATTTGGTAGTAGATGATCTGACCTTTACCCTGGCGACTGGTGATGCTGAATTTAATCACTCAGCAAAGGAAACGATCGAAGGGATTCGGTTGATTAAGCAGAACATTCCCGGAGTGTTGACATCCCTGGGTGTCAGTAATGTTTCTTTTGGTTTATCACCTGTTGCCCGGGCAATTTTGAATAGTGTTATGTTATATCATTGTGTCCAGGCAGGTTTGGATATGGCCATCGTGAATCCTGCTCATATCACCCCTTATGCGGAAGTCTCTGAAGAAGAAAGAAATTTAGCTGAAGATTTAATTTTCTACAAAAAAGAAACCGCCTTACAGGATTTCATCTCTTTTTATGAAAAGAATAAAGACAAGGGGATTGATAAAGATTCTCAACAAGATATTCTTTTAAAAACAATGACTCCGGGTGAACGCATTCATTGGAGTATCGTCCACCGAAGAAAAGAAGGGGTTGAAAAAGATATCGATATCTTAATCGATGGTCGTGGGGCATTATCTGCTTCAGATAAAGCAGTGGAAGTATTAAATAACGTATTATTACCAGCAATGAAAGAGGTGGGAGATAAATTTGGCGCTGGAGAATTGATTCTTCCCTTCGTTTTACAATCAGCTGAAGTGATGAAAAAATCGGTGGCCCATCTTGAAAAATATCTAGACAAACAGGAAGGTGTCAGTAAAGGATTAATTGTAGTCGCAACTGTTTACGGAGACGTACATGATATCGGGAAGAATTTGGTTAAAACGATTTTATCCAATAATGGATATGATGTTTTAGATCTCGGAAAACAAATGCCAGCGGAAACTATCATTGCAAAAGCAATGGAGGTAAAAGCTGATGCTATCGGTCTAAGCGCTTTATTAGTCAGTACCAGCAAACAAATGCCTTTGATTGTCAATGAGTTACAACGCCGCAATCAGGCTATACCGGTATTAATTGGTGGAGCAGCCATTAACGAACGGTTTGGGAGACGTATTTTGTTAACTGATTCCAATGAATTCTACAAAGGGGGAGTATTCTACTGCAAGGATGCTTTTGATGGTCTTTCAACTATGGATCAGATCATCTCCAAAAATGAATATGATAATTTGATGAAAAAGGCGATTAAAGAGTCGGAAATGGAATTAGGCAGAGCAATAGAAAATAAACAAGAAACAACCTCTAAAATGCTCATCCGTTCTGCCGTAAAACCAGCAGTAAAGATTCCAGATGTTCCCGCGTGGGGCTCAAGAGTTGTGAAAAATATGCCTTTAGAGGCAGTCTTTGAGCATTTGGTCTTAAATGAATTGTTCAGGCTTTCGTGGGGAGCAAAAAATACGCACGGTCCAGAATGGGACAAATTGAAAAAAGAATATGAGGAACGTTTGGCCAGAATGCAAAAAGATGCCATTCAAAACGGCTGGCTTGCCCCAAAAGCAGTTTATGGTTATTTTCCTTGCCAATCCACTGGTGATGAGTTGCTCGTTTATGATCCTGATTCTTTGAAAGGTTCGCTAAAAATATTAGAAACCTTTTCTTTTTCAAGGCAAAATGGGGGTGAAAATTTATGTCTGGCAGACTATTTTTCTTCGGTTGAAAGTGGCATCATGGATGTTGTCGCTTTTCAAGTTGTTACAGTCGGTTCAAAGGCGACCGAACGATCGGACAAAATGAACGCCAATGGCGATTATATGGAAGCATATTTCAGCCATGGTCTCTCTGTACAAACAGCGGAAGCTACAGCCGATTATTTGCATAATCATATTCGCCGCGAATTAGGCTTGGAAAAAGAACAAGGAAAGCGCTACTCCTGGGGATACCCTGCCATACCGGAACTGGATGACCATCAAAAAGTTTTCAAATTATTACCTGCTGAAAAAGAGCTGCAAATGGGACTGACTACAGCTTTCCAATTAGTGCCGGAACAGTCAACTGCTGCTATAATACTTCATCATCCCCAGGCGAAATACTTTAATGTCGGAGTAAATCGCTTAGAACAATTAATGAGAGCACAGCAAAAATGAGTGATCAGAACAGATTTTTGGATTATCTGTCCAGAGAAAAGCCAATCATTTCAGATGGCGCAATGGGAACCATGCTACATCAGAAAGGCAGCCGGTTTGGTGAATGTTTTGATTATCTAAACATCAGTCATCCACAACTGGTGGCTGATGTCCATCTTGAATATATGAATGCCGGTTCCAATATGATTCAGACGAACACCTTTGGAGCCAATCGCTACAAGTTAGCACATTTTGGCTACGAAACGAGGGTGGCTGAAATTAATCAGGCTGCAGTAGCATTAATCAGAAAAATTGCTGCAGAAAACTCTAAAGAAATTTTAATCGCTGGTGATGTAGGTCCTCTTGGCGTCCGGTTGGCTCCTTTTGGAAGGGTCCAATTGGAAGATGCACGCACAGCTTTTATGGAACAAATTCAAGCCCTGGTTGATGCTGGTGTCGATGTGATTCTGATTGAAACCATGACGGATTTTTTTGAAGTTCGCGAAGCCATTCTGGCAGCCCGGGAAGTTAAACCCGATATTCCCGTCATCGCATCCATGACTTTCACACGCGATGATCTTACCTTATTGGGAGATACCCCAGAGGTAGCGGCAGCCAATATCCACTCTGCCGGAGCGGATGTTATTGGTATTAATTGTTCGGGTGGCCCGTTGCAATTATTACGAATTCTTAAGAAAATGAAAATGACAGTTCCATCTGGTGTTTTTTCAGTCATGCCGAATGCAGGTTGGCCAGAACAACAAGATGGCCGGATTATGTACCCGGCTGGACCTGATTATTTTGGAGAATATGCTATCTCGTTCTGGCAGGCGGGTGCCAAAGTGTTGGGTGGATGTTGTGGAACAACACCCCAACATATTCAGGCGATTGCCAGAGTAATCGAAACAACAAATGTTACAGATATTTCGATAGAGGATGAGCCCTCAGAAAGCCATTTATTGGTTGATTCAGAAAAAGAAGCGCCAATGTCAAAACTGGCGCAAAAAATTTCAGAAAAACAATTTGTTTTCGCTGTTGAGATGAATCCTCCCAGAGGGCTAAGTACCAAGAAATTACTGGCGGGTGCCAGTTTGCTGGCAGATTCTGGCGCCGATGTCATCAATGTGGCGGATAGCCCGATGGCACGTATGCGGATGAGTCCCTGGGCAGTCTGCAGTTTAATTCAACGGTATATCGGAATTGAAACGGTCTTACATTTTCCTACCAGGGGACGTAATTTGTTGCGGGTACAAGGTGACTTGTTAGCGGCACATGCTTTGGGAATCCGTAATATCTTTGTGGTAATGGGTGATCCCACTGCTATTGGTGACTATCCAGAAGCAATGGACAATTACGATCTGGTTCCATCCGGGTTGATTAAACTTATAAAACAATCCTTCAATCTGGGTGTTGACCATGCTGGCACTGAAATTGGGCAACCTACTTCCTTCTTCGTTGGGAGCGCTCTCAATTTGAATTCACCTAATTTAAAAATCGAATTGAAAAACCATCTCAAAAAGAAAAAAGCAGGGTCAGATTTCGTGATTACCCAACCAATTTTTGATGGAAAAAAGGCACTTCAGAATTTGAGATGGTTCCGTGAAGAGGCTGAAGATCCGGATCTGAAAATCTTCATCGGGATTTTGCCGCTGTCAACCGACCGACATGCTTCATTTTTGCATAATGAAGTCCCTGGGATTTCCATATCAGAAAAAATTATTTCTCGAATCCGAAAGGCAGGTAATCAATCTGCGCGAGAAGGGATTAAAATTGCTGTAGAATTAATTGAACAAATGAAAGATGAAGTTCAGGGTGTCTATATAATGCCTGCATTTAGTCGCTATGATTATGTTTCTGAAATCATCGAAACTTCAAAAAAACATCATTTTCCAAAGTAAAAAGTATCGGAGAGAGCAATGAGTGTACTTACAGGTAAGAGAATTTTGTTGGGTGTTACAGGTTCCTTAGCTGCCTACAAAGCTGCATCAATTACATCCATGTTGATTGAATTAGGTGCGACCGTGGATGTCTTTATGACTTATAGTGCCAAGAAATTAATTTCACCTTTAGTTTTTCAGGTGTTAACTGGAAGACATGTTTATACCGATGAAGAGTGGTGGCAAATAAACCAAAAACAATTCTTTAAAGAGGATCACTACGAAGCTGATCTGATGATCATTGCACCAACCAGTGGGAATACACTATCCAAAATAGCGAATGGAATCAGTGATAATATCCTGGTTTATACTGCTATGGCGGTTAAGTGCCCAATCATTCTCGTTCCTGACCTGGATTTATTAATTGTTGAAAATACAGCAACAAAGGAAAACCTGGATAAATTAATTTCCCGTGGTGTCCATGTTCTCATGAAAAATGACCCGATTCAAAAAGACCAGATGGTTTCGGTAGATGATATTGTAAAATATTCCAGATTATTTTTATCCAGAAGCGGACCTCTGCGAGGAAAAAAGGTGGTTGTTACGGTTGGAGCCACAAGGGAAGCGATCGACCCAGTGCGAGTGATCACAAATCGATCAACCGGATTACAGGGATGGTCGATTGCTCAAGCCGCCCTGGATGAGGGGGCAACAACGGTATTAATTTCTACAATTCGAAACAGACCGGTTCCCTTTGGAACCGAATTGGTAAAGGTGGATAATTCTGAAGAAATGAAAGAGGCCGTTTTACGAGAAGTCAAAGATGCCGATGTTTTGGTCATGACTGCTGAGGTGGCGGATTTTAAATCTTCAATTGTTTATCCACATAAATTAAAAAAAGAAGATGAAGTTGCTAAAATAGAATTGGTTCCTACCGAGGATATTCTCTGGCATGTAGCCCAGCAAAAAATGGATTGCCAATGTCCAAAGATCACAATTGGTTTTGCTTCCGAAAGCCAAAACCTTTTAGAAAATGCAAATTTGAAATTAACTTCAAAGAATCTGGACTTTATTGTTGCCGATCATGTTACTAATTATGAAGAAAAAAATGAGAATGATTTAAGCCGTTTAACAATTTTGTATGCTGGCGGCGAAGTAGAAATTATTGATGATGTAGATAAGTCATCCATTGGGTTTTCAATCCTAGAGAGAATTAAAGATATACTTTTAAAGCCTGATTCGTTTTATGAAGATTAAAAAAGTTGGGATATTTTAATTCAGGCAATTGAAAAAATTTTTTAAAACAAAGAATCTTTTTTATGAGAATTTTAGTTATATCAGATATACACGCCAATTTTGAAGCATTAATCACTGTATTGAATGAAGCCAAAAATTTTCAAACCGTTTATTGCCTGGGCGATATTGTTGGCTATGGGCCAGACCCGAATGATTGTATTGAAATAATTAAATCGATCCCTAATCTTTATTGTGTATTGGGGAATCATGATTCGGCAATTTTGGGAGCAATGGATGCCCGCAAGTTCAATCAGGAAGCCAAAACTACAATTGAATGGCAAAAATCTCATATTTCCATTGAAAACTTAACCTTTTTACAAAATTTACCTAAAAAATTGCAATTACCGAATGTATTACTCGTTCACGGCAGTCCAAGACACCCCATCTGGGAGTATGTGATTGATCCATTTATCGCCAGAGCCAATTTTGATCATTTTGAAGGAAATTACTGCATGGTAGGGCATTCCCATCAACCCCTGGCGTGTCAATGGGATCCGATTCAAGAAAAGATGAAATGGACCAATCAATTTAATGGGTATCCCAAAAATGTAATACCCAGAATGATTCTCAACCCGGGTTCAGTCGGGCAACCTCGCGACAATGATCCCAGAGCTTCGTTTGCTATTTTTGACGATGAGTTGCTACAATGGGAAATTAAAAGAGTTGCCTATCCCATTAAGAAAACCCAAAAAAAGATCAAAGATTTAGGCTTGCCCGAAAAGAACGCTCTCAGGTTGGCTGGTGGCTGGTAATTCCCTTTTTGGGGAACTAACAACAATTTAAATACGTCCAAAGAGCAGCCAAAGAAAAAATTTATAAAGAGGAGGAAAAATGAAGAAGAAGTTATTTGTCATTATCGTTGTTTTAAGTTTGCTGCTTACCGGCTGTGCTAGTGCTCCCAAATCATCCAGCTCGTATGGTGGGGTCGCCAATTCTGCTCCCGCTGCTAGCCCGGATATGGATTCATATTTTGCTGAAGAGATGGAAAAAGTTGCAATATATGACCAGGCATCAACCTCCACTGGAATAGAAACCAATGATATGGTGCGCCTGGTTATTCGTAATGCTGATCTTTCCATCGTTGTGGATGATCCAGCGATAACGATGAATATGATTGGGCGCATGGCAGAACGAATGGGTGGCTATGTCGTTAGTTCAGCTTCCTGGAAAACTAAAAATTATCAGGGTATGGAGATTCCCGAAGCAAGTATTACGGTGCGTGTTCCTGCTACATTACTCAATCAGGCATTAGATGAAATCCGGGCTTTATTGACTGATAAAGAAAAAGATATGCTGAGAGAAAATGTTTCTGGGCAGGATGTAACCAAAGAATATACAGATCTTAATTCCAAACTCAAGAATTTAGAGGACGCTGAATCCCAATTAAGAAAAATAATGGATGCGGCTACCAATACAGAAGATGTATTAGATGTTTTTAAACAATTGACCTATTATCGGGAACAAATAGAATTAACCAAAGGCCAAATTAAGTACTATGAAGAGTCTGCGGCTTTATCAGCAGTCAAAATCAGTATTCAAGCGCATGAAGCCTTAAATCCAATCACAATTGCAGGTTGGAAACCTTCTGCAACAGTAAATAAAGCTCTTCAAAAATTAGTGAATGCATTCCAGGTCATCGTCGATGGTGTTATCTGGGTGATTCTGTTAATCATTCCGGTTATGGTAATGGTTCTTCTGCCCTTCTACCTTTTATTCCTGCTTATTCGCTTCCTGGTCAGAAGGAGTAATAAAAAGAAACGAAAAAATGACAATGAAAAGAAAGACTAACGAAAACTATTCGGTAATAATCTAAACAAGCCCCATACGGGGCTTTTTTATTGAATTAAAATTGTTGCGTGACCTTCAAAAGAGAGCGGGATTTTAAATACTGTCTCCATCTCTTCTTCAAACGAAACCGGTTGATTGTTTAGAGTAATCTTTTTTGGAGAAAAAGTCAGTTTAACAAAAATATCTCCCTGAGCCTTTCTGGGTAAATCAATATGTATCTCCAGACCTTCCTGTGTATCTTCTATGTGACTTACCTCAAGCCCCATGGAAATGTGAAGGTTGCTGCCAAGATATTGATTTCCTTCCAGATCAGGTCGTAGCCCAATTAAGGAGACACCGTGGGGTGGGAGGGTGGAGAGGTTGATAGGTTCTCCGGCATTGATGTGCTGGATTTTATTATCCCAAAATGAATATGCCCAGTAAGATAATTGGGGGATGCAAAAGTCCGGAAAACTGAGATACAGTTCCCTGGCTTCTTCTTTCCAGTTAAAGCGCGCCAACACATTCCAATCCCCGCTGCTATTGTTTAAATCCAATCGTATATTATGAGGAGTGGTCGTGTCCAGCCAATCCATAACATTTGCTCGTTTGCCAATTAATGGCAATAGGACTTCGATTATCCTTCTTCGTTCGGCAGGTAATTTTGGTAAGTCATCGGATACGAGTAGCGAACCGCCGGTGACTGCAATGACCGTGGCGAGAGATTGTATTTCAGGCATGGATAGGTTAATCTCCGGTCTGACTAAAAGGCAATCAGGATCATTAATCCACCAGCGGTTGTGTTGTTCAGCTCTGGTAAGAATGTTTTGAATTGCGTTTTTAGCAGCCGGCATGTGCGGTTCTTTTTTAAATAAAAATGATACGCCACCAAACTCAGGTAACCAATTTCCACTTACATCCGCTCCTATCCGGTTGGCATCCACCAATCCGATCACTGAACCAAGTGGAGCACCACAGCCGAGGAGAAAAGTATCTTCCCCGGCACAATTTCGAATTTCTTGCATGGCTTTCCGCATAATCTGAGCTCGAGTTTTCGTATTATCGAAACGATCTCCTTTGAGTGCTCCCGCATATAGAAAATCTAATTTTAAGTAAGGAAATCCCCATTGATGGACTGCAGTATCAATCATCTCCAGAACGTATTCAAGAGCACCAGGAACAGTCAAGTCCAAAGCCTGGCCAAAAACATTCCAGACAAACCCGGCATTCACCGGGCGTGATCCTTTTTTCCGTAGAATCATCTCAGGATGATCCAGGGCGAAGTCGCTGGATGGGTGCAGGATAAAAGGAGCCATCCAAAGACCGGGAGTTAATCCATTTTTGGAGATCTCTGTTGCCAGGGGAGCAACCCCCTGCGGAAAACCTCTTCTAAAAGAAAACCAATCTCCAACTTCCTTTTGATAACCATCATCAATTTGCACCAATGACAAAGGCATTTCATTTTTCAACTTAACCACGGTATTTAAATTTCGTAAAATCTTTTCCTGGTTAATATTTTGGTAAAAGTGATACCAGGAACACCAACCTGCCGGGATTTTGGAAGAAATTGCAACTTGGTTTTCCCGGCTGACAGCTTCATAAAAAATTGCCAAAGGATCGGGTTGGTCAAAATAGAACGGGTAGATGATGGCCCAATCTGTTGAAAAAACATTTCCGGGGTCTATTATGGTGCGGTCTCCATTTGCCCATAACCGAATTTTGGTTTTTGAGGATAAGTTGGCTTCAACTGAACCAAATTGCATCTTTTGAGATAAAAAACCAAATAAAAAGGCAGTGCGAGAGTTGCGATCAGCCAAAACACCAAAGAAATCCCCACTGAAATGACCTGCCTGTCTGAACACGGGAGTTCCAGGATTTTGAACCATCACATCCTGAAAGAAGCGTAAACGAGTGTGATGCTGTACCTGACCTTCTCGATACGTACCAGTATGTGACCAGGATTGCCAGCCGTTTGAATGAAAAGTATAACTGGGTTGCATGGTTTCATTTTCCTGAATAATACGGCTGTTTTCGGAGTTCGCTGAATCACCAATATTAAGAAGTTCGATGAAATTTATATAAACTGGCGCAGAAGATTGATTTTCTAAAACTGCATGCCACAGAAAAATGGGTAATTCATCACTTAAAGCAAAAGTCAAACGCACAACTTGAGAAATATCCTCAATGAAAATTGAAAATTCCAATTGATGTAATTTCCCATGGATAGATGTTGTTACGGTTTTTATTAACTGGTAAGGATTCCAGCTATTTGCAATGAAATTATGCTTATTACCATCTTTAATAATTTGAACCTTTAAAGTTGCGTTTTGAATCGAAGGCAAGCCGATTCTTTTTGAGTTCAAATTAAAAGTAGCACTTTCAGGGTTGCAGGAAAAATGAAAAAACGTATTTTGAATTTCAACAAGTGGCATATTATGATATTCCGAAATTTCTTGGTTGTCTCTGTCTTTAATAATTATTTTATTGCATTTTCAAAAAAATAGAAAAGATCCCATTTTCTAGAAAAAAATATGTTTTTCAATTATGATCAGAGGTTATGGGAAAAAATAAAAACAGAGGAAAAGTAAAAAAAGTTCTCTCCATAGTTGGAATCTTTTTTATTCTATCAAGTATTAGTTTGACGCTGGTTAATTATAAAATTTTTTCGAAGAAGGATTGTCTTTTTCCAGACGGTTCTTCGCTCGCCGGGGTGGATATTTCCGGACTGGACGCAACTCAGGCTTTGGCTGAATTGCGCGATGTATATGAACAGCCTGTAACAATTCAGATTGGAGATTTATTTTTCGACCTGACGAATGAGCAAGTTGGATTATCCATTCAATATGATGAAATGCTTTCTGCATTAAATTGTGATCAAAATAATAATTTCATTGATTTTTGGAGTTTTATCTGGAACAGGAATGATATCCAGCCTATCCATGGTGATCGTAAATATTCATTTGAGGTGCAAGCAACTAAAGACTTTATTGATCAAAATATTGACCCTTATGTAATAAAAGCACCTGTTGAACCATCGCTGATCCAGGGAACTACCAGATTTAAAGGTGGGGTTCCAGGTATTTCCTACGACCGGGATAAATTGCTAACGGAGATTAAAAAACAAATCGTTAATCCAAAAAAAGAAGTCATTCATATTCTCCTGGAAGAAATCCCTGCTCCTTCACCGACTGTCCAGCAGATCCAGGAACAAATAATTTCTAATCTCCAAAAGGAAAATTTCCAGGGCGGCGTTGAAATCTTTGCTCAAAAGATGTCTGATCATGAATCGATAAACCTCTTATATTGGTTTGGGGAATTAAAAGAACCCGGAGTGGCTTATACGGCTGCCAGCACAATGAAGATCCCAATTATGCTCTCCACTTATTGGCATCAGGATTTACCATTACCGGAGATAATGGATACCTGGCTCAATCATATGATCATCCTATCCGAGAATGACCCAGCAGACCGGTTGATGGAGCAAATTGATTTTGTAAGAGGACCATTGCTCGTAACCAACGATGTTCAAAGTCTTGGCTTAAACAATACGTTTATTGCCGGTTATTTTTATCTGGGTGCTCCCTTATTGAACTTATATGAGACGCCGGCAAATCAACGAACGGATGTCTTCACCGACCCGGATATTTACAATCAGACGACTGCAGAAGACATTGGGCGTCTTTTGGAAATGATATATGCTTGCGGAAATGAATCCAGTAGTTACCTGTACCAGATCTCTCAAGGAAAACTGAACCAGGAAAAATGTAATCTCATCATTAATACCCTGGCAAGAAATAAAATGGGTGCTTTGATTGAAGCCGGTTTGCCGGAAGGTTTAAAAATAGCGCATAAGCATGGCTGGAGTTCTGAGAAAGACGGCCTCATTCATTCATTTAGTGATGTTGCCATCGTTTTTGCACCTGAGAATGATTTTGTTCTGACAGTTTTCACATACAGTCCTAACCAACTTTTATTCGATGTAGCTAACCCCTTAATTGCCAGAATTTCACAAATTATTTATAACGGTTTTAATCCCAACAATCAAATTGCCTGGCCATTTCCTGAATAATTACTAAAGCTTGGGTAGCAAAATCCCTTCTTGGTTTTGGTACTTTCCCTTTTTATCAGCGTAAGAAACTTCGCAAACTTCATCACCTTCCAGAAAAATAACCTGTGCCAGACCCTCATTGGCGTAAATTTTTGCAGGTAAAGGAGTGGTATTCGAAATTTCAAGGGTGACATAACCTTCCCATTCAGGCTCAAAAGGTGTTACGTTGACGATAATCCCGCAACGAGCGTAGGTGCTTTTCCCAACGCAAATCGTCATCACGCTCCGTGGAATTCGGAAATACTCCACTGTTTTTGCCAGAGCAAATGAGTTTGGAGGAATAATACAAACATCCCCTTTAAAGTCCACCATGGAGCGGGTATCAAAATTCTTTGGATCAACAATGGCAGAATTTACATTCGTAAAAATTTTAAATTCATCAGCAACGCGTACATCATATCCATAAGAGGAAACACCGTATGAAATGACTCCTTCACGCACTTGTCGATCGATAAAAGGCTCGATCATCCCTTTTTCTAAAGCCATTTTTCGAATCCAATGATCTGGTTTTAATCCCATGTTATTCCTCCGCCTGTAAATTTACGAATGTGTATTCATCTGCATTAATTGTAATAAATTTCTCTAAAAAATATTGGTATGCATAAGCACTGACCCGATATTCACCTGCAGGTAAATTGCTGACAACAAAATTTTCGTTCCAATGCTCGTCTCCATAACTTGTTTTTGAATAAGTCTCAACGTAAATAGAAGAGCTGGATTGAATTTGACCATCCACAATTTTTTGAATGACCACAGATGCACCTGGGATGGGATTGCCAGCAATGCTCCTCAAAGCACCAATTAATACCCCCGAACCAATCCCATCGTTGGACGGTAAAAGGGGCAAAAAAAGTTCCTGGTTACGGGCATTTTGGAGAAGAATATCACCAATCCGGACTTCAAAATGAAGGTGGTTGGTGAAAGCTTTTCCGGTCGCTCCTACCCGGCCGATCAATTGCCCTTGCGATACGACATCATCTTGGTTTACTAGAATTTCAGAAAGATGGGCGTAAAAGGAATATACTGGCACAGAGTAATTTTCAAACTTATGTTCCAAAATAATGATATTGCCATAAAAATTGGTGAAACGGCCGCGTTTAAATGTTCGATCGTTGCCTGCAAAAACCACCTTTCCAGGCGCTGCGGCGACGACCGGGGTGCCTTCCGGATTAATCATTTCGACCCCATCATGAGGAATTTTCTCTCCGAATTGTGTTGATCCAAACCGGTAAGTCGGTTCGACTATGTCTGAACCAGGGCTTGGAATGGGAAATCCAAATAGTGGGGTAAACTGGTTTTCTTTTATTGGTTGAGTAGTTGCCGTGGGCAAAAGTGATGGCACATCAGTGGGAGTCCGTGAAGGCGTAATAATCGGTGTCCTGGTCGCAGAAACGTTGTTGATAACCTGCGTTTTTGTCTCCTTAACAGATTCTGTGGGTGCTTCTGCAGCAGGTATGTCCACGCTTTTGACAGCCGATACCTCTGGCGAGGTACAGGCTGTCATTGAAAGCAAAAGCTGGAGCCCTAATAAAATTCTTAGGGGATAGGAAATCCACCACGCTCTTTTAATAGTTGCCATGTTGATTTCTCGAGTGCTAAACCTGTTTGCTCCAATTCATGAACAGCATCCAACAGTCTTTTATTCACAGCCGCATCAGTAATTCCCAAAGTATTTGTTCTAACGTTCAAAGAGGCACTGGTCAGTCCGGCTTTGGCAAAGAATAGGCCCGAGGCTGCATCAGAGATCGTGTTCACGTTGCCAGTTTCAGCAGTTTCATAGGCCAGTTTCATGACTTCAACTGCTAGTGATGCTACATGTAAAGGAATTTCAGCCGCATAAATTGTTGCCTTTTGAACAGCCAGTTTTCGGGCTTCCAACTCTTCTTCTGTGGTTTTTGGCAGACGAAAAGCCTCCATCACCCGATCAAATGATGCAGAATCGTCTTTTCCAGCCTGAATTAATTGTTCTTTTAAACCCTCAGCCAAATCAATGATTTGCGCCATCCGATCCTGCACTTCAAGATACTTCTTTTTCCCAATGGTTAACCGCGCAACCATGGCAGTCAGTGAAGCGCCTTCTGCGGCAGTATATGCTGCTGCTGCACCACCACCTGGGGTTGGGGTTGCGGCTGCCAGTTGGTCCAGAAAATCAGGTTTCTCTTCCTGCGCTTTCTGATTAGCAGTTCGCATTACCTGGAATAATTTTTGCTCTAAGATTTGACCATTCTCAAAATCATCCAGTTGAATATACCACTGTGCTGCTTCTGAAAGAGCATCCTGGGGGATTAATCCAACCAGCTCGGAATGATGGATCCCAACACCGTAGCGCTCAGCTTCCCGGCGCACAAATTCAACGACTCTGGCTACGGGTGTTTTTTTGTAATTAGTTAAATTCATTGAAACCTGCGCCCGGCCTTCGACCAAAACACCCATCCCTTTGACGTAACGTAAGCCGCCCGATGAATGACGAACAGCCCGAGAGATTTTTTGAGCAATGCTGACATCATTCGTGGTTAAGTAAATGTTGAAAGCAATCAAGGGCTGTCTGGCACCGATGACAGTTGCACCAGCTTTGCCAACTTCATTGGGTCCAAAATCAGGCGTTTTAACTGGTGTTTTACCGATATCGATTTTCAGTTTTTCATATTGGCCTGAGCGAATATTCTCGAGATTGTGTTTATCGGGGATCGAAGCTGCTTCTTCATACAAAAAGACAGGAATTTTAAGGTCATCTCCCACCCTTTTCCCCAGGTTTTGAGCCATTTGTATACATTGTTCCATCGTCACATCACTGATGGGAACAAAAGGTACAACATCGGTTGCACCAATTCTAGGATGCTCTCCGGTATGTTGATCCAAATCGATCAGTTTTCCGGCTGTTTTAATTGCTGCAAAGGCGGCATCTTCTACGGATTGTGGATCCCCTACAAAGGTGACGACCGTTCTGTTATGGTCCAGGTCTGAGTGATGATCTAACACATGTACACCTGGGAATGATGCGATCGATGCAATAATTTGTTCGACAATTTCAGGACGACGGGCTTCAGAAAAATTTGGTATACATTCTACTAATGGATTGGACATTGTTCCCTCTAGGTTGTGAGATAATCGTTATTATATCAATAAGCATTGAATATTTAGGAAATAACCATGTGCGGACGTTTTACGCTTTCATATAAAGCCAAAGAATTACAACTGGCATTGGGGTTACCTCAATCAAATTTGGACTGGCAACCCAGGTACAATATTGCACCTACACAACCTATAGCAGCGATCCTTGACTCGCAATCCAAAAAAATTGAATTTCTACGGTGGGGATTGGTCCCTGGCTGGGCAAAAGATATTGAAATCGGGAACCGATTAATTAATGCTCGTTCCGAAACCATCACAGAAAAGCCATCTTTTCGCAATGCTTTTGCCCGGCGGAGATGTTTGATTCTGGCGGATGGCTTTTACGAGTGGAAACGTCCGGCCATGAAAGGTGCTTCCTCGCAACCCTACTATTTCTTTTTAGAAAATAATCAACCGTTTGCCCTGGCTGGTATTTGGGAAATCTGGCAGTCTCCAGATGGGAGTGAATTATGGAGCACTGCCATTATCACCTGTGAAGCAAATGATATTCTTAAGCCAGTGCATGATCGGATGCCGGTTATTTTTGATAAAAACCAGATGTTTGCGTGGTTGGAAAACAGACCGGTAGAAGCATTAATAAAAATGATGCAACCTTATTCAGCCGAGAAAATGGGGGCTTATATGGTTGGTAAAGCGGTTAATTCACCTTTTAATGACACCCCAGATTGCATAAAAGAATATAAGCCAAATGAAACATTGTTTAAATAAAATTTATTTGGTTTCATATTTTTAACCCAATGAATTTTCGGGCTTTCCCTTGACCAACAAAGTCCCATCTGATAAAATCTCGTTCATTCAATGCCCCCATCGTCTAGGGGACCAGGACGCAGCCCTTTCAAGGCTAAAACGGGAGTTCGAATCTCCCTGGGGGCACCAGAAAACCATCTGAAAAGGTGGTTTTTTTATTTAGGATGGATAACCAAAACAAATTCGGCTTTTTTTTCGGATAGTTGTTTTTGAATTTCCGATACATTGCCACGTAAGAACTTTTCATTCGCCGTTGTGATATTCAGCCCCAGTGTGACCTTTCGATTTTTTCCAAATGTAGAAGCAACTTCATCTACCAATTTCATTAATCGATAGGGGGTGTCCATTAAAACAATGGGGATATTGAGCTGTCTTAAAGCGTTAAGTTCTTTTTTTCTTTCCTCTTTTTCCCGTGATAAGAAACCAGCAAAATAAAACTTCTCAAGTTTAAAGTCTAATACCGAGAGAATCGACATTAAAGAAGATGCACCTGGTACAGGAACAATGTCAATTCCAAATTGGGTTGCCTGATTAATCAACCAATGTCCGGGATCTGCAAAAACCGGCGTACCACAATCAGAAATTAATGCTACATTTGATCCCTGCATAAGTTTCTGGACAATTACACCAGTTTGTTCTTTTTCATTATGTTCATTTAGTGTGATCATTTCTTTGTTGGAAATACCAAATTTCTTTAGAAATGTACTCCCTGTTCGAAATTCTTCGCAAACCAGGATTTCTGCGTTTTTTATGGTGTTAAGTGCTCGAATGGTAATATCATCCCAATTTCCGATTGGTATCGCCACGATATAAAGTTTTCCAAAAGGTTGATTTGCCATTTGAGTTCTTGTTCCTATTTAATTGGTTTCTACTTCACGGCAGGCAGCACAAAGGCCGAATAATTGTAGCCAATGGTCATTTACGCTATAACCAAACCGGAGGCCGATTTCCTGGAAGAACCGGTTTAAATTTTCCCCTTCAAAGTATTCAGCTTTTCCACAATTACTGCAGATTAATAAATGCTGATGCCCATTTCCGGACTGAAAAAACGATTGACAGCCATCTGGCATGTGAACCCGATCAATCAGCCCGGATTGTTCTAATTTTTCCATGGTGCGATAAACAGTTACCAGACCTATCTTAGGGTTGATATTTTTTGCCTCTAAAAAGACTTCCATAGGGTTGAGCAAATGATCGCTATTTGCTAAAATTTCAACAATAACTTTCATAGGATTTGTGATACGATATCCCATTATTTGTAATTGGTTTAGCCACTCAATATTGCGGAGATTCACAATTTTTACCTGCATAGCTTTGAATTTATTTTTATTATAGTAACTGGAAAAGGTATCGTCAAACTAAATAAATCAACCTGGAATAACTATGAATTATTTTTACTCTTTAAATCCGATTTTGCAGGCTTTGATAGCCACTCTGTTTACTTGGTTAATGACTGCTTTGGGGGCTTTGGGCGTTTTTCTGTCCAAAACAGTAAACCGGAAGCTTCTGGATATTATGTTGGGATTTGCAGCCGGTGTGATGATTGCTGCCAGTTTTTGGTCGTTATTAGCTCCTTCAATTGAAATGGCGATTAATGATGGACAAATTGGTTGGGTACCGGCTGCAGTTGGTTTTTTGGTAGGTGGAGCCTTTTTATTTGGAGTGGACAAATTGCTTCCACACTTACACCTGGGGTTACCAATTGAAGATGCAGAAGGGGTAAAAACTTCCTGGCGCAGAAGTATCCTCTTGGTGCTGGCTATCACACTCCACAATATTCCGGAGGGATTGGCAGTAGGGGTTGCTTTTGGAGCGATTGCAGCCGGGATGGATCAATCTCTGTTACCAGGTGCAGTTACTTTGGCAATTGGAATTGGCTTGCAAAATATTCCGGAAGGTCTGGCAGTCTCGGCTCCTTTGAGAAGAGAAGGCATGTCAAGAATTAAGAGTTTTTTATATGGACAGGCTTCCGGGATAGTGGAACCAATCGCTGGCGTTATCGGTGCACTGGCTGTTTTGAAAATGCGCCCAATGCTGCCCTATGCTCTTGCCTTTGCTGCGGGTGCAATGATATTTGTTGTGGTAGAGGAATTGATCCCGGAATCTCAGGCTTCTGAGAATAGTGATCTGGCAACAATTGGTTTGCTGGTTGGGTTTGTAGTCATGATGATTCTGGATGTCGCTTTGGGGTAGAGTATAATAACCGCCATGGATAATTTAGAAAAACAAGTAAAAAAGAATAAAAAAAAGAATAAACCTAAAAGATATCCTTTCGTTTTGATTGGGTTATTAATTTTGCTAATTGGGGGCGGTTCTGGCTGGTATTTTGGTTCTCAAGAAGGCCAGAAACTAAGATCGGCCGAAAAAGACAAGGTGGTTATCGACGCCGCAACTACTCAATTTCATCTAGGCGTGCGTGAGTTGGAAGAGGGGCGCTATGATAATGCTAAAAAACGGTTTGAATATGTGATCAAACTGCGACCAGATTTCCCAGGGGCACAAGAAAAACTAACTGAAGTATTAGTCGCCATGTCAATTGTAAATACGCCTACGCCGATACCCTTACCGACGCTTACTCCAACCCCGGATTTTCGAGGCGAGGAAGAATTATTCAACCAGGCATGGCAATATGTTCTGGCGAAAGATTGGAATAATGCCATACTAACCCTGGATCTTTTACGGGACAAAAATCTGAATTTCCAACCAGTGCAGGTAGATGGAATGTATTACATTTCTCTGCGGAATCGTGGGGTGTACCGAATTCTCCAGGAGGGCAGCCTTGAACCTGGGATGTATGATCTGGCATTAAGTGAAAGATTTGCCCCTTTGGATAATGAGGCCGATAGTTACCGTGTTTGGGCACGTTATTACCTGAATGGCGCCAGCTATTGGGGCTTAGATTGGTCACAAGTGGTATCCATTTTTGCTCAGCTCTACCCAGCTTTTCCGAATCTGCATGATAGTTCGGGTATGACCGCTCAGGAACGCTACCGGCTTGGTTTGTTGAACTGGGGAGATGATCTGGCATTAAAGGAAGATTTTTGTCTGGCTAAAGAAAAGTATGACATGGCTTTCGCATTTTTTGTGGATGAGAAATTTAGCCCAAAAGCTACGGCAATTTATGAGGCTTGCGAAAAATCCAAAGAAACCGAAGCGCCTGAAGTTATCAACACACCTTCTCCAACCCCAACTCTCAGTACAACACCTGGCGGCCCAACGGATACACCGGAGCCAACCCCGGATGGCGGCGGTGATTCGGATTCGGGTAGCACGCCAGCGCCATAACAATGTCTCAGTCAATCCCAATCTGGGCTCTTTCCTTCTCTTACTGGCTCCATTTGCTGGCAACAGTAATCTGGCTAGGAGGATTGGCCACAGTTGCATTTTTGGTTTTACCCTTCATTCAGCAAACCTCGAATTTAGATGAAAGAGAAAGAATTCTTAATCTCTTACAAAAATACCAATACCCAATAGGTTGGTTAAGCCTTTTCATCTTAATAGGGACCGGTATGTTTCAGATGAGTGAGCATCCAGCTTATCAGGGATTTCTGGCAATAGACAATCAATGGGCGATCGCCATCCTATTAAAACATATTTTTATCCTGTTTATGATTACAGCAATGGGTTATTTATCCTGGTTTATCTTGCCAGGTTTAAAAAGAGTAACCTTAAAGCGAAAACTAGGAAAAGAAATAAATTTAGAGGAGCTTAATCAATTGCGCCAAAAGGAAAAAATTATGATCTGGACAAATTTAATCCTGGCGTTTTTTGTGATTGTTTTTACAGCCTGGGCTCGTTCTTCTTTTTAATGTTGTTAACCTGTTTTTCCAAAAATGCATACGAAGGTTTACAACGGTTATATTGGCTTGGCAATTAAATCATGGACGAGTGCATCGGTAATTTTAACTTCGATGATTTCACCAATTGGGAGTTTTCCTTCGATAAAGACCAACCCATCTATTTCGGGTGCATCCCGATATGAACGCCCGATTGAAATGCCTTCGTTATAACCCTCTATCAGGACCGGCAATTTCTTCCCGACCCAGCGCTGGTTCTTCTGTAATGATAAATCCTGCTGCAGAGTCATCAATCGTTCTAAACGCTCGTGTTTTGTTTCTTCATCAACCGGGTCCCCAAATTTTTCTGCAAAAGTGCCTTTTTCCTGAAAATAGGTAAAGACGCCAATATGATCAAACTTAATTTCCTGGATAAAGTTAAGCAATGTTTGAAATTCTGCTTCTGTTTCCCCGGGAAAACCAACGATAAATGTCGTTCGGATCGCTATTTCGGGCATGGCTTCGCGCAATTTTCGAATAGTTTCTCTCACCTGCTGCATGTTGAACGGGCGCCGCATGCTTTTCAGAATCTTCGGATCAGCATGTTGTAAAGGGATATCCAGATAAGGAAGAATTTGCTGCCTGGTTTTCATTACCTCAATTAATTGGTCGGTAACAACCCCAGGATACGCATACAGAATCCGGATCCATTGAATTTGCGGCACATTGTCTGTCAATTCTTCCAGTAACTTAGCCAATCCATTTTTTATTTCCAGATCAGAGCCATAATCGGTGGTGTCCTGAGCAATCAAGATGATTTCTTTAACTCCTAAGCTAGCTAATTGTTGGGCTTCCTGAACAATTGTTTGGATCGGACGGCTTACTTGCGTACCTTTGATTAATGGGATGGCACAATATGCGCAAGCTCTGCGACAACCGTCAGCAATTTTTAGATAGGCATTACTTCCTTGAATCGCTGAGCGTAAAACACCATGCTCATCTGTACCTATCGTTGTTGCGTCGGGGAGGTGATAGCGTGCTTTATTTGGCTCTTTGCGGATCTCCTTAATTAATTCAAGGATATCCATCCACCGGCGTGTTCCGAGGATACCATTCAAACCAGGCACTTGTTCTGCTACCTTTTCTCTGTATCTCTGAGAGAGGCATCCTGCCGCAATTAATATCTGGCCTTTCTTTTTCTTTTTCGCCAGTTTACGTAATTCAGAATAGGATTCATCGCTGGCAGGCTTTATGAATCCACAGGTGTTTACGATTAAGATTTCAGCTTGTTCAGGTTTTTCCAGTTCATCAAAACCATCCTGAGATAATAACTGGGATATGGATTGGGAATCTACCAGGTTTTTTGAACAACCTAAAGATAAGAGATAAAAAGAGTCTTTTTTTATAGATTTCATGGGATCAATGGCGTTACTGAAGGCGTTGGGGTGGGGGGTATCAAAGTTGGCGTAACTGAGGGCGTGGAAGTGGGGCTCGGTTGTTGGGTAGGTAAGGCTGTCTGAGTTGGGCCTGGAGTGGGGGTGATTAACCCCATTGAGGTTGAGAAAACGAGTGATTTCACTTCTCCCAGATCCCCAATAACGCCGACCGGCACCAGATTATAGTAAATTTCCAGTGCGGCAGCATTTCCTGTAAGTATTTCTACTGTCGAGGAACCAGAAAAATCATAAGCATTCCCTGGAATTGTTCTACCAACAAATACTGTTTTTCCATCTACATCAACTTTTAAATAAGCTCTTTGACGAGCAATAATATACACCTGTACCGGCAATCCTGATACTTGGGATGTCTCTTCAGATATTAAATCTCCTTCCTCATTTTCAATTTCTTGCAC